>ERZ1643251.2603-NODE-2603-length-18099-cov-43.312902_pt1 | contig 18099 bp, 20 predicted proteins | sample MGYA00579261_ERZ1643251 | MGnify/ENA primary metagenome ERZ1643251 (study PRJEB29033, sample SAMEA4952267) | chicken gut metagenome | biome: Broiler Chicken; feature: Gastrointestinal Tract; material: Caecum | place: Ireland | collected 2018 | study: Broiler...
TTGGAACTGGTGTTGGTTCTGGTGTTGGAACTGGTGTTGGTTCTGGTGTTGGAACTGGTGTTGGTTCTGGTGTTGGAACCGGTGTTGGTTCTGGTGTTGGAACCGGTGTTGGTTCTGGTGTTGGAACTGGTATTGGTTCTGGTGTTGGAACTGGTGTTGGTTCTGGTGTTGGATTTGTTACAATTCCTGCAAGTGTAGAATCTTCAAGGCCTTCTTGAAAAACATTAGAATCAAAATCAAAATCATCATCAGGCAATTCAGGTAATTCTTCTGCTATAGAAGTACTTAAATCTTTATTTGTATCAGGTTTTTCCATTTTACTACATGATACTAAACTAGATACAATAAACGCGATTGCAAAAGCTAAAGCAATAATTTTTTTCTTATGATTCTTTATAAAAGCTAAAACTTTATCTTTTGCTTTTTTCCAACCAACAATTGCAATTGGTTGATCATCATCTTTTTCTTCTTCAGTTTGTGGAACTGGTACCGTAACAACTCCTTCACCATCTTTATCCTTTTCATCTTCAGGTGTTGCAATTGGTACTGGAATAATTCCTTCACCATCTTTATCCTTTTCATCTTCAGGTGTTGCAATTGGTACTGGAATAATTCCTTCACCATCTTTATCCTTTTCATCTTCAAGTGTTGTAATTGGTACTGGAATAATTCTTTCATCAACTTTATCTTTTTCTTCTTCAATTTGTGGAATTGATACAGGAATAACTCCTACTTCTTCTTTATTTTTTTGTGAAACACTATGTATTATTGTGTCTAATTGTTCTTCATAATCATATGAAATAGCTTTTTCACGTGCTTTTAAAATTGATAATTGTGCAATCAATCCAGATAATTTTTGTTTATCCATTTCAATAGCAAACTTATCTATTAATTCACCAGAATCTTTTTTAGACTCTAGGCCTTTTTGTGAATCCTTTTTTAACATTTCAAAATTCTTTTTGTTTTTCTTAACAAGTTCATTAATAAAAGTAATATTTAATATTGATTTATTAACTCGTTCTATTTGTTTATTAACATTTACAATATCTTTTTGAATATTTTTATTTCCTTTAATTACTGTATCTAATAATAATTTTTGTTTGTCTGCTTCTAAATTTTCTAATTCACTTTCTAATCTTAATTTTTGATTTTCGTTAGTTTTCAATTGCTCATTACATCTAGCAATTTCAGCGTCATATTGATTAACTACTTCTGTAATAAAAGATGAAGGAATATAATTATTATCATCTGCAAGTTTTTCTTCCAAAAATTTTTTTTGTTTTAAAATTTCAGTTTGTAATCTTTGATTTTCTTCAATTTCATCATCCATTGTTTCATAATTTTTATTTACTAAAATTGACGGCAACATATATTTAAATTTATTTAATTGTGAAACAATCTGTTCATCAGAAATTTGATTATTTTCAATTTGGCTTATTAATGTATCTAATTCAATTGGAAAATCAAATGAAATATATTGTTCTCTATTAGTGTATGATTGAACAATACTTTTTAACTGTCCTAACTTTCTTTCATCTGAACTCTTTTTTGCAACATCTACTGAAGTTTTACTATCTTTTTCTTCTTTAATTTTAATTTTATCTAATAATGCTTGATATCTATTTTTTTGCTCAGCTAATGCTTTTTTTCTTGTGTCATAATTTGTTAAACTGTTATTTAATTCTTCCCTTTCTTGAATATAATTATCTAATTCAACTTTAACGATTTCTATATCTTCACGAGCACTTTCAAGTTTTTGCTTTATAATTTGTTCTTCTTCAGGAGTTGGATTTTCACCTAAATTTCTATATTCTACACCTGCTTGATCTAAATTTCTTTGTGCTTCACTTAATAATTCATTGCATACTTCTATTTCACTATTAACTATAGCAAGTCTAGAATTAGCACTAGCTTCGTCAACTTCTATTCTTGACACTTCTTCATCATTTTGCTTTAGTTTTTCTTTATAATCAGCCATTTTTACTTGATTTCTCATAAATGTAAAAGATTTATAATTATTGTCATCAGCCAATTTATCTTCTAAATCTTTGATTTGAGCATTAAAAACTTCTACTTGATTCTCTATTTCTCTTTTTTCTTTATCATTACTTTCAGCTGCTAAAGATGTTGATTTATCATTTTCTAACATTTCAGACATTTCTTTTAAAGCAGCCAACAATTCCTCTCTATTCATTTTAACACCTTATCTTTCTAAATTTCTATATTGCATTTGATATTGGTATCTAATTTGTTCAATTTTATTTACTTCATTTAAACTATAAACATCATATCCTAATGATCTAAAAGTTTCTAACATTTCATTTAAAGTGACATAGCCATCAGTTACTGGTAACCATTCCTCATAATTAGAACCATCAGTATCTTTTTCCAATTTATAATATTTATAAACAGTGGCCTCTGTTGATTCATCTTTTTTAGCATCACTTACTGGAGCTGTAATATAATAAGTTATTTCCTTACTTGCATCACTGCTTCCACTTGGATAATAGCTTCTAACATTACTTGTATTATACCATTTCCACATTGTATCGGTATATTTATATCCAGTTTTTGTTTCACAATTTATAGTAGATGAATTAGTACATTTTTTACTACTCCAATCAGTAAAATCTTTACATACCTTTTGTTCGATACTTCCTTTATCATTAGGGTCATCTATACACATATAAACAGTCAAAAATTCAATTGGATATGCACCACCACATTCTCCATATGTAAGCGTTACTTTATTTTCATCACCTTCTGCGTGACACCAATGTGCTTCAGTTCCTAAAACTTGATATCTATATAAAGTTGATTCTTCAATTTTTCTATAACTTGCTTCACTTGGCTTTGTATCTGAATATTTAGTTACTGTTGTACTACTTCCTTTTGTTGGATATCCTTCTGGTTGAGTTGATGAATATCCACCATTATTCCAATAATTATTCACTGTTTTTTCAGTATACCATTTATATCCTGTTTGCTCATCTTCTTTTCCACTATACCCTGTTTTAGGTATACTAGCATAATATTCAATTACTTTTGAAGTATCAGTTAAATCATTAGGATAATAATATTTAGTTCCTGTTTGTTTTTCTTCTCCTAAAAATTTAAATCTAATGTCTGAATCTTCTGTAATATCAGATTCATCACCATCTTGCCACATACCATAATTATTATCTTCATTTTCACAATCTAGGTTTGCTGAATAGTGATATGTTTTACTTTCTAAATAACAAACTGTTACATAAGTATTATTTTTATCACATGTTTCATAATTACTAACTTTGATTAATCCTTCTTTTTCTAATTGATCTAATGTCACAACAAAACATTCACCAACTTCGCTTGGTAATAATTCTGGATATTTTTCATAATAATCCTTTGCAGCTTCAATTAAATCATCTCTTAAAACTGGTTTACCACATGCTCTTAATAATAATAATACTATAATAACTCCTACTACTAAAATTAAAAATGATATAAAAATTCTAAGCCATGGAATTCTATTTTTTTCTTCATTGTACTCCGTATAACTATAGTTCTCTTCCATAATTTCCACCTCTAAAATAATAATACCATTTTTAGCACTTTTTTACAAGATTAAAATTTAAATTTGTGTAAAATAATTAATTAATCCATTTTTTATACTATTAGCAATTTTTTGCTGATAACTATCTTTCTTTAACAAATATCTTTCATTAGGATTAGATATAAATCCAACTTCCAATAAAACACCCGGTACTTTTACTCTTTGATATAAATAGTGACCATTTATTTGTTTGTATTCACGATTAGTTTTTAAATCTATTTTAAATTGTTCTTGCATTATTTTAGCTATTACTTCATTTTTATCGTTTACTGTATCATAAAATGCTTGAGCTCCTTGCCACGTACTAGATACATCTGAATTTAAATGAATTGATAAATATACATCAGCTTTTGAATCATTTATTATATTAGCTCTTCTAGATAAATCACTTCTTTTTCTATTTATTGCATTTTTAACCGATAAATCATAATCCCCATACCTAGTTAAATAAACTATTGCTCCATTTTTTTCTAATTCAGTTTGAATTTTTAAACTTATTTGTAAATTCAAATTAGATTCATATAAATCATTATATATGGCACCTGGATCCGTTCCTCCATGCCCAGGATCTATATATATAACTTTTCCTAATAAAGGTAAATTTAAAGCATTAATAATTCCAATAGTATATAAACTTATTAAAAATAATAATAAATAGAATATCTTATTTTTCATATATTTCACCTATTTAAATATATGAAAAAAAGTAGATAAATCTACTAATTATTAATACCATGATGTACTGTTGGACTAGTTACATTCAATGAAGCAAATACATAACCATGTGATAATCCATATTGAATTATTTGTTCCACCGCTTTGACACTTCCATAATTAGTGTCATGCTGTAATACCACATTATTTCCTTTTCTCAAACTTTTAATAACCGTATTAGCTATTTTATTTGAATCTTTAGTTGCTGTGTCAGCCGAAGAAACATTCCAATCAAAATATTTATAACCTTTTAATTCAACTTCTTTAGATAATCTAGTCATTATTCCTTTATTGAATCTACTTACAGTATTAGAACTACCACCAGCAAATCTTAAAATATGACTATATTCTCCTGTTATTCTTTTAATTCTATTATTAACTTTGTCTATATCTTTAAAAAATGCTTCTTCACTTTTATATATTTCATTATATTTATGACTATAACTATGAATTCCAATACTATGTCCTTCCTGATAAGCTCTTTTAATTGTTGAATCACTTCCATTACTAGTTACAAAAAATGTAGCTTTTACATTATATTTTTTTAATGTATCTAATAAAGTATTAGTATAACTACTTGGACCATCATCAAATGTTAAATAAATTACTTTATCTCCTAACGGAATATCAGGATTTTTATTATATACATAAACTGTTCTAGTAATTTCTATTTCATTATTTAAGTCATCAGATACTGAATATGTTATAGTATATTTTCCTTCTTTATTACTGTCAACACTACCACTTATCTTTACTCTATTAGTTATATCGCCTAAACAATTATCAATAGCAGTATAACCATATTCATTATATTTTTCACCAATTTTCAAATAAACTATACTAGAACCTTTTAATTTTATTGTTGGTTTATCATCATCTTTATATTCTATTGGTATTTCTAAAATAGTTTCATTATTTGAACTATCATTAACTTTCAAAATATATTTATTATCAATTACTTCTTTAGTTACTTTGTCAGTTATATCATTATCATAATTATCCACAGCTTTATATATAATATCACTATTTTTATTTGGGCAAGACTCAATTACATCTTTATCCACAGTAATAATCGGAGGTTCATCATCATAAACTTTTATTTCTTTTTCTATTTTTTTATTTTTAAATAATATCTTTGATTCATATCTAATTTTATAATTACCAATTGCATTAGTATCAACATTACCTTCTATATTAACTGGTAATTTGAACAAACAAAAACCAAATATATCTTCTAAACAACTTGATACTTCTCCATTATAATCATCAAATACTTTAACATTATCACTATCCACAGTTATATTAATTTTTAACGTAAATAGATAAAATAAAACAATAAAAATTGTAACACCTATGATAACTACTTTCTTCATAATATACCTCAACTAATTATTTTACCATAAATAAATTTTATTTAAAGTTATTTTGTCAAATATTAAAAAATTAGACACTTTTGTGCCTAAAACAAATTCCATGGATAATAATTAGGTAATGGTTCTTCAAAAACTAATTCTTCTTTTGTTATTGGATGATAAAATGTTAATTTATTAGCAAATAAACAAACAGGGATTTTTTTTGTTTCTATCTTATTATATTTATTATCCCCTACTAATGGATGATTATGATATGAAAATTGAACTCTTATTTGATGTGATCTTCCTGTTTTTAAATTAATTTTAACTAATGAATAATTATTAACACATTTTACTAATTCATATTCTAAAATTGACTCTTTTCCATTTTTATCTACTTTAGTTATATTTGTTTTTTTATCTTTTAATAAATTATCTTTGTAGATACCTTTATCAACTTTACCAATAACTATAGCATGGTATTCTTTTTTCAATTGATTTAATCTTATTTGTTCACTTAATCTTGAAGCAGCTTTACTTGTTTTAGCAAATACCATAACACCACTTACAGGTCTATCTAATCTATGAACTAACCCTAAATAAACATTTCCTGGTTTATTATATTTTTCTTTTAAATACTTTTTTAACATATTTAATAAATCTTCGTCTTTAGATTCATCTTCACAAACTGGAACATTAACTGGTTTTACAACTACTAATAAATGATTATCTTCATATAGTATCTTCATTTTCCCATCTTCCATATATACCACAAGGTAAAACTAAATTATTATCTTTAATAGGTAAACCAATTTCCCCAGCAGTAACTTTTCCTTTATATTTACTTTCTAAAGTGGTTTTTAAAATATTATATAAAACTGTACTTGATATACCAGTTGTATAGGCATTAATTAAGAAAAATAATGGTTCATCACTTAATATTTTTAGACATTCATTAATTAAATTATATAAATTGTCTTCAAACTTCCACATTTCACCATTAGGACCTCTTCCATAACTTGGAGGATCCATAATAATTACATCATATTTATTTCCTCTTCTAAATTCTCTTTGTACAAATTTTAAACAATCATCCACAATAAATCTAATTTTATTATTTTCTAATCCACATAATTTCATATTTTCTTTTGCCCATTCAACCATACCTTTAGATGCATCAACATGAACAACATCAGCTCCTGCATAACTTGCTGCCATAGTTGCCCCACCTGTATAAGCAAATAAATTCAAAACCTTAATTTTTCTTTTACTATTTTTTATTTTATTAATTGAAAAATCCCAATTAGCAGCTTGTTCAGGAAATAAACCAGTATGTTTAAAATTAGTAGGACTTACTTTAAATTTTAAATCTTTATACTTTATTATCCAATGATCATGTAATTGTTTTTTATATTCCCAATAACCTCCACCTTTATTAGAACGATGATAAAAAGCATCTATGTTATTCCATAAATTACTATTTTTAATAGGCCACATTGCCTGAGGATCAGGTCTTCTTAAAATTACATTACCCCATCTTTCTAATTTTTCACCATTACCGGCGCTTAAACACTCATAATCAATCCATTCATTACTTAACAACATAAAATCACCTTTATTAATTATATCATAATAATTGAAATAAAAAAAATATTATAGTATAATTAATTTAGGAGGTTTTAAATGGAAATAAAAAATATAGTTAATGATTGCATTGAAAAAGTAGATGGCATTAAAAGTGAAGAAGAAAAGCAAAGACAAGAAACAATTAATCAGTTATTAAAATTGAGAAAAAGAGCTATTAGACTAATTGATAGCGCTAACAAAACACTTTCAAAAAGACAAAATGAACTAAAAGATATAAATGAAGGAATATGTCAAATACAAGGACATAGTTATACTGATTGGGAAGAACATGAAGGATTTTTAGATAGAACTTGGTACTATACTAGAGAATGTACAATTTGTGGTAAAAAAGAACAAGTTGATACTATGCCAAAAGATTTTAAAGTTAAAAAATTAAAATAGTAATCTTAATTTGATTACTATTTTTCATTATAAATTCTTTCATATATTTTCTTAATATCTTCAATATTAGCTTCTTTTGGATTTCCACCTAAACAAATATCATTATAAGCAGCATTAGCTAGCCAATCCATATCTTTTAAAGAAGCATTTAATTCTTTTAAATTAGAAGGAATACCTAATTTTTTATTCATTTCTTTAATAGAATTTACTATATTACTAGCTACTTCTTCATTAGATAAATTGTCAACTTCTAAATTCATAGCTTTAGCTATTTCTTTTAATTTATTATAACAAACATTAGAGTTATATTCTATTGCATAAGGTAAAATAACTGCATTAGCTATACCATGTGGTGTATCATATAAAGCTCCTAATGGATGAGCCATAGCATGAACTAAGCCTAAACCTACATTAGAAAATCCCATACCTGCTATATATTGACCTAATCCTACATTTTCAATAGCTTTTTTATCTTTTTCATTTACTGCTTGTTCAATACTATTAAATATTAATTTAATTGCTTTTAAATGAAACATATCGGTCATTTCCCAAGCAGCTTTAGTAGTAAAACCTTCAATAGCATGAGTTAAAGCATCCATACCAGTAGAAGCAGCTACCATTTTAGGCATTTCCATCATTAATTCTTGATCAATAATTGATAAAACAGGAATATCATGAGGATCAACGCATACCATTTTTTTAACTCTTTCTTCATCAGTTATAACATAGTTAATAGTTACTTCTGCTGCAGTTCCAGCAGTAGTTGGAATAGCTATAATAGGTAATGACTTATTTTTTGTTTCTGCAGTACCATCTAAAGAAACAACATTACTAAATTCAGGATTAGTCATAATAATACCAATTGCTTTAGCAGTATCAATAACTGATCCACCACCAATAGCAATAATATAATCAGCATTAATTTCCTTACATTTACTAACGCCATCTTTAACATTTTTTATAGTTGGATTTGGTTTTATTTCCATAAATAATTCATATTCAAATCCTTCTAATGCTTTATCAGTAACATTTTTTTAAATATTTTCTTATGTTACTATTAAAGTTTTTTTATATCCTCTTTTTTTATTTCATCTTTTAATATGTTTCTTGATCCATAACCAAAATAAGAAGTTTCATTTAATATAATTCTATTGATCATTTTAATCGACTCTAATAAAAATTATATTATTATGAAACTTCTTAGTCAAAAAAAATATTTTTTTACCTGTCAACTTATAGTCTAGATATAGCTTCTTTAATTACATCAATTGAATTCTGTAATTTTTTAATTTCCTCTTCTGTTAAATTAACATATACTTTATTTTTAATACCATTTTTATTAATAATTGCTGGTAAGCCAATAAAAACATTATTATCTTCGTCATAAGTTGACACTGTTATAATACTATTTTCATTATTTAAAATAGCATTTGTAATTCTAACTAAACACATACCAATTCCATAGTATGTAGCACCTTTTCTGTTGATTATTTCATAAGCAGCATTTTTAACATTTAAATAAATTTCATTTAATTCATTATCATTTAAATAATCTTTAATATTTTGTAGTCCTATATTGGCATTACTCCAAGGAACAAACTCTGAATCGCCATGTTCCCCAATAACATAAGCATGAACATTTTTAGGACTAATTTCTAATTTATCTGCTATCATATATCTTAGTCTTGATGTATCTAAACTAGTGCCTGATCCAATTATTTTATTAGTAGGTAAATTAGAGTATTTCCATGTTAAATAAGTCATTACATCTAATGGATTAGTAGCTACTAAAAAAATACCATTAAAACCACTATCCATAACTTTAGTAACAATATCTTTAAAGATTTTACTATTTTTATAGATTAAATCCATTCTTGTTTCACCTTTTTCTTGATTTGCACCAGCTGCAATAACTACCATAGTAGCATCTTTACAATCTTCATAACTACCTGCTTTAATATCAATTTTATTTGGGGCAAAAGCTAAACAATGGTTTAAATCCATTACTTCTCCTATTACTCTTTCTTTATTTAAATCAATTAAAACTAATTCATTTACATTAGTATTTTGATTTAATAAAGCATAAGCATAACTCATACCAACATTACCGCATCCAATTAAAACTATTTTATTCATTATTTTATCCTTTCAATTTCTTGTTCATAAATTCCCGAATCATATTCCAGTTTTTTTAGAGTTAACTTTTTTAACTTTTTTAATTGTTCGTTATTCATGTGATTTACATTTTGTAATAATATATTATATTTTGTGTCATATTGTGGATTTAATACATTCATTTTTTCCAAATCATTCAATAATTCTTCTATCATCTATTTCCCTTCCTTTTATTTTGCATAACATATTGTTCTATATATTCTAATATTTTATCACTTTCATCAAGTAATTTAGATATTTCTATTTCAGAAGTTGGATATTTTCTTCCACATAAGGTTTTATATAGAACATTACCTGCATTATCTTTTTTTATTCCAACTCCCATTATACAATATAATTTAGGATTAATTGGATGAAATACAATTCTTATTTGATCATTTTTTAATTTTCTAAAGTCCTTATATTGTGATACAAATCCTTCTATATTTTTATTTGTTAGCGTGCCATTAATTAAAGAAGTAATCAATTCTAACATTTTTCCTAGACATTCATTATTAATATTTTTTAAATCCTTTAAAAAATATGTTTTACCACTTTGATCTTGAGCAAAAATGACTTTTATATCAGATGTTTCAACTATATCATCATCTTTACTAATAATATTAAAGTATTCATTTCTAAATTTTATATACAAACTAGTTAAACGTTTAAATTCAGTAATAATTTCTTTTTTTGTATCTAAATCGACATAGAAATCTTTATCTTTAATTAATGCAATATTTTCAAGTATCTGTTCTTGTAATTTTCTAATCATTATTATATAAAATAATTTTAAATCATTTTCATTTGATATTTCTTTCCTAATTTCTTCAAAATATTGTTTATAATCATTTTGATAATTTAAAAGAGAATAATGAAGATCTACTTTCTTAGCAATATTTTGATTATAATCAAGACTATCATCTTCAATTATTTCAAACCCAAAAGATAACATATCTAAAACTTCATTTTTATAACTTTGTGTATAATGGTGAATTTTTTCATATATATTTCTATTATATATATTTATAATTTCTAAAAATTTAATTTGGTCTATTTTTGGAATTCCTTTTTCTTCAAAAAAACTATCTAAAAATTTTACAATTTTATAAGGTATGTATTGTTTATATTTTATTTTTTTTAAAGTAAATTTAAATAATTTTATTTTGTCTTTGTTATCGCTTATTTTTATACTTATCTCTTTGAGTTTTGACTTTAATTCTTCATTTTTTTTAATCATTTGATCAAATATTTTATTTACATAATTAACGGCATTAGTATACTCAATTGTATTAGTTAATTTTCTTTGACGATATTGTTCTATTACAATTAATTTTCTTGATAAAGCAAATTCTATATTTTTATCAATCATATCCAATATTATTAAAATATTTTCTTTATTTTCAATTATTTTATTAATATCATTAGCATTTTTAACAATTTCTTCATATAAAACATTTAGAGTTGATATATTTTCCAATTCATCTTTATCAGACTTATCTTTTTCGATTTCAAATTCTAATATATCAACTACTTGTGAAATATTTTCCATAAAATCACCACTAATTCAATTTTAACATAAAAAAATAACCAAGTAAATACTTGATTATCTTTTACTAAATTGTGGTGCACGACGAGCTGCTTTTAATCCTGGTTTCTTACGTTCTTTTTGTCTTGCGTCTCTAGTTACAAAACCAGCTCTTTTTAAAACTTTACGATAACTATTTTCTGATTCTTCATTTACTTTATCATATTCTAATAAAGCTCTTGTAATTCCTAATCTGATTGCTCCTGTTTGACCTGTAAATCCGCCACCATTAACTTTTACATCAATATCGAATGTTTTTTCGTTATTTGTAGCTACTAATGGTTGCATTAAATCCATAACATTAGTTTCATATGGGAAGAATTCTCTAACATCACGACCATTAACAGTAATTTTACCGCTACCTGAAGTCATTTTAACTTGAGCTACAGAAGATTTTCTTCTACCAGTACCAAGATATATTTTCTTTTCCATAAATTCCTCCTATTTCATTTCCTTTGGTTTTTGAGCCATATGTGGATGTTCACTTCCAGCATAAACAAATAATTTTTTATACATTTGTCTACCTAATCTTCCTTTTGGTAACATACCTTTTACAGCTCTTTCAATCATTTCTACAGGATAATCTTCACGCATAGTTCTTGCAGTTCTTTCTCTTAATCCACCAGTATATCCACTATGATTGTAATAGATTTTGTCATCTAATTTATTACCAGTTAAATTAATTTTACTAGCATTAATTACGATAACGTTATCACCACCATCAATATGTGGAGTATAAGTTGGTTTGTGTTTACCACGTAATACTGTAGCAACTTTAGTAGCTAAACGACCTAAATTTTCACCTTCAGCATCGATTACCCACCAATCTCTTACTACATCTTCTTTTCTTTGCATATAAGAATTTTTCATATTATTTTCCTTTCTTCCAAATAATGAATTGTCCCAAGATTCATTAAATGTGGGAATAAATTAATGTACCGCTATTAATTATATAAAAAAAACATATATTTGTCAATGAAATTATATGTTTTTTGTTAACTTTTTATCTATAAAATACATCTTTTAGATATAATCCTTCAGGTGGAGCAGTAATACCTGCTTTTCTTCTATCTTTAGCTTCTAATATGTCTAATACATCTTCACTTTTTCTTTTACCTTCACCTATTTCAATTAATAAACCAACCATATTCCTTACTTGATATCTCAAAAACCCAGTACCTAAAAAAGAAATAATGAATCTATTAACATCTTTAATATTCCTAATTAAATTAGTTTGAATAATAGTTCTAGTAAAATCTTCCTTTTCTTCATCTGCTTTAGAAAATGATTTAAAATCATGAGTTCCTTCTAAATATTTTAAAGCTCTTTCCATTTCAACTAAATCTAATTTTTTATTATATTGATAAATATAATCTTTTTCGATTGGATTATATTCACCCATATTTATTTTATATATATATTCTTTAGCAGAGACATTAAATCTAGCATGAAAATCTTCACTAACTTCTTCCACTCTTTTAATATAAATATAATCTTTTAAAAAACTATTTAAAGCTTTTTGTAATTTGTCGCATGTAATATTCATATCTAAGTCAAAATGAGCTTTTTGATTTAAGGCATGAACGCCTGCGTCAGTTCTACCTGAACCTGATATTGAAATATCCTTACCACTCAATTCTTTTAAAGCTTTTTCTATTTCTCCTTGTACAGTTTTTAACCTAGGTTGTTTTTGATAACCTTTAAATTTTGATCCATCATAACTAAATGTAATTAAATACCTCATAATACAACTTCCTTCATAATTAAAATAAATAAGCCTAAATGCATTAATACTAAAAATGTATCATAAAAATTCCATCTATTTTGTCTAAAATTAATTCTTTTATTATTAACATTATATAATCTTACTTCCATTGAATCAGCTAAATCATCAGCTTTTTTAATACTTAAAACAAACATAGGAATTATTAAAGATTTTATAGCTAATATTTTACCATTTAAATTAGAATTATAATAATCAATACCACGACTTGCTTGAGATTTAATAATTTTATTTCCTTGATCAATAATTGTTGGAATAAATCTTAAAGCTAAACTGATAGATAAAGCCATTTTATTAACGGGAATTCCAATTAATTTTAAAGGAAAAAATAATTTTTCTAACCCATATGTAATTTCAGTTGGTGGCGTTGTTAAAGTTAAAATTGATGTATATAAAACAACAAATATCAATCTAAACATAGTTATAATTGTTACTTCCAAATTACTACCAACAATTAAATTAATAATTAATATAAACAATAATAACCATTTAATACTAAATATAGTTTTAAAATAAATTTTAAATGGTACTTTAGTATTACATAGCATAAGCACTAATAAAACTAATAATAAAATATTAAACCTTATATCAAAAGTTAAAAAACTCATTATAATAAACAATAACACACATATTATTTTAGCTAAAGGATTCATTTTATGAACTAAAGAATCAATCGGATAATATCTACCTATCATTACTTTATTTAACATAACGATACACATCCTTCATTAAATCATTGATGTCATCACGATACCCAATTTTTATTCCTTTTTTTTCTAAAACTAATTGTTCAAATTCAATTATTTTAGGTCTTTTTAAACTATATTTTTCAATATCTTGTTTAAAAACATCATACTTATTTCCTTCTAATACAATTTTACCTTTGTCTAGTAAAATAACATGGTCACTTATTTTTAATAATAAATCAGTATCATTACTTACAACAATAATAGTTTTTTTATATCTATTTTTAAGTAATTTAATGATTTTAATTAAATTTTCTTTACTTTTATTATCTAAACCAATAGTAGGTTCATCTAATATTATTACTTTAGGATTAAAAGCTAGAACAGAAGCAATAGCAACTTTTCTCATTTCTCCACTACTTAAAGTAAAAGGATTCCTATTTAAATAACTATCGTCTAAACCCATCATAATCAAAGCATCACTTATATGTTTTTGGATACTTTTAACTGATTTATTAAAATATTTCATTCCAAATTCAATTTCTTCTTTAACTGTTTTACAAAAAAATTGTTCTTCAGGAACTTGAAACACCAATCCTATTTTATATCTTAAATTATTAATATTTTTAATTTTTCTTGTTTTACTAATAACTCTACTTCCGACTTGAATGTTACCTTTAGTAGGAATTATTAAAGCATTTATAAGTTCAATTAAAGTAGTCTTACCACTACCACTTTTGCCCATAATACTAGTTATTTTACCTTCCTTAAAAGTAACATTTATATCACCTAAAACCATTTTAGAAAGAGGTGTTTTTTCATTATAAACATAAAACACATGATTAAATTTTACTTCCATAAAATATCCACCATCTCTTCCATATCATAAATAACATGTTCAATCAAATCATAAAACATTAAGCGATTAGATAATTCTACCATAAAAGGTAACTCAAATCCTAATTTGTGTAATTTATCTTCTTCTTTATAAACTTCTTCTTTTGTTCCACTTAAAACTATTTTACCTTTATCTAAAACATATATTTTATCACTTATTAATGTATCTTCAATATCATGACTAATATTTAAAATAGTTAATCCTTTGCTATTTAATTCTTTTAATATCTTTAATATTTTTTCTTTATCATAAGGATCTAACATGGTTAATGCTTCATCTAATATTAATATTTTAGGATCGTGAACTAAAGCAGAAGCTAAACTAACCAATTGTTTTTGATTACTATTTAAATCATGTGGATTACATTCTAATATGTCATAAATACCTAAATATTTAGATACTTCTTCGATTTTTTTTCTAATATCGATTTTTTTATAATTCATATTTTCTAAAGTAAATGCAATATCATCCATAACAGTTTCTGCAACAAATTGATTATCTGGATTAGTAAATACGACACCTATATTTTTTCTTATTTCTTTTCTATTATCCTTTAATAAAGGAATATTATTTATTTCTATTTTTCCGTTATATCTATATAATCCAACTAATATTTTTACTAAAGTAGATTTCCCACTTCCGTTAGGTCCAATAATTGATGTTATTTTACCTTTTTCTATATCCATATCTACATTATCAAACATGTCTTTGGTACGATATTTAAAAGTTAAATTTCTAATAGTAATCATAATACATCACCAACTAATATTATATTATAAAATGCCTTATTTTTCAAATAAAAAAAGAAAATGTTAAATATTAACACTTATCTTTTGACTCTTGTATTTTATAACTTACTCCTAATTTTAATTTTGTAGGTAATATTTTTGATAAATAAATACCTATTTTTGTCTTTACACCAGGAATAATTATTGATTTATTTTTAAACATTTCCTTAATAGCATATTCGCAAACATAATTACTGGTTAAACTTGGTAAATTAAATTTAACTTTAGCTACTTTATTAAATTCAGTATCTACAGGACCTGGACATAATGCCCCTATATAGACATTAGAACTATCTTTTTTTAATTCTTCATTAATCGCTAATGTTAAATGTAAAACATAAGCTTTAGTAGCATAATAAGTGCTCATTAAAGGACCTGGTAAAAAAGCAGCTGCTGAAGCAACATTTAATATATAACCAGAATCTCTTTTTTTAAAATCTTTTAAAAATAATTTGGTTAAGGTATGTACAGTTTTTATATTTAAATCAATCATATCTAGTTCACTATCTAATTTTGTATCATTAAATTTACCAAACAAACCAAATCCAGCATTATTAATTAATATATCAATTTTTTCTTTTTTTACTTCATCGTATAATTTCATACAATTATATGTACTAGATATATCTAATTCAATTATTTTGACATTAGTTTTTAATTGTTTAGCTAGTGTTTCCATTTTTTTCTTTCTTCTAGCTACTAATATTAAATCATAACCTTTGTCACTTAAAATTTTAGCGAATTCAGCTCCTAATCCACTAGATGCACCAGTTATCAATGCTTTCATCTTACCACCCCACTATGTATAATTATACTAAATTTTTTGACATGTAACAACTTTTTTAATATTTTTATTTAAATTTGTTTACAATTTAATACTTTTTTGATATTCTTATAAAAAGGAGTGTATGGGAGTGAAAAAAGATGTTCTTGGGTACATAGGATGTGCCATGGCTGGATTAGGATTATTTTTACCATTTTTAAATTTATTATTTGTTAAAATAAATTTTTTTGAAGGTGATGGAAAAATAGTTTTAATAGGATTAATTATTTGTGCTATTTTTATTTTTATGAAAAAACCAAAAGTAACATTAATATCTAGTTTATTATGTAGTGGTATAACAATATTTGACTTAATTAATACACTTGTTAAGTTAGAATTCAATCCCCTTATTCAAATAGAAGTAGGATTTTATTTAATAATACTAGGATTAATCTTAATTATAGTTTCTTCTATTTTAATAATTAAAGAACAAAAAATTAAAAAAATCAGTTAAATCTGATTTTTTTTAATAAAAAAAGATGCATTATTTTGCATCTTCCTCAACTAATTCTAAAATAACCATTAACGCATCATCACCACGACGTTCATCAAGTTTTAATATTCTAGTGTATCCACCATTACGTTTAGCGTAACGAGGAGCTAAAACATCAAATACTTTTTTAACTGCTTCGTTATCGTTATGTAAGAATGCTAAAGCTTGTCTACGTGATACTAAAGTACCTTTTTTACCATATGAAATCATTTTATCAACAAATTTACGAACTTCTTTAGCTCTTGTTTCTGTTGTAGTAATTTTTTCATTCATGATTAAGTCTTTAGTTAAATTAGCTAGCATACTTTTTCTATGTTTATTAGTACGTCCTAATTTTCTATAAGCCATAAATTACCTCCTAGTCTTCTTCACGGAATCTAAGTCCCATACCTTTAATCTTATCAATAACTTCTTTTAATGATTTTTTACCTAAGTTACGTATTTTCATCATTTCAAGTTCTGATTTTGCTGTTAAATCACCTAAAGTATTAATATTAGCTCTTTTTAAACAATTAAATGCTCTTACAGAGAACTCTAAATCTTCGATTGGAGTTTCCAATTTCTTTAATCTACTATCTTCTTCTTTAGCAGACATAATACCAGTCATATCAGCTATATCACTTAAATCTAATAAAACATTTAAATGTTCAATTAAAATTTTAGATCCTAAAGCTATAGCTTCTTCTGGTCTTAAAGAACCATTTGTATAAACACTTAATATTAATTTATCATAATTAGCATCTTGACCAACACGAGCATTATCTACTTCATAACTAATTCTTTCAATTGGAGAATACAAAGCATCAATTGGAATATAACCAATTTTGTTATTTTCAATGTATTTCTTATTTTCATTACCTGGAACATAACCTCTACCATTGCTTACTATTAATTCCATATCAAGTTTACCACCTTTAGCTAAAGTAGCAATAACTTGGTCTTTGTTAATAATTTCAACATCGGCATCAGTTTCAATATCTCCAGCTGTTACAACTCCTTCAGTATCAGCATGTAAATGTAATACTTTATCTTCTTCAGTATTGTTTTTAATTACGATACTTTTTAAATTTAATATGATTGAAGTTACATCTTCTACTATACCATCAACAGCTTGAAATTCATGCATAACGCCATCTATTTTAACAGCTACAATTGCACTTCCTGGCATACTTGATAACATAACTCTTCTTAAAGCAT
>ERZ1643251.2604-NODE-2604-length-18094-cov-6.566162_pt1 | contig 18094 bp, 15 predicted proteins | sample MGYA00579261_ERZ1643251 | MGnify/ENA primary metagenome ERZ1643251 (study PRJEB29033, sample SAMEA4952267) | chicken gut metagenome | biome: Broiler Chicken; feature: Gastrointestinal Tract; material: Caecum | place: Ireland | collected 2018 | study: Broiler...
AAAACGTGCTTATTAGAACTTACTTTACATTATTTCTAACTTTACATAATTCCCGCTTCCAGTTGCACCAATCACAATAACATTGATATGATCATCTATATAACTGCATGTTGATAGTTTCATGATGAGTTCCTTGTCAAGCTCTCTATCAGGGTAGTACTGTATATCTTCCAACGCTGCATTCATCATTTTTATTTTTGATCTTCTTTGTATACCTGTGACAAGATTATTATATTTGTCATTCACTTCTTCATCAACCATTAATGCCAGTCTTTCGTCAAATGAAAGTTCTTTGAAAGCTTGACTGTTACACTGTTCCTTATAGATTTCAGCCATCTTATGTAATCTTAAGCTTAATAGCTTTTCGTATGTTTGATTAATCATTTTCTACCTCCATAATAATCCGCGCCTCTTAACAGTGCGCCTTCATTGTCTTCTTTTTTTTCTGCTAGTTTATTATTTTTATCTTGTAGATAATCCAGATATGCTTTAAAATTCTTGTAGCTGCAGGTTACTCGCTTTTCAAGTATAGATTTTGATACTTCTTCTATCAGATATGATGGATATCTATCGCTAAGTTTTAAAATTGACATACATCTTTGGTACATTTGTTCCTCAATTTTAACACTTTCAAGATTCTGAGTAATGATTCTGCAGGTGAATGGGCCTATTCTTTCAGCCCATTTTTTAAATCTCTCACCATTCCATTCAGTATAAAGCTTATGATGGTCAGGCATGTGATCTTCAATTGTAGAATACTGATTGACTACCCCATTCAATCTAGGATGGCTGGCAATTCTAGAACCACGATGATAAATTTCGATCATCTTTCTAGAAGCTCGCACATCTACCTTTTCTCGGAGAAATCTATAGGGGACAGAATAGAAATTCTTTTCGAAGCTGATATGATAGTTATAGTTGACGATAACTTTCTTCCATTCTGCAAATTCATAGGGAAACTCTGGAAGTGGTCTTAGACAGCGAAGCTCTTCATTTAAATAAACAAAGCTTCTACTGTATTCTCTCTTTTGAAATGGTTTTCTGTTGATTTTATCCAGTTCCACCAATATGCATTCATTTGCTTCTTCTATGCTTGAGAATCTGTAATTTCTTAATCTTGCAATAATCTGAGTTGTAAGAATACCAACACTGGATTCTACAGATGCCTTATCTTTTGGTCTCTTAACTCTGGCTGGTATGATGACAGTATCATAGTATTCGGCCATTTCCTGATATGCCTTATTGATAATGATATCTTCATATTTTTTATGAGATATGATGCCTGTTTTTAAATTGTCAGGGACAATCATCAGTGGAACTCCACCAAAGAATCTGAACATGTTGATATGAAGATTGATCCAGCTTTCCTGTTTCATGTTGTCAGTTGCTTCACAATAGATATATTGACTGAAAGGAAGCACTGCAACGAAAAGATAAGCTTTGGATATGATTTGTCTTCGTGACAGATCATAGTTTGGTAAAGTCTGCCCTGCAAAATCGACTTCAACTTTTTCGCCTGGTTTCTGTCCAATATGTATTGTCAGATTGTTCTTCTCAACATGCTGTTTGTAAAGTTTTGAGAAGTATATTTAAGAAATGGTTTGTTTTCAAGCTTGCATCTTTCAACATATTCTTCCCAGAGAAGCATGACAGTGACACCAGGCTTTAACAGTTCTTTATGAACATAGTCATAGTCAGGTCTTTCCTGATAATAAATCACCTCCTTCTTGTTTCCGAAGATTTCATCAATCTCATCGTCAGTTTTGTCTTTAATAAGCTCATATGTTATAGAAAGTTCATCAGCCTTTTCATAGGTAGACTTTATTTTTCTGCTTGCACAATGAACAACAGACATGATGGCCTTTTGAGACATTCCTAACGATCGGAGTCTTAAAATTTCTTTTTCTTTTGCCATGATAAAAATGACCTCCTTTCATGTAAATGTAAGGTGGGAAATCCTTACAATTCTATTGTAGAAAGGAAAAACAAAAATAAAAGAAAAATCGTCATCACACTAGTGTGATGACGACATCAAACAAGTAACATTATTCGATTTTCAAAGTGAAATATTCATATAATATTGAAATTTAATGTAATCTGATAGCAATGACTTGTTAGACGTACTATAAAGTAGATGATTTAATATTTATTGATCAACAATACATATAGAAAATAGGATAATATAGATATCATATTCTCGATTATAGGTAAAAATACAGAGAATTTTTACCATATTAATTTAAAATACAAAACATTAAAACTCTAAGTTATTTTATATTGCCATTTAAATTAGGGTTGATATATATTACCATTTTTATCAAATATCAGATCTTTAGCAGGTCTATTAGCAAACCAAAAATAATTATTATTCAAAATTCTATAATCATCTACGAAAAAAATAATAGGAATATTTAATCGACATATATCCCAATCCAATATCTCATTTAAACATATGTGGTTTAATGCATTAGGATTTTTTAAATCATATTGTTTAACAAAATTAATATGGTGTATTGTTTTGAATAACTCAATATAGTCGTTTCTATATAATGAATTACTCAAAGATACTAAAATTACTTGTTTAAATGTTATATTAGGACATTCAGAATAAAGTTCTTTTAAATAATGCATTGTATCTTCTTCTAAAGAACTTCCCCATTTTTTAAAAAGATAAGCTTTAGAATCCATCCTAAAGGAAGAACTCCTTATTTTCCCAGAAATATGACCTTTATGGTATACAATAGCATTATGACACATAACATTATGATATCCTGATAACTTTATTCTAAAAGTAAAATCTAAATCATTATCCGCATTCATAAATCGAGGATCTTGCCCATCTAATTCATAATATAATTTTCTTGGAAAAAGAAGACAGCCCGAAGAAACCATTGAGAATTCTCTATCTATTGAATTAAACAAGCTATTTGTACCATGGCGTTTAAATAGAATTAAATCTACACCATGTACTCCTATACCATATGAAAATAAATTATTGCTTTCCATTTCAACGATGGTTGCAGACACGCAACCTTTCATATCATAATCTTGATAAGTTTTAAACATATTTTCTAACCAATTCCCTTTAGGAATAATATCAGAGTCCATTAATATAATATTTTTATATGATGAATTTTCTATCCCAAAATGACATGCTTTTACATATCCACCATTTTCTTTCATATTTAGTACTCTTAAAGGCAATTTTTTCATATATTTTTTTAATATATTTGTGATTTCTTTTTGTGGATTGTCATTTATAACAAGAATCTCATACTTTATAATTGTTTTTTCTAATGTAAGTATTAAATTTTCTAAATTAGTTTCTAATATTTTTATACCATCATAAAATGTTATAATAATGCTTACTTCCATTTTTATTCCCCCAATATCTTTTCGATTTCATCGACTATTTTTTTTGAAGCAGTTCCTTTTTTCACTATACCCAGTTTTGTTATCTTTTTTTTCATATTAGCAGTATAGTTTTCTAAATTAAAAGTTTTTATATTATATATAAGCTCATCAAAATTTTTTGAATATGATGTCAGTGAATTAATATCAATTCTAAAATCCCTTTCTCGACCATATTCCTCAATATCAGGCATATACAAAAATATTGGCTTGTTTAATAATGCAAATTCAAACATTGTACTTGAGTAATCTGTAATCATAGCATCACAGGAAATTAATAATTCTTGTAAATCCGAATATATAGAAGCATTTAATATGTTATTAGTGTATTCTAGCTCTTTGCTTTTCTCTATCATATTAGGGTGTAGTCTTATTAAAATTTTAATATCACTATCAAATTTATCTTTAAATGTATATATTAGCTTCTCATAATTTAAAGAATATAATGAGATGTCATGAGAGTTTCTAAAAGTTGGACAGTAAAGAATTAATTTACACTCATTTTTAATACCAAAATATTTTCTTACCTTATTTTTTATATCATCATGTCTGTTGGTTTGAAAAAATAAATCATGTCTTGGATAACCAATTTCCAATATTCTTCCTGTATACCAAAAACTTTTTCTAATAAGATTCGTAAAATATGAACTGTGTGAAATAAAACAATCAATCATTTTAGAATCGTTTTTTGCTCTTTCAATATAATTCCACGTCAGTTTGTTTTCTGCATCCTTTTCAATCTTTTTTAAGGATATTCCTCCATGCCATGTTTGAAAATAAAATTGCTTTTTTCTTTTTCGTACATAGTGTTGTTTTCTACAATTATCAATCCAAATTTTTGAGGTAGACATATGAAAAATATATCTGAAAGTATTAGAAGGTATGATATTCACGGATGGTGGAAAGTTATTATCTTGTTTTTCATTAATTGCCCAAATTATTTGACAGTTAATATTTCTTCTGATAATTTCTTCAACTATATATTTTCCGTTATCAAAATAGTTTAAACCTTGATAATTTTCAATAAAAATTTTTTTGTTATTAATTTTTATGATTCTAAAAAAATAAAAAGCAAACGGTAATATAAAATTTTGTATTTTTCTATAAAACATATTACTGTTTTTTTTTATTAAGATATTTTCTTTAAATTTCATAGTCAATAGAGGATAATCTAATATTATCTTCAATTCATATATATCTATATAATTTATCATTACACATATAAAAGTAATAAAAAGATCAAATAATAACTAAATATTTTATTTTATTATAAACATAATAAAATAAAATATTTTTTAATGTTAACCTTAAAAGTATAATGAATTGTTGAAAACTATTTTTAGATGATAGATAATTGATATAGAAATTAAAGTTTGTTTAATTCATGTGTAATTTAATATATTATAGAAAACTATAGAACTAAGAGTTAGCTAATTATTAATGGAGGGATTTATTTGTTTTTTTTAGTAGAATTATATATTCAAAGTAATAATAAATATTATATGTTAGACAAAATTGAACAGAAAGAAGATGGATCTTTATATGTTTTTTTACCAACAAATAAAAAAGTTGGGTATTTAAAGAAAACGTCTATACATACCTCAGGAAGAATAAATTTTGATTTGGGTTTTAAAAAAGTTCAATTTATAGAGCCACTAATAAAGATTACGAATATAAATTATATTTGCTCGATATATATACCATCATTAGGAGTATTAAAAGAGATTGATGATCAAGGAATAATAAATGATCATAAGAAAAATATTGTTATTAATTTTATAAATAATTTAAATAATTATTTTACAATTGATTTTTTTATTACTCCAAAAGAGATTGCAAATATAAATGATATTATCTCTATTAAGTTTCATGATACATTTTATTTGAACATTCAACTTCATTTTTCTAAAATTGATGAAAGAAGTAAAGATCGTATTATATTATATACAGCACATGATAGTATGTATGAGAAGCAATTAGTTGATCGATTTGAAGCTGAAAAAGAATATAGAAATATTCTATACAAGACAGAAAATGCAATTTTAGTTGGTCCTGATCAAAAAGGGGAAATTCTATTGCATTTTAGTAATGTTATGGCTCATACGCCATTATTATTAATTGAATTCGATGATGAAAACTTATAAATAGATCGTTTGAAGGGGAATAAAACTAAATTAAAATTTGTTATTAAAGATAAAAAACATGGAAATCAAATAGTTATGAATAATGAAAAAATTCGAATAAAAAAACTTGTTTTAGATGCGAATTATTATGAAAATGATTATATCCCAGAAGGATATTTAAAACCTAAAGAATTATAATTATGTTTTAAATATTTAAAAATAAAAGTTAAAAGAAGTATTGAAAACAATAAGGATAACTACGCAAAGGAGATTATAGAAAAGTATTATTATAAAATTTTTTAATATTTAATGGGTATTGAATTATTTGAAATACTGAAATATGATATTGATATAATCATTTGTAAAAAGTGAGATATATTTGAGTTTTTTATAAAACCAAATAATTTAAATTTAAAAAAATGAAAAATAGATGTTAAGGAAAAGATACTATGTTAGAAATGGAATTAGTAGAAGCATTATATAAACTTCTAAACTTAGAAGATATTAAATTATACTTAGATAAAGAAAAAGTTCCAGTAAAGAATTTTGAAGAAAATCGTTCAATTGGAGCAGTTTATCCAAAAGAGGGGATTATTTTTTTAGATATTTATGAAATTAATAATAAAATAGAATTTTTCACTTTATTATGTAGCTTGTTATATCAAATAAAGCTTAGCAAATCTAAGATGACTATATATGAACAAAGCAAGTATTGTGATGCGTTTACATATTATATTATGAATATAATATTTGGATATGAAGTATCCATAAATAAGGATGGTTTTTTTGAAGATGCATTTGAACATATACAAAAAGAATACCCAGAAGATATGATTATTAAAATAGTTCAAGATTCAGGATTTGCTATAGAAGAAATTAATTTAAAAAATAGTGCATGAGTAATTTGCCAGTAATAGTTTATTTATATATTGGTAAACTAACAAAACATAAACATTATACAAAAGATTTTTTAATTATTTGGGATAAGGTCTATTTAAAAAATTAAATATATATCTATTATAGTATGAATAAAAGATGTAGCATGGTGATAAATATAATATATTAGATATTAAAAACTATTGCCTATAAATGAACGTAAGTTAGAAATAGAGAATAATATAAAATATTTTAAAAAGAAAAAGAGAGGTGAAACTTTATGACATATGTTAATAACATAGATGCAATAAATGCATATAAAAAAATTTCTCAATTTTCTGATAAATCAGCAAAATATTTCAAGACTTTATTTCATATACATTCACCAGCATCATATGATTATAAGCTCTTTGCAAAAAGAAATAATTTTAACTATGATAAGGCAACTGATAAAGACTTATATGATATTTGTGTAGAATACAGTTTGTTTCCTAAAGATAAAAATAGTGATTATAAAATATTTCCAGATATAGGTGTGAATGATCATACGTATGATTCCTACAAAGAAGCTTTGACTTATTTGTTGTTTGTTTATTTTATGGCTGAAGAAAAAATAGATATTGCTATTATAACTGACCATAATACAATAAAAGCATATCCTAAAATTGATCGAGCTTTAAAAAATTTAAAAGATATAAAAATTCGTCCTAAAAATTATTGTCCAACTATTATAATGGGGATAGAAGTTTCTTGTGCTGATAAAAATCATGTTGTTGGTATATTTGATTATAATAATAAAGATGCATTAAAACAATTAGAAGAATGGTTAGATTATAATTTAGTAAATGAACAAGATGGAACAGTTTTAACAAGTAAAGAAGTATTAGAATTTTTTCATAATAATATTAATGGTTTTGCCTACATTGCACATTTGGATAATTCTGATATGATACAAAAAAGCGGTTATTTGAGTGGAGCTTATAAACATGATTTACTAGATTCTGAATATTGTTCTTTTGTAGGATGTTCAAATCCAAGTAAGATATCGTTTTTAAAAGATAAACTAAAAAATTATTCAAAAAAAGACTATAAGATTATAATAGATAACGATTCTCATGCTGTTGATGAAATAGATGAAAATCACATGTGGATTAAGGGATCAAAAAGAGATTTACATATGATAAAAGAAGCTTTAAACAATTATGATGTTTCTGTATCTTTAAACTATGATAGTAAATTGTCTAAAAGGCAGTATATAAAGGGTATGTATATTCAACATGATGCTTTTTTGTCGAATCAGGAAAAAAATGGAGGATTTATAATACGGTTTTCACCATTTTTAAATAGCATAATAGGTGGCAGAGGAACAGGGAAAAGTACAATTATAAAATTTCTAGAATATACACTTAATCAAAAATGCGAAAATCTTGAATTTCTTAATTTTATATGTATGCATGGACATATATGGGTTTTATATGTGTATCAAGGTACTGAATATTTAATTGAAATGCAAAATCCAACGAAAGAAAAACATTTTTCAAATAAGGCAGATATATTACAATATTTTGATTTTAGACCAAAGCAATATTATATGTATAAAGTTTCTGATTTCCATGTATATGATATTAAGGATTATGCTTATAAAAAGAATTTACATATCTATAAAGTGCAACATAATAGTAAAGATACTTTTTTAACCACTGTTCATGAAAAAAAACAATTTTTAAATAATTTTTTTGATACGACATATTCTATTAATGAGTTAGTTAATACTGCAAATACTACTGCTATCAATGAATTTATATTTAAAACTATGTTTAATAATAAAGTTATACGTGATCCTCAAAATGTTAATATTAAAAAGTTAAGTGGATTAAAGAAATTAATGCAAGATACTCAAAATATTATGGATAGTAGAAAAAAACAAGTAGAAGAAATTATCAATTCGTTTAATTCAGCAATGAAGGAAACTTTGAAAATAGTTTATACACAAAATCAGGAAGTTGCTCCTCCAGATTTTAAAGTTTGGCTTAATTTAAATAAACCTCGATATTTAAATAATTATTTTCAGTTTAATAAACAAATATATAATATAAAAAATTATAAAGTAATAGAATACTTAGAAATGATATATGATAATTATGATATCTTTGGATTGTTTGAACGAGCATTAAATAAAGAGAAAAGAGAAGAAAGTATCCTGGATTTTATAGATAATAATATTATTAATAATAAAAATATTGGTTTAAATTATAAAAGTGTGACTGTAGAAAACGAACAAGAAATCATTGATTTAATATATAAAAGAATACTTGTTGAGCAAAATGTTCCTCTGATTAAAAAATATTTAAAAAATTATATTACTGAAAAAGAGTTTTTTACAATAGAATTTAATGTAAATAGTAAGACTGGTAGCACAGGAACAAATTATAAAGATATAAAAGTATTGTCTTTAGGTCAAAAAGTTGTAGCAATGTTAGATTTCATTTTAGGGTATAGTGATTTTTCTAATGATTTCAGACCACTTGTTATTGATCAACCAGAAGATAACTTGGATAATCAGTACATATATTATAATCTTGTAAAACAATTAAAAGATGTAAAATCTAAAAGACAAATTATTTTGGCAACGCATTCTTCTACTATTGTGACAAATACCATGTCTGATTTGGTATGTATGATGGAATCGGATGGGAAAAATGGATGGATAAAAAAATATGGATATCTTAATGAAATGACAATAAAGAAGGAAATTATTAATTGTCTTGAGGGAGGAATAGATTCTTTTAAACATAAAGAAGAAATATATAGTCAAGTTTTATGTATGACAGACAATAATTATCTTAAAAAATGATTTTATTTTTTAGGCATAAATTTATATTTCTTGTGCAAAAATTATATTATCTATAGATATATTTAAATCTTAAATACTAAAATAACAGAGAGTTTATTTTAGTAGTAAAGGATTTGTTATTTTGAGTATTATTAAGAAATGTAAATTCAGAAAATCGAATAATATACTAATTTTAAAACTTCCTAAATCTATTTGGAAGTTTTTTTGTATTTAATTAGAGTGTTTTTTCCGTAGATTTAAAAGAAATTATTAACAGAAAAAAGAAGTGAAAAATGATTATTCATAAATTATTTTTTGGTAAAAATTAATAAGGAAAGTAATAAAAAGGTATTACTCTATTAATTGATGATTTTATAATCATTCGATTAAATGAATTATGTGATATAGATTGTATTGAATAGAAAAAGGTATGAAAGGGAATTAGATTCTTATATTTAATTTTTTAGCAGACTATTTGTTGTATTTTACTTAAAAAGAGATAGTTACGACATATTTAAGTGACTTATTACAAATTGGTTAGTATTTCATAATAAAAATGGTACTGTTAATGTGTCGAAAGAAATAGGAGGTGTTTAAAATAGAAAGTAAAAAAATCAATATAATAAAAACTATTACTAATAATTTAAATGATTATTCACCACAAACTTTTCCAGAAATGTATGACTTAGTTATTTATTATCATTATTTATCAGTATTTTATGAAGAAATAGACAATAATTTAGGTAATTTATATGATACATATGCAAAAAAATTTTTAGAAAAAATATTAACTAATGTAAAACATTATGATATTCCAATGGGCTCTTGGTATGGATTTACTGGTTTGGCTTATGTAATTAGAGAAATTTATGGAAATTGTGCTCTGCTAAACTCTATTGAAAAGTTTATACAAGAACAATCGTTAAGATTAATAATTAATGGTAAAAAAAGGGATAGTCTATTTAATGGTCAGTATGATGTATTAAATGGTCTAACTGGAATGGTAGCATATTTTATGAGATATCGATTAGATCAAAAGGATTATATCATAAAATGTTTAAAATGGATGATTAATTTATTTGATAAAGAAAAACAAATTAAAAACTCTGATAAATTATTAATAAAAAATGCATATATTACTAATCCAATTTTTAAAAAAGAATATCCCGAAGGTTATATTGATTTAGGTGTCTCGCATGGAATTATAGATTTCCTTTATGTGTTTTCTCTAGCAAAAAATAAAGGTATAGAATGCGAAAACTTAGAAGAAACATATAATAAAATTTTAAATTTTTATTTATCAATATTTGACAAATATAAAGATTTTAATTGGCCACAGTTGATTTATGTGAACGGGAAAAAAAGAGAATATGTATCTAAGAAAAGATTTGGATGGTGTTATGGGAAATTAGGAGTAATTAGAACGATATATTGCATAGCTAAAAATACACATAATATGCAATTAGAAAAAAAGATGATTAGTGAAATCAAAAAGATAAATATTAATGATTTAGATAATCTTGGATTGGAATGTCCAACATTTTGTCATGGATATTCAGCTGTATATCTTATTGCTAGCATGTTTTACAATGAAACCAAAGATATTTATTTTAAAAAGCTATTAAAAAAATTAGAAGAAAAAATATGGAGTATGGGTAATAAAAAAAATAAGTTTTATTTTTATAAATATGATAGAGATTATATTTGTAAAAAAGATATTTATGAATATGAAAAAATAAATTCAATAGATGGAATATTCTCAGTTTTAATACCGTATTTTATATGTAAAAGTAATTATCAAGATAATCTATATACAAAATCATTATTCTTAAAATGAATGGAGGAAAATTATGAAATGTGAAGAAAATTTTATGATTAGAGTGCCTTATCACTCATTTGATTATTATAAAGATTACTTAGAAAACAAAGAAAAATGTACTTTAAATGATTTTAAAGAAAATTTGTTGGTTTCATCATCTGCTTTATATAATGCAATTAATTCAAAAGATGAATTAAATGCAGATGAAAATGAATCTTTATTTAAATATATGATTAGAAGTTCAACACGATGTACTCCTTATGGATTGGCATCAGGTGTGTTAACAGGAACATTTGATAAAAAAAACGAATTAATTATTAATGATTGTTTTGTTAAGAAAGTCAGACCAGACATGTCATGGATGATAAAGGTAATAAAAAAATTAGAAATAGAATTAGGTACTGAATTAAAAGTGGTAGCTAATAACATGAGTAATGTTACAGGTAATAAAATTATAAAAAGATGGAATAGTTGTTATATTTCTGATCAAAATTTACAAGAGCATACAATTAGTATTAATAATACTAGTGCAGTGAAGTATGTGCTTGATATATGTAAAGAGTATGTCTCTATAAAGGAAATTATTTTTAAATTAAAAGAAATTTCAAGTAATGTAAATGATGAAGCAATAATTAATTTTATAAATAGTCTTTTAGATAATGAGTTTTTAACTAGTGATTTAAGACCAAATACTTTAATAACTGATCCATTGGATTATATACTAAAGAAAATTGATGAATATAAGTTTGATATTCCAATGAAAAATAAATTATGTAAACTATATAGAATGCTGAAAGATTATGAAAAATGTGAAATAGGTAATGGAGAGGATAGATATATATCAATTGTTACATTTATGAAAAATATTTGCGAAAGTGAAAATTATCTACAAGTAGATATGTATAATAACTCAAAACTTAAATTATCTGAAACAGTGAAAAAGGATATTAACGACTTTGCTGATTTCTTATCTAAATATAGTTATAATGAAACATTTTATGACTATGCAGTGAGATTTAAAGAAAAATATGGGAATCAAGCAGTTAAATTTCTTGATTTGATTGATGAAGAAAAAGGATTAGGCATCCCAGAGTCTGATAATAAAAATAGTTTAAAGTACAATGATCAAATTATATGTAAAATAATATCTATTTTATCAGAAAATAAAGATAAAAATATTGAATTAGAAAAATATTTGAATGAAAAAGATTCATTAATTCACGATAATGTAGCACATACAGATGGAGAGTTAGCGTTTTATTTGTATCGTGATAATAATGAAATGAAATATATGATTAGTCCATTGATGGGATCAAATACAGAATATAAAATTTCAGGAAGATTTGAATATTTATTCCCTGATATGCACTTGCCTAATATAAATAATAATTTTAAAGAAGTTGAAGTATGTTTTTTACCTCAAGATGCTAGACACGGTAATGTGATGATGTGTCAATCAAATAAAAAAGCATTTTTAGAATATGGAACAAATATTTTGATTGAAGATAAAGAAAGAGTAGATATAAATGATGTATATGTAATTGTAGATAATCAAAATTATATTAGATTTGTTCAAAAATCAACAAATGAAATTATAGAATTTTATGCTTCTAATATGTTTAATATAAATGCATATCCCAAAGAAATAAAAATTCTTTTGGAAATTACAAATAAACAAAAATTAATATTTACAGGATTTTATACTGCGCTTCAACATTACATATTACAAATAAAAGGATATTTACCACGAATTAGTTACAAAAATGTTATTTTATTTCCTGCTTCGTTCTCAGTAATGAAAGATATCAATTATAGAAATAAAGAACAGGCACTAAAAGATATCTATAAGTATATCAAAGAGATGCAAGAAAAAAATGATTTTTCAGAATTAATAAGTGTTGGGCCACTGGATCAAAGAATGCTTCTAAATATTAATAATAAAATACATTTGAATATTCTTTACAATATGCTTAAAGCTGATAACAGGCTAAGAATTTATGAAAATATATTTGATGAATCTAATCTTTCAATTTCAAATAATTATAATAATTCTTTTATTGGAGAGATGGTAATTAGTTTATCACATAAACAGAACAATTTTAATAACTACTTATTATTGCCTAATAATGTACAATATTTGGATACGGAGAAATATTTAAAATATTCAAAAATGCCTTTTGAAAATTGGATAAGTGTTAAATTATATGCTAATGAGGAATTGCATAATATCATTTTGACTAATTATATATCGAAAATTAATAATATTTTAAAGAAAGAATTAGATCATGCAGAGATGTTTTTTATTAGATATAAAGATCCTAAATCACATATTCGTTTAAGAATTAAATACCAGGAAGACGAACTGAGCAAAGTGATTGAATTAATAAGTAAAGTAATACATGAATTGAAGAAAAACAAATTAATAATCGATTGTGTAATTGATACATATTTTCAAGAATTTGAAAGATATGGTGGTGATGCAGTTTATAATAATGCCGAGAAGTTATTTGCATTAGATAGTGAATTAGCTATTGAATTTATTAAATTAAGAAAATATAACCTCACTGAATTAAAAATGACAGATTTGTTCATTTTAAGTACATACAAATTATTAGAAGAACTTCAGATGACTTCGGAAGAAAAATTATATTATTTAGAAAATTATAATATTGGAAAGAAATATAATAATGAATTTAAACAGATAAATTCCAGACTAAAAACATATATAAATAACAATAACTTATGGGAGAATTTAAGGTCTACTGAAGAAGGAATAAGATTATTAATTTGTTTAGACAAATTTGAGAAAGATTTTATTCAATTTTGGCAAAAAGCTGATAGTCATTTTAAAAATAACAATGAACGAAAAAAAGGGATTTTATTAAGTTTATTCCATATGCAATTTAATAGAATGATTGGAATTAATAGAAATTTAGAAAATAAAACGATGGGTTATTTAAGAAAGTTTATTTATAACCAAGCCATGAGGGAGAAGTATTATGGAAAAGAATAATATATTGGATAAAAGTAGATCCATTTTTAGAAATATAAAAAATACAATAAAGATATTATTAAAATATGATAAAAGATATGTAATTTTATTATTTGTTTTAAATATTAGTATTAGTATAATGCCATTCTTATCAATAATTGTTTCTCAATATATGCTTAATATGTTGCAAATAGGAGGAACAGTAAGTGTATTAATTAAAGTTTTAATTTTATATTCATCAATAAAAGTTGCATCACTTATTTTGAATAGTTTAAATACGTATACTTTTACGAAATATAATGATTATTTATATTATCATTTGAATGTATTATTTTTAAATAGATGTTCAGAATTGAATTATCAGGATTTTGAAAATCCACAAATATATGATTCCTTGCAAAGAGCCGAACAGCAAATAGGTGTAAGACCAATAAGTCTTTTTAAAAATTTATTATCGTTAGTTTCTGGAATAATTAGTTTTGTAATATCATTAATCATTTTGTCAAATTGGCATCTTTGGTCATTAATTGGATTTATAATTTTGCCTTTGGCAGCATATAAATACTTTGTTGAAATCAATAAAAAAGAATACGATATGGTATATAAACGTGCTGAGAAAGAAAGGAGAAGTTGGTATTTAACGCATTTGATTATCAAAGATTATTTTGTAAAAGAAGTAAAAATGCTTGGTTTATCAGATTATTTAATTAATAAATTTGATACTATCAAAAAAGAAATTTTTGGTGAAAATATAGTTTTAAATAAACGAAAAGTAATATTTAACTTTCTTTATCAATTATTGAATACATTATTCTCGTTAATAATTGTAGGGTTTGCAATGTTAGAATCTTTAACATCAAAATTATTATTAGGAAATCTTATGACATATATAAATACGACTTCAAAAGTCGAAAATGCAATTAATAATATTGCTAGTTCATGTTTTGCATTATATACAGATAGTGTTTACTGTGAATATATTTTATCATTCTTTAAATTGCTCGATGAAAGACAAAATATAAATGATAGTGAAGAAAAAATAAAAATTAATCATATTGATAATATTGAATTAAGAAATGTATCTTATAGATATAAAAATAGAAAAAATTATTCTTTAAAAAATATTTCATTATCTTTAAATTCAGGACAAATAAATGCTCTGGTAGGAGAAAATGGCTCTGGAAAAACAACATTAATTAAAATTTTAACAGGATTATATATGGATTATGAAGGAACAATTTTAGTTAATGGCATTGATTTAAAAAAACTAGATATAAAAGATTATCAATCGAAAATGTCTACTGTTTTTCAAGATTATAATAATTATGAATTTAATGTAAAAGATAATATTGGAGTTGGAAATATCAATCAAATAAATAATAAAGAAAATATTGTACACGCAGCAAAATTAACGGGGGCTCATGAAATCATTAACAATCTTCCAAATAAATATGAACAACAATTAGGAAATTGGTTTACAGGAGGTATTCAATTATCAGGAGGTCAATGGCAGAAGATTGCGATTGCACGATCATTAGTAAAAGATGCTGGTATATATATATTAGATGAACCAACTGCCGCATTGGATCCATCAGCAGAATATGCGTTTTTTAAGAATTTTAGAGAAAACATTTTAGATAAAATTGGTGTCTTTGTTACCCATAGATTCTCAAATGTAAAAATTGCAGATAATATATTTGTTCTTAAAAATGGTAGATTAATTGAAAAAGGTACTCATAAAACTTTAATGAAAAATAACGGTGATTATGCGAAATTATATAACATTCAGATAGGAGAGTGAGAAAATGAATGCATTATTATTAATGTCTTCTCCAAGAAGTCATATTATACCAGTTGAACCTTTAATTAAAGAACTTAAAGAAAAAAATAGTAATAATAAAGTATATTGTATGAGTACGAAGAATAATAAGGATTTAATAGAAAAGTTTGGTGGGATATTTCTGGAATATCCAGATTTTATTGAACCAGCTTCATGCAATAACTTAGATGTTAATGAGATTATGGTCAAAACAGATGAATTATGGAAGGCAGGAAAAATAGAAGAAGGATATGATTACATTATAGAAAAGGATATAGAATCGGTTTTTGATATAACAAAAAAACAGATAGATTACCTTTGTAAAATTGTTAGAAGTTATAATATAGAAATTATCTTTAGAGATGCAGTAGATAAATTGGGAAGATTTGTTGCAGAAAAAATGAAATTATGTTGTATAGGATATATGACACATAATATGTATTCAAAAAAATATTTTGAGAGAAATGCAAATGATTTATATGCAGTTTTTATGAATGCTAAATGGAGATTAAATCAATTACCACAAAATTATTTTCTAAATTTAAGAAGTAGAGCAGAAGCATTTTATAATAAATTTGGAGAGAAGAGCTTTCCAGTTTATACGCATCATCAACTGGATCCAATGTCAGATTTTACAATTATATTTTCAAGTGAAAGTTTACAACCTAAGCAATCGTTTTATGAAGACAGAAAATATCTCATAATAAAACCATTAAGTTCAAGATTTAATATAGAATTTAATATAGATGAAAAATTAGAAGGATTTATAAAAAGTTATCCTAGAATTATTTATATATCTTCTGGTTCATTTGTTACTCAATCGTATCATTATTATAAAAATTTTATCAAGGTATTTTCTGAATATGATATTGGAATTGTTGTATCAGCTGGAAAGTTTAATGCTCCATTAAGCAAATATATAAAAGATAATAATATTGTTAACGTTTATATCTCAGATTTTATTCCACAAAAATATGTTTTATCACATACAGATGTATTTATTTCTTCTGGTGGACAAAATAGTATACTAGAAGCAATTTATTATAAAGTTCCAATGCTAATAACACCTATGACTAGTGAACAGAGAATGAATGGATTATTAATTAAGGAATTAGGAATTGGAGAAACTACATACTCATTAAATAATAATGAATCGATTGCACATCAAATAAATAAATTATTAAGAAAAGATATTAATACAGATAAATTAGACCAGATGGCAATGGATTTAAAATTTGCAAAAAATGATTTTAAACCAATGTGGGAGTATATCTATGAGCAATGAAAACAAAATCAAAATTTTTCATATAAGTGGTGATCACTATATTCCTACTAAAACAACAATGAAGATTTATAATATGCTAAAGAATAAATTAATGAATCAGGTTGATATATGTGAATTATTGATAGATGATATAAAGTTGGATACATTAAAAAATTGTAGAGGATGTAAGAAATGTTTTACATCAGGGATTTGTATATATGATAAAGAAGATGCAATTCTTGAGATTAAAAATAAGCTATTAGAATCTGATTTGATAGTTATCTCAACACCTGTATTTATAGATAATATATCAGGTAATTTAAAAACCTTATTTGATAGATTATCTTATTGGTTTCATATCATGCCACTGATTCATAAAAAATGTATTTTAATAGTATCAACATATAGAAGTGGAAAAAATGAGGTTTCAAAATATTTATATCAGATATGTAGTTATTTGGGTTTGGAAGTGGTGGGCTTAATAACAAGTGATTATAAAACAAAAAAATCAGATGTACAGAATATGATAGATATTTGTATAGATGTATTAATTTCAAAGCTTACAAAGAAAGATGAAAGTTCGGCCTATGTAAGACATATTTTTAATGTATATGATACAACATACAAAAATATGATGAAGCGTAAGCAAAAAAATTTTGAATTAACCTTATGGTATAGATGCCATTATAAGGTGGATATATAGAAAGGAGGGAAGAGAATATGGATAAAAGTTTACAATTAGAAGATTTCAATTTGGATTTATATGATGAAGACAACATGAATGATGATGAAGGGATCAGTGCCTACTCATCAATTGCAGGTACAAATAGCTCAACATCAATTGTGTGTGCAACATTGACAAACTTTACAGAAGGATGCAATTACTGCTAGAAAGAAAGGAAGGAAGAGAATATGGATAAAAGTTTACAATTAGAAGATTTCAATTTGGATTTATAT
>ERZ1643251.2607-NODE-2607-length-18077-cov-4.269559_pt1 | contig 18077 bp, 10 predicted proteins | sample MGYA00579261_ERZ1643251 | MGnify/ENA primary metagenome ERZ1643251 (study PRJEB29033, sample SAMEA4952267) | chicken gut metagenome | biome: Broiler Chicken; feature: Gastrointestinal Tract; material: Caecum | place: Ireland | collected 2018 | study: Broiler...
GCGGGTCTGCCTGCAGAACCTGCTGCGGCGCAAGTCCCGCACCATCCTGACCGTGCTGGGGGTGCTCATCGGCTGCTGCTCCATCGTCATCATGGTGTCTCTGGGCATCGGGATGAAGGAAAGCCAGGAAAAGCTGCTGGCCGAGCTGGGGGACCTGACCATCATCACGGTCACCGCCCCCCAGAAAGGCCACGGCAAGAAAAAACTGGACGACAAGCTGCTGAAAACCATCCGGGAGCTGGACGGGGTGGAGGGGGTGACCCCCAAGCTGGGGTTTGACGCCTACACCTGCCGGCTGCTGGCGGGTCCGGGCAACCGGTATGTGGCCGACTGGTCCATGCTGGCCGGACTGGACACCGCCCAGATGGACAAGATGGGCTACCAGCTCACCGACGGCAACTACCCCGCCGCCCAGGGGGAGGTTGCGCTGGGCCAGTACTTTGCCTACAACTTCCGGGATACCCTGCGCCCGGAAGGGGCCAACACCATCAACCGGTGGGACAGCGGCATGGACGAGGAAGGACGGCTGCTGCCGCCCCCCGACGCCTACTTTGACCCCCTGAAGCAGCCCCTGACCCTGGAGGTGACCGGGGCCGACGGCAGCACTTTCAAAGTGCCCCTGAAACCGGTGGGTGCCGTGAAGGAGGACAACGCCAAAGGCTACGAGACCTCCGACGGGGTGATGATGAGCGTGGCCGACCTGCAGGCCCTGCTCAAGCGGGCCGGGGGCGGGCGCACCAACCCCAATGCCAGCGCTTCCGCCTATGATTCCATCCTGGTCAAGGTCAGCGGCATCAAGCAGGTGGACCCGGTGGAGACCGCCATCAAGAATTTGGGCTACTCCACCGAATCCATGGAAAGCATCCGCAAACCCATGGAAAAAGAAGCCCGCCAGAAACAGCTCATGCTGGGTGGTCTGGGGGCCATCTCCCTGATCGTGGCGGCCCTGGGCATCACCAATACCATGATCATGTCCATCTCCGAACGCACCAAGGAGATCGGCGTGATGAAGTCCCTGGGCTGTTACGTGTACGATATACGGGTGCTCTTCCTGGCCGAGGCCGGGGCCATCGGGTTCATCGGGGGCATCATCGGCTGCGTCATCAGCTTTGTGATCTCCCTCATCATCAACCTGGTGTCCCTGGGCCCCGACCCGGGCAACCTCCTGCCCGCCATCCTGGGCGGGGAGGGCATCACCCGGGTGTCGGTCATCCCGCCCTGGCTCTACCTCTTCGCGGTGGTCTTCTCCATCTTCATCGGGCTGGGCTCCGGCTACTACCCCGCCAACAAGGCGGTGCAGGTGCCTGCCCTGGAGGCCATCAAGAGCGACTGACCCTTTATTTATGCCATTCTCTTATTCTTCTTTCTCTTTCCCTTCTCGCAAGGCGGCCGTGTCCCATGGCGGACACGGCCGCCTTTTTGATGCACGCTACCATTTTGCCCCCGGAAGGAGTATAATGGTGCCAGATAACTCTGGAAAAACGGCGGGGGGATTTTGTTTTGACGAGAAAACGGATTCTGACCTTCCTGTGGGTCAGCCTGATCTGTCTGGCCGCCTTGTGTGTGGCGGTGTTCGGGACCATTACCCGGGTCATGGTGGAACGCAGCGACCAGACCCTGACCCAGGTGGCCAACCTGTACATGGAGGAGATCAACGGACAGCTGCAGCGGCACTTTGATTCCCTGGTGGAGATGCAGCTGGCCCAGGTGGAGGGCATCACCCTGGCGGTGCCCCCCACCAGGGTGGACACCATCGACGAGGCCGTCATCCGGTCCATGTCCACCGCCGCCCGGGCCCGGGATTTTGAATATCTGGCCCTGTACAACACCGAGGGCAAGGCGGATGTGCTCTACGGGGAGCCGGTGACCATCCGGGAGGAGGACGAGTTCCTGGCCTCCCTGAACCGGGGCGACCCCAAGGTGGTGATGGCCGATACCGCCGACGGCGAAGGTCTGCTGCTCTTCGGGGTGTCGGTGGGCTATCCCCTGTCCGAGGGCTACCCCATGCCGGACGGCAGCCAGTGCACCGCCCTGCTGGCCGGGGTGCCCCTGGACACCATCAACGATACCCTCTCCCTGAGCATCGACAACACCCTGATCTTTTCCCATATCATCGAGACCAACGGCCGTTTTGTGCTGAAAAACAACGACGAGATCCAGGCGGACAACTATTTCGACTGGCTGGAAAACCACAGCCGGTTTGACGGCATGACCACCCAGGAGGCGGTGGCCGAACTGAAGCAGGCCATTGCCGGCGGGCAGATGTTCAGCTTCGCCATGGTCACCGACGGCCAGCGGCGGCATGTGTACTGCTCGCCCCTGAACAACTCCGAATGGTACCTCATCACCGTCATGCCCTACGGCGCCCTGGACGAGGCGGTGGCCGACCTGAGCAGCTGGCAGCTGATGTGCACCCTGGTGGGCTGCGGGCTGCTGCTGGCCGCCACTTTGCTGGTCTTTTTCCTCTACTTCCGCATGTCCCGCCGCCAGCTGGCCGAGGTGGCCCGGGCCCAGCGGGAGGCGGAACACGCCAGCCGCGCCAAGAGCGAATTTCTCTCCAACATGAGCCACGACATCCGCACCCCCATGAACGCCATCGTGGGCATGACCGCCATTGCCGCCGCCAACGTGGAGGACCCCGACCGGGTGCGCTCCTGCCTGCGCAAGATCTCCCTGTCCAGCAAGCATCTTCTGGGACTCATCAACGACGTGCTGGACATGTCCAAGATCGAGAGCGGCAAGCTCACCCTGAACATCGACGCCATCAGCCTGCGGGAGACGGTGGACGGCATCGTGAGCATCCTCCAGCCCCAGATCAAGACCAAAAAGCAGACCTTTGACGTCTTTATCCAGAACATCGGCCACGAGACCCTTTACTGTGACAGCGTGCGCCTGAACCAGGTGCTGCTGAACCTGCTTTCCAACGCCCTGAAATTCACCCCCGAGGGCGGGGCCGTGACCCTGGCCGTCTCCCAGGAGCCTTCCCCCAAAGGGGAGGACTTCGTGCGCACCCACTTTATCGTGCAGGACAACGGCATCGGCATGTCGGAGGAATTCCAGAAGCGCATCTTCGACTCCTTTGCCCGGGAGGACAGCCGCCGGGTGCAGCGCACCGAGGGAAGCGGCCTGGGCATGGCCATCACCAAGTACATCGTGGACGAGATGCAGGGCACCATCACGGTGGAAAGCCAGCCGGACAAGGGCAGCACCTTCCATGTGACCCTGGACCTGGGCATCGCCCCCGACGAGGGCGAACCCCTGCAGCTGCCGCCCTGGGAGATGCTGGTGGTGGACGATGACGAACAGCTGTGCACCACCGCCGCCGAAAGCCTGCGCCAGATCGGGGTGCGGGCCGAGTGCGCCGGCAGCGGCGAGGAGGCCGTGGCCATGGCCGAAGCCCGCCACAAGGCCGGACACGACTACCATGTGGTGCTGCTGGACTGGAAGATGCCCCATATGGACGGTATCGAGACCGCCCGCCGCCTGCGGGCCGCCGTGGGGGACGGGGTGCCCATCCTGCTCATCTCCGCCTACGACTGGGGCGACATCGAGCAGGAAGCCCGGGCTGCGGGCATCACCGGATTTCTGGCCAAGCCCCTCTTCAAATCCACCCTGTACCACGGGCTGCTGCCCTTTGCCCAGGCGGAGGAGTCCGGCGCCCGGGCAGCCGGCGCCCCGGACAGCGCCCCGGACTTTACCGGTGTGCACCTGCTGGTGGCGGAGGACAACGAACTGAACTGGGAGATCGCCAACGCGCTGCTCAGCGCCCAGGGCTTCACCCTGGACTGGGCGGAGAACGGCAAGGCCTGCCTGGACAAGTTCTCCGCCGCCGCCCCCGGCACCTACGCCCTGATCCTCATGGACCTGCGCATGCCCGAGATGAACGGCTTTGAGGCCACCCGGGCCATCCGGGCCCTGGACCGCCCCGACGCCGGGACCATTCCCATCATCGCCATGACCGCCGACGCTTTCAGCGAGGACATCCAGAAATGTCTGGCCTGCGGCATGAACGCCCACATCGCCAAACCCCTGGATATGCGGGAGCTGCTGCGCCTGCTGCAGAAATACCGGCACCGGTAACGGATTTCCCCGCCCCGGACGGCCCCCGCCCGGGGCGGTTTTCTTGGAAAAACGGCATGCCTTGCAAGCATACCATGGTATGCAATACAACTATTAGACATATCGCCGCCGGGGTCGTATACTGGAAGCAGAAAGCCGGGTCCCGGGGCGGAAACGCTGCCCCGGCATCCCCGGCCGGGAACCGAAAGGACGGTATACCATGGAAGAACTGCATCTGAGCGGGGAATGGGACAAGACTTTTGCGAAAAGCGACAAGGTGGATCACGAAAAGATCACCTTTCACAACCGGTACGGCATCACCCTGGCGGCGGACCTCTACCGCCCCAAACATGCCGAAGGGAAACTGGCGGCCCTGGCGGTGTGCGGGCCCTTCGGCGCGGTGAAGGAACAGGCCTCCGGCCTGTACGCCCAGACCATGGCGGAGCGGGGGTTCCTGACCATGGCCTTTGACCCTTCCTTCACCGGGGAGAGCGGCGGCGAGCCCCGGTACATGGCCTCCCCGGACATCAACACCGAGGACTTCCAGGCGGCGGTGGACTGCCTGAGCACCCGGGCGGACGTGGACCCGGAGAAGATCGGCATCATCGGCATCTGCGGCTGGGGCGGTCTGGCCCTGAACACCGCTGCCCTGGACACCCGGGTGAAGGCCACGGTGGTGTCCACCATGTACGACATGGCCCGCATCAACGCCAAGGGCTACTTTGACGCCGAGGACAGCGAGCCCGCCCGCCACGAAAAGCGCAAGGCCCTGAACGCCCAGCGCACCGCCGACTACCGGGCAGGCACCTACGCCCTGGGCGGCGGGGTGGTGGACCCCCTGCCGGAGGATGCCCCCTTCTTTGTGAAGGACTACTACGACTACTACAAGACTCCCCGGGGCTACCATGCCCGGTCGCTGAACTCCAACGGCGGGTGGAATATCATCGGCTGCATGTCTTTTCTGAACCAGCCCATCCTGCAGTACAGCCACGAGATCCGCAGCGCTGTGCTCATCATGCACGGGGAGAAGGCCCATTCCTGCTACATGGGCAAGGACGCCTTTGCCGCCATGATGCAGGGCAACCCCTGCCCGGAGAACAAGGAGCTGCTGCTCATCCCCGACGCGGTGCACACCGACCTGTACGACGGCGGCGGCAAGAACGCCATCCCCTTCCACAAGCTGGAAGAATTCTTCCGCACCTGGCTGAAATAACCGCTCTCCATACTTTTCCATAAAAAAGCAGCGGCCCCCGTTCGGGGACCGCTGTTTTTGCTTTTATTCCGTCACCATGGCGTACCGGGTCAGGACGCTGGCGCCGTAAGAGTCGTGGGTCAGCACCAGAAAACTGTCGTCTGCGGCACGGCCCAGGTAGGCGGACACCCGGTTTTCGGGGGAGGAGGCCCCCATGCCCGCCCCGGCCGTCTCCACCACCAGTTCGGGCAGGGTGCCCCCCGCCGCCAGCTGCCAGATGCCCTCCCCGTTCAGGAAGTAGAGGGTGCCGTCGGGCAGGCCGTCCATGGCCGCCACCGCCCCGCCGGGTACATCCTCCAGCAGTACCGTGTCGGTGCCGGCATCCGGGTCAATGGCCCGCAGCTGGACCCCGTTCGTGTCATAGGTCATGTAGACATACCGGTTCCCGGCCCCGCACTGGGCAATGATACCGCCCCGGGCGGTCCATTCCCCTGCATTGTCTTTTTCTTCCTCCCAGTAGGAGTACGCCTGCTCCCCCACCCCGGGCATTGTGGTGCAGCTGCCGGTGGCCGGGTCATACACCGCCATGTCGGAGGACAGCCCCAGCTCCGGGGTGGCGGGCAGAAAGGCCAGACGCCCGTCCCCCAGGAAGGCAGGCGCCGCTATCAGATCCCAGTCGGGCAGCAGGTCGGAGACCTTCCACTGGGTGAGCTGGCCTTCCTTTCCCATCAGATAGGTGGCCCCGCCTTCGGTGCTCCACACCTTGTGCCCCACCCAGACCAGCCAGGTTCCGTCGGGGGAACACATGGCATACCGGATCTCTTCCTCCCTGTTCAGCCTCCCGGTCATCCAGCCCAGAGAGGCGGTGGTCCAGGTTTCGCCGCTGTCGGCGGATTGCAGCATCCGGTATTCGTCATTGCTTTTGTCGTACAGGCACAACTGCACCGTGCCGTCCGCTTTGCAGACGATCTCCCCCACGGCGGAAGCCCCCTGCAGGTCCACCGTCTGGGCTTCCCAGTGCCAGACGGCGGGGGCGGCGGTCTCGGCGGTGGCGGCGGGCGCTTCCGAAGGACCGCACCCGGCCAGCAGGGCGGCGGCCAGGGACAAGGCCAGCAATTTCAGGGATTTCATGGCGGTTCCTCCTTTTTGGTTTCGGTACTTTCATTCTACCCCGCCCGCCTTGAATTGTCCTTGAAAAAGGGGGAAAGTTTTTCAAGGTCTTTTCAAGATAAATCTGGTATACTGGAAACGAAGGAGGGGTTTGGTATGCGCATCCTGTTCATTGAGGACGACACCGCCCTGTGTGCCGCCCTGGCCCCGGCACTGGCCGGACTGGGCACGGCGGAATTCTGTCACACCGGACCGGAAGGTCTGGGTCTGCTGGCCAGCGGCGGGTATGACCTGTGTATCCTGGACCGGATGCTCCCGGGACTGGACGGGGTGACCCTGCTGCGGGCGGCCCGGGCCAAGGGGGTGCGTACCCCGGTGCTCATGCTCACCGCCCTGGCCGGTGCGGGGGACACGGTGGACGGGCTGGACGCGGGAGCGGACGACTACCTGGGCAAGCCCTTTGACACCCCGGTGCTGCTGGCCCGCCTGCGGGCCCTGCTGCGCCGCAGCGGGGGCACCGCCGCCCTGACGGCGGGAGACCTGCGGCTGGATACCGGGGAGCTGACCCTGACCGGTCCTGCGGGCAGCGCGGTGCTGTCCCGCAAGGAATGCGAACTGCTGGAAGCGCTGATGCGCGCCCCCGGACGGCTGCAGCCCCGCAGCGTGCTGCTGGCCCGGGTGTGGGGGCCTCTGGCCGAGGTGGAGGAGGCCAACCTGGACTGCTACATCCATTTTGTGCGGCGGCGGCTGACCGGGGTGGGCAGCCGGGTCCGGGTGGTAACGGTGCGGGGCAGCGGCTACCGGCTGGAGGTGGGTCCATGGTAAAGACGCTGCACCGCCGCCTGACCCTGTTCTTTGTGCTGCTCACCCTGCCGGTGCTCACGGCGGCCCTGGCCGCCGGAGGCTGGCTGTACCGCCAGCAGCAGCGGGAGGCGGCGGACGCCCTGTTCCTGCACACCGCCCAGAGCCTGTGCGACAGCCTGACCCAGGCCCAGTCGGTGAAGGACAGCTGGCTGACCCAGCGGCAGCAGGCCGCAGGGGGGATCCTGGACCTGACCGACAACGGGACCCCCACCCTGTTTTCCCGGCAGAACCGGCAGATCCCGGGGACGGCGGCGCTGCTGGACCTGGCCGCCGCCCAGGCCGCCGGGGCCGGACTGGACCCGGACCGGACAGACCGGGAGGGGAATGTGGTGTTCCAGCTGGTGTCCTTCACCGTGACCGACGCCGCGGGACGCTCCTGGCGGGGAGCGGCGGCCGTGGTGCCCCGGGGCGATGCCCACCGGCTGGAGCTGTTTCTGCTGCAGCCTGCGGGGCTGGCCTTCGGCCTGTGGCCGGCCCTGTTCCTGGCGGCCCTGTGGCTGGCGGGGACAGCCCTGCTGAGCGGGGCGGGCTGGCTGCTGGCCGGACGGATGGTCCGGCCGGTCCGGCAGGCGTGGCAGCACCAGAACGAGTTCATCGCGGCGGCGGGGCACGAGCTGCGCAGCCCCCTGGCGGTGATCAAGGCCAGCCTGACCGCCGCCGGGACCGCCGACGCGGCGCAGCGGGAGAGTTTTCTGGCCGCAGCCCGACGGGAAACCGACCGGCTGGCCCTGCTGACCGACGACCTGCTGATCCTGGCGGCGGGGGAAGCGGGCGCCCTTTCCCTGCACCCCGGGCCGGTGGCGCCGGACACCCTGTGCATTGAGGTGTACGAGCAGTTCTATCTGCTGGCCCGGGCCAAGGGACATCCCCTGACCCTGGACCTGCCCGACACCCCGGTTCCGCCCCTGACCACCGACGCCCCCCGGCTGACCCAGCTGCTGTCCATCCTGGTGCAGAACGCCCTGGACCACACCCCGCCGGGAACGCCGGTGACCCTTGCCCTGCAGACGACGGCAGGGCGGCGTTCTGCGGTGCGGTTCTCGGTGATCGACCACGGTCCCGGCATTCCCGACGCAGCCAAGGCGCAGGTCTTTCTCCGGTTTTACCGGGGGGATGAGAGCCGCACCCGCAAACAGAATTTCGGTCTGGGCCTGAGCGTGGCCCGGGAACTGGCCGCCCTGCTGGGGGCCGGCCTGACCCTGGAGGACACCCCGGGGGGCGGGGCCACCTTCACGGTGGAACTGCCGGCGGCCTAATCCGCCGGGTGCAGGGTGGACCAGGCCGCCACCCCCAGGATGAGCGCTCCGCCCGCCAGTTCCCGCAGGGTGGGCATCTCGCCCAGGAGCAGTGCGGCATAGGCGATGCCGTAGACCGTTTCCAGCCCGGAGACCAGCCCCGCCGTGCGGGCAGACACCCCTTTCTGGGCCGCCACATACAAAGAATGGGCCAGGGCGGTGCAGACAAATCCGATGAGAGCCACCCCTGCCAGGTCGGCGGGGGTCCATACCGCCCGCACCAGGAAAAAGGCGGGCAGCAGCACCAGGGCCGCGGTGCCCTGCTCATACAGGCAGACCGCCCGGGCCGGGTAGCCGGCGGACAGACGGCGGTTGCACAGGGTCAGCACCCCATAGGCCAGACTGGACATCATGCCCCAGGCAGCCCCCGCCCCGGCGCTGTCCGTCACCGAGAAGGAGGGCACCGTGATGAGCACCCCCGCCACCAGCACCGCCGACAGCCCGAAGAGCATGACGGCCCCGTGCAGGGCCGCCAGACTGCGGGCATTCTGTTTCATATTCCTTCTCTCCTTCCAGCAAAAGTTCCCCCGGCGCCGGGTGTTTCCGGTGCCGGGGGATTTTTTGGCGGCCGCCGGCCCTCAGGGGCGGGTGCGGTCCTCCTCGGTACAATAAAAATCGGTCCACCGCCCGTGGCAGGTGCGGCAGGGCATGCCGGGAGTGGGTTCGCTGGGCAGGGTCCCCGCCCGCAGGGCTTCGGCGTCCCGGCGGTTTTTGCCGATGAAATCCGGGGTCACCGGACAGGCGTGGTGGCATGGATAGATGGTTTCAAACCGGTCCGCCATGGCCTCCAGCTTTTTCTGGCTCCCGATGTAAAGGTTCAGGTCCCGGTGATCCCCGAACAGATAAATGGGTCCGCCATCCTGCACCGAATCGCCCGGAAAAAGCACTTTCCGGTCATAGTCCGCAAAGGCCACGCTGCCCCGGGTGTGGCCCGGGATCTCGATGACATGCAGGTGCCAGCCGCCGCAGCGGAATTCATCCCCCTCCTGAAGCGGATGGAGTTCCGCTGCCGCCCGGACCAGTCCCCAGTCCTTCCGGTGGACCCAGGCCCGGGCAACATCCTCCAGGCCGCCGGCGTGGTCGGGGTCTGCGTGGGTCAGCAGCACCCGCACCGGCAGGGCGGTCAGGGTCCGCACCTTTTCCATCACATGGCTCTGGGCAAAGCCGGTGTCCAGCAGCAAGGCTTGCTCCCCGCCCAGCAGAAGGAATTGCCGCACCCGGCCATCATACAGTTCATACAGATCAGCACACAGAAGTTTTGTCTGCAGCATATGGGATTGCCTCCTTGGCATTTATTCGCTGAGCAGCAGGGATACCTTGTCATACGGCACCAGCTCATTGTGGGCCAGCAGGTTGCGCACGTCCCGGCAAAGGCGGATCATCTCGGTCTCCTGCCGGGTGAAATCCGTGTCACCCCGGCGGGTCAGGAAGAACAGGTTGCCGAATTCCAGGTCCCAGGGGTCCCGGATCAGGGCGCCGTTTTCCGCCTGCACCGGCATCCACCCGGACAGACGGTCCAGGTTGGCCCGGATATATTCCAGCCGCTTTTCCTCCACGCGGGCAAAGAGCACCATGATCTGGGCCCGCCACACCCGCAGGTGCAGGGTCTCGTCGCCGGCCGGGGCAAAGGGCTGGCCGCTGTCGCTGCAGCCCCCGTCCAGCAGCCGTCGGGCACAGGCTTCGGGCTCCTGCAGGAAGGGGTCCCCCTGCCGGATCAGGGCGCCGGACAGCTCCGGGTCCCCGCCGCTGACGCTCTGGGCCAGACAGGCCAGATAGTCGGCGGAAGGACAGGGCTGCAGGGCGGCGGCTTCCAGGCAGAAGACCTGGCAGTCCGCCCCGGACGGGGTGTACACCACCCCGCCGTCCGCCCGGGGATGGTCGGTGCGGTATTCCAGCAGGAACAGGGCATGGAGCCCCCCGGCGGCCCGGGCGGCCCCGTCATACCGGGCCGCAAAGGTGCGCCAGGATTCCAGCTGGCCGGCGGTGCGGATGCCCCGCACCCAGACATACATCTGGTTCAGGGTGATGTCGGTCTGGCCGCCCAGGTAGTCGGCGTAGCTCTGCCCGGGCCAGTACCGGGTGCGCACGTCCTCCGCGCAGAGTTCCTGCAGCACCTGCCGGCCCGGGTCCTCCCCGGTGCAGTCCAGGAAGTTCACCGTGCGGTCCCCCCGCAGGGAGGAGAGGCGGTCTTTCATGATATCGTAGAATTCATCCTGCCAGGGCAGGGACCGGGGCAGGTACAGCACAAAGGAAGTTTCGGCGCAGGCCCTGTGCACCACGGCCTGACACAGGCGCAGGGAGCTGCCCACCTGCCGCCACCAGATCTGGGCATGGTTCATCCGTTGCCGCCTCCGATCTGCACCAGTTTTTCAAAGATCTCCTCCTCATTGCCCAGCAGGTCATGGAAGTTCTTGCTGGCAAAGAGGTAGGTGTCCTTGCCGGTGCTGCGCAGGATGTTCAGGTCATACAGCTCCTGCAGCAGGGTGTCCACCTGTTCCCGGCTCAGGCTGGTCAGGGTATGCAGGCCCAGGTCCCCGGCCTGACGGATCAGGTCCTCGGCAGTGTAGCCGGTGGTGGTGGGCATGGCGGTGTACATCCAGCCGATGAGCAGGGCGATGGTGTAGTAATAGGAGCCCTGGTCCTGGTCCAGGCGCAGGGTGATCTCGAACTTGTTGTGGATCTCGGCCAGGAAGTTGTTGTCGGCCAGGACGCGGCGGATGTGATCTTCGGTGATGCGGTAAGGCGGCGTGGAGGCCTGGTTGTAGCCGGCGTAGTTGCTCTGCCGCATGGACTCGATGAGTTTCTGGCAGTACATCTGGATCAGGCCGGGGAAATAGTTGGCGGTGGCCAGGATCTGGGAGATGAGCACCCGGTCTTCCAGCAGGAAGCCCAGATAGCTCAGGGGCTGCACCAGCAGTTCGTGGGCTTCGGGGGTCTCAAAGGGCTTGACGTTGAGGGAGGGCAGATGGGTGATGACCGCGTTGCGGCCCAGGGCCACCTCCCGGTTGAAGCGGACGATGTTGTGCAGACCGGCCAGCACGAACTTGAACCGTTCGGGCAGGGTCTGCTGGATGTCCTTGAGTTCGGCCAGGGGCTGGTAGTTGCAGTTCTTGCAGTCCTCCACGAAGGTGTCGGCCTCATCCAGCATGACCAGCAGATAGGTGATGGGGGCTTCCTCCTGCCGCAGGCGGGTCTTGATGTCCTGGGCCAGGTCGGACCAGTTCTCGGTCTCGCTGCTGCGGGGCAGGATCTCCAGGTCCGCCAGCTCGCAGGAGAGCTTGCGGGCCGCCCGGGCGCAGTCGCAGCCGGACAGGTCCACCAGCACGGCGCGGCGGCCTTCCAGACCGTCGATGTCGATGCGGGCTTTCTTGAACAGGGCCGATTTACCCAGCTGCCGCCCGCCGTAGATCAGGTTCACACCGCCCGGGCGTTCGATCTTGAGCAGTTCGTCCTTGCGGCCGATGAACATTTCCGGCGGCATGGGGTTGGAAGAGTCCGCCACATAGGGCTGGTAGTAGGCGAAGGGCATGCCCGCCGCCATGAGGATGCGGTTGATGGTGGCGTCGTTGTAATGGTTGGCCAGGAATGCCAGCAGCACCCGGTCCAGCAGCAGGTAGGTGGTGGACAGGCCGGTCTCCTTCTTTTTGATTTTGCGGGCCAGCTTGCGCCGTTCCGGCATGGAGAGGGGGTAATCCAGCAGGACCAGCTTGGCCCCGCGGAGGTTGTCCAGCGCCTTGAAGCGGGCCAGCAGCCGGTCACAGTCATAGTTGCCGTACAGGCAGGCCACGCAGAACCCGGTGCCGGCCACCCGGGAGCCGAAGTCGGCGATGGGATGCTGGGGGGTGCGGGCCCCTTCGCTGTGATCCCGCTCCACCACGCGGTAGAGCTCGGTGCTGCCGTTGTTCACCCGGACGGAGGAGACCTGGATGTTGGTCCAGCCCAGGCAGGTCAGCAGCCAGTGGATGCGCTCGGGGGTGGCGCTGCTGTCGTTGGAGGGCCAGTTTTCGATGAGGGGACGGGCGCCCCGGCGGTCCTGGGACGCATTGCCCCGCAGCAGGATGGAGCGCAGGGGCAGGGCCACGTCCCGCACCAGGCGGAAGTTGTCCTCAAATTCCTGCCAGAACTGCTGCAGGTAGCCGATGGCCTCGCTGGATTCAAACCGCACGTCGAAGTCGCCCCGGCGCACCCGGTTCATCCAGTCTTCGGCCACCGTGTAGTTCTGGACCTCGATGAGCTTGCCTATCTCCCCTTCCACTTCCGGGGACGCCGCAAAGAAGGCCGGGTTGTTGGCCACCAGGGCGGTGAGCTGGTCCTTGAGCTGGACCCCGTACTGGGCGGCCACCTGGTGGATCTGGGCATAGCACTGCTCCACCAGCTTGAACCAGAACCCATAGTTGCCGGTCTCCCCGCAGGTCAGGTACCAGCGGCGGACAGTCTCCTCCATGCTCATGAGGAAGGGGTCGCTCTGGATGATCTGCCCCCGGCTGAGGGCCAGGATGTAATCTTCCCGGAAGCGGCCCAGGTTCTGCTGGGCACGCAGGGCCGTCTGCTCCATATAGGGCGCCGGGTCGGCGGGCAGGGCTTCGGGCAGGTCGGCCCCGGTCATGACCAGATAGCTGCGGATCAGCTCGGCGGAACCGTAGTCGTTGTTCCTGGGGTCGGCGGAATAGATGTCCACCAGCCGCTCTTCCAGGGCGGGGTGGTCGGTCTCGCAGTGGCGGCGGATGCGGGCCAGGACGTTGTACCCGCCCAGGGCGCAGAAGGTGGCCCGGGTGTCGGGGAGGTAGCCCTCGTCCAGCAGCAGGCAGTCGCTGCGCAGGAAGTCCACATACAGATACCGGCGGGCGTCCTCGCTCCAGCTGCCCTCCAGCCGGTCATACAGGTCCCGGGCGGTGGTTTCCAGCAGGTAGAGGCCGCAGTCCTGTTCCGCGCCGGCGCCCCGGCGCAGGCGGTCGCAGTCCGCCCCCAGGGTGCGCAGCCGCTCCATGAGCTGGCCCCGGATGCGGCGGTATTCCGCCCGGGCGGGGCTTTCCGCCGGCTGGGCGGTGACCCCCTGGCTGCTCAGGTCGTACCAGTCACAGATGACCGCAAGGATGTTCTGCAGGCTGCTGCGCAGGTTGTTGCGCCGGTTGCCCTGCAGGCGGGCAGCCCGGTGCTTGATGTCCATGTTCTCCCCGGCCCGGTTCCAGCATTCGTTGATGTAGGCGTCGATGCTCTCGGCGGAGATGGAGGCGGCGGTCAGGGGTTTGCCGGCGGTGATCCACCGGTCCCGGAAGTCATCCCGGCAGGCGGCCATGGCTTCGGTGTCGTCCTCAATGATCTGCTTGAGCAGCACGGCGGGCATGCCGTCCCGGGCAAAGGCGATCTTTTTGGTCTCCACGTTGCGGGCAAAGCTGGCGTCCTCCCGCGGGGGGGTGAGCACAAACTGCTGGTAGAGGTTGCGGGCCCGGTGCAGGGTCTGTTCCAGCTTCTTCTGGCCGTTCATGTCCAGGTTGTGGTAGTCGGCCAGACCGTCCACCGCACAGTTGGTCCATTTGTTGAACTGGCACAGCAGCTCATAGATCTCATTCAGGCTGGGGATCTCGTTGAAGGCGTCGATGCTGTCGTGCAGGGAGCCGATGTTGTAGCCGTAGACGCTGCCGTTGGTGAACGCCGCCCGCAGGCAGGCCGCCGCCATGCAGTAATTGTTCAGCACGGGGTAGTCGCTGTCGCCGCCGGCCAGCAGTTCCAGCAGGTGGCCCACGCTGTAATCGCAGTCAAAGGCGGGGTTGTCCGCCGCCAGACTGACCACCCGGTAGACCGGCAGCAGGGCTTCGGGGTTCAGTTCCGCCCCGGCTTTCAGGTAGGCCAGCATCCGGGGCAGGCGGTATTCCCCCTTGAGGCCCAGGGCATAGTCGATGACCTGCTGGCGGCTCAGGTTCAGCTTGGCCCAGCCGTCCGGGTCGGTGTAGGGGGCGGGTTCCGGCTCCTCCGGCTCTTCCGCCGCTTCCTCCTCCATCTCTTCCGCCGTCTGCTCCGGTTCCTCCTCCGGACGGTCCGTTTCCTCCGCCTGGGCAGCGGGGAGTTCCTCCACCACCGGGACCTCCTCGGCCTTGACGGCATGCTGTTCCTCCAGGGCCTTGACCTGGACCATGATGGCGGTGTAGACCTCCTGGGTCACGCAGTCCTCATGCAGCTGGGGCAGCAGCGCCCGGACGCTTTCGGGGTCGTCTTCGGCGCAGGCGTGCTGCAGCAGGTTGACCACGCACTCCCCGTTCACCGAGCGCTGCAGGTTCATGTTGCCCCGCAGCTCCCCGTGACTGGTCACGAACTGCCGGAACTGGCGGCTCTTGTGGGCCAGCCGTTCCAGCCAGGGAAGTTCGCCGGTGGCGTCGTACTGCTTTTTCAGGATGCTCATTTCCCGCTGCAGGATGGTGGGATAGGATTTGGATTCATTGCACCGCTTTTCCGCATCCTCCAGGGTAGACAGAGCCTGCCCGATCTCCCCCAGATTGCGCCAGACCTGGGCCAGGGAAGCGTAGGCCTGCCAGGTCTGGGGCATGTCGTCCCGGTGGACGCGGCACAGCTCCGCCGCCCGCTGCAGCGGTTCGGTCAGACCGGTGGCGTTGTACTGGGTCAGCGCCGTGGTCAGCGCCAGGTCCAGGGCTTCGGGCCGGGCCCGGGTGTTCAGGGCCTTCTCCACCCAGTACCAGGTCCGCTCAAAGCGTTTCCTGTCATTGCTTTCGGCCAGGGCGTTCCGGGCCAGGTCCGGGGCACCGGGCTGCACCGCCACCGCCTGCCCGCCCCGCAGCCGGAAGCAGACGCTGATGAACTTGCCGCCCATGTCGGCGCACTGCTGGGTGCGGATCCTGCTTTTCAGGGTGATGTTGATGATGTCCTCATAGGAGAAGGTCACCGTGCCCTGGTCGTACTCGATGGTGCCCCGTTCCCCCACCCAGCTCAGCCGGATGATGGTGCCGCAGAGCAGGTCCTGCTGTTCCTGGGGGATCAGGGGTTCCTCCTCTTCCTCGGGGGGTGTCTCGGGTTCGGCGGCCTGCTTTTCGGCGTCGGCCAGTTCCCCGCTGCGCCGGCGCAGGCAGTCCAGCACGCCGGAACCGGGATAATGGCTTTCCAGCAGCCGCACCGCATAGCTCAGGGCGCTGCCCTTGGGCAGCGGCACCCCGGCCACCGCCGCCAGATGGGCCGCCAGTTCGTCCAGATATCCGGCGGGCAGGTCCCCGGCGTGTTCGGACAGCCAGACCACCACCTGCAGGTCTCCGGCGGCCACACAGGCTTCGTCCAGCAGGGTGAACAGCTGGTTCAGCTCCTCGCCCCGGGCGCCGGCGCAGATGCCCATGGCCGCGTAGGCGCCGGCTTCCTCATACCGGTTGGCGTTCCGGGCGCTGAAGGCGGCTTCCCGATAGGCCCGCCCCCGGGCAAAGACCTCCTCCGGGTCCTCCCCGGTGCGGCGTATCAGACAACCGCAGAAAAGGGCGGTGCGGTACTCACCGGCCACGGCGGGGTTTTCCTGCAGGATGCCCCGGATCTGCATGGCCGCCCGACGGGCCTTGTAGGCGTCGTTGTTGCGCATGCCGAACAGCAGGCTGTTGTACTGCCCCACCAGCAGGGATTTGGTGGACTTGGGCAGGGCGTCAAAGGCCTGTTTCAGTTCGTCGTCCCGCAGCTGGGGCCATTCCAGGGACGTCTGATAAAAAGGCCGGAAATCCCGCACCGGGGCCGGCTGACTGTCCGCCGGTTTTTCCACGGCCGGCGGCGCCGGCGGGGCCGGGGTCTCGGCCGCGGGGGCTGTGGGGGCCGCGGGGGCCGCCGGGGCGGCGCCGGCTTCCGTCTGCCGGAAGAACAGCACTTCCCCATAAGACAGGCAGATCACTTCGCCGTCGTCCGCGGTCAGTTCCAGTCCTTCTTCATGATCGGTATCTGTGATGATGCCGGTAAGTCTTCGTTCTCTGTCGCCATCGTTGAATTTCAGTTCCACCCGTGTGCCGGGTTCCAGTTTGGCCAACTTCTTTTCCATGAGTTTTGACATGGTGATTTCCGTCCTTTCTATTTTGATTTTCAGGCCGTCCGGCGGCCCGTTCCGGCGATCAGTGGTATTCCACCAGGCGGATCTCCGCCTCAGGTTCCTGGAAATTTTCCAGCGTGCCGTACAGCACGCCGTCCTCCTCCCGCAGGGGCAGCACCAGGCAGCCCCCATCCCGGGTGTACACCTCCGCCCGGGCCTGCAGGCCCGGGTGCTGCTGCAGGCTCAGCTGCACCGTCAGGGTATGCCGGCGGGTGTCGTAGGCGATCATATCCTCCTCGGTCTCGGTGCCGTCCACCCGCACCACGGGGTCCGGGCCGGCCGCACCGCGGGCACCGGCCGGGACCGGCGCTGCGGGAATGAAAAAGCCGATGCGCGCCGCGGCATCCTCCACCCGGCGGAAGGCGGCCCGCAGCCCTTCCCCGGTCCGGTCCAGGTGCAGCTCCACCGCTGCCAGGACCGGGGACGGCTCCCCCGTGCCCACCAGATCAAAGAGCTGAGCCAGCACGGCATACCGCCGGTAGCAATATTCGCAGCTGCGGATATGGTCCAGATATTCTTCATCCTGCGGGGTCGCTTGCTCCCCGCGCATGGCCCGACGGGTCAGGTCATACAGCGTTTTGTCGTTGATATGGCTCATCGATTGTCTCCTTTGTCAAGAAACTTTTTGGCGGAGGTAGGCAGATTCAGGCAGCAGTAATCCGACAGCGCCTCGTTCTTCATGATCCGCTTGTAGGCGCCGGACAGCATCTGGGGATGGACCGACCCGCACCAGGTACGGACCTGCTCCAGGGTATACAGCCGGCCGTACGGCACCTCCGCCAGCCGGCAGGATACACCGTCCAGCTGCACGGTCTTGTTCAGATTCCGCCGGAACGCCCACCCCCAGCGCACCGGCATCCGGAAATACCAGGAAAATTCCTGCTGGCTTTCCTCGCACAGGGTTCCCAGCGTCTTGTCCTTCATATGGGCCATGGCCCAGACGGCGGAACAGGAATCGGAGGGCTGGGGGAATTTCAGCTGGCCTTCCCGCACCGGCGGGCGGACCTGCGCCCGCCCCCGGTCCCGGGGGTCCCAGCGCTGGGCGGCGGGCAGGCCGAATTCGGGGTCGAACCGGCCGGTCAGCTGGTACAGGATGCGGCCGTAACACAGGGCCAGCCCCTTGCCCGCCATCCCCCTGTAGCTCAGCAGGGCCCGGACGTAACACAGCAGGACCTGGTCGTGGCATTGCAGTTCCAGCCTGTGTTCCAGTTCGTTCAGGATGTTGTCCTCATCGCTCTGAAAAAGACCCTCGTCCAGCTGAAAGCCGGACTCATCCCGGATGTAGGGGTCCGCCAGACGGATCTTCTGGACCGGGTCGCCCCGCTTTTTTTCCTCCCCGGGCGCCGGTTCCCCGGGGGCGTTGTAGTCGCTGCGGCGCCGGGGGCCCATCTCGTATTTGCTGCCGGGATGAAGCAGCTTGAGATAGTCGGAGGCCTGGTTGCGGCACAGCCGGGTGGCCAGCCCCGCATAATGACAGACCGGGATCTGTTTTTTC
>ERZ1643251.2610-NODE-2610-length-18060-cov-6.074757_pt1 | contig 18060 bp, 20 predicted proteins | sample MGYA00579261_ERZ1643251 | MGnify/ENA primary metagenome ERZ1643251 (study PRJEB29033, sample SAMEA4952267) | chicken gut metagenome | biome: Broiler Chicken; feature: Gastrointestinal Tract; material: Caecum | place: Ireland | collected 2018 | study: Broiler...
TTGGTTAGAACGCTAGCCTGTCACGCTAGAGGTCGAGGGTTCGAGCCCCTTCCGGGTCGCCAACATTTTGCCTCGGTAGCTCAGTCGGTAGAGCAGAAGACTGAAAATCTTCGTGTCGGTGGTTCAATTCCGCCCCGAGGCACCAGTAAGTTGGCTTTTTATTTTATTATTTACACGCTGGTGTAGCTCAACTAGGCAGAGCAACTGACTTGTAATCAGTAGGTTGTTGGTTCGATTCCGATCACCAGCTCCATTTTGACTTTTTGCAAGTCATCAATATTTCGGAGGGGTTCCCGAGTGGCCAAAGGGAGCAGACTGTAAATCTGCCGTCCGAGACTTCGGTGGTTCGAATCCACCCCCCTCCACCAAGAAAACCGCACAAACAAGTGCGGTTTTCATTTTGACTTTTGATTCGGCGATGCTGCAGTTTTTGTTGACACGCATGAGAAAAGCCCCGCTTTTGGCGGGGCTTTTGCTTGCTTTGCTGTCTGTCAGCGGCGGCTGATTGGCTGATAATCGTATCCGCCATCGGCATTTTCGGTGACAATGTAACTATTGTCGTCCACTCTCAAAATCAGGCGTTCTCTGCCGTGCTCCACTTCCCTTTCGAAATAGAGAACGTTGGTTTTGCCATCTTTGCGGGTCACCATTTTAATTTCGGTTTCGCCGTCTTCGGCTTCATAAGAGAAAGTGCTGCGTTCCACTTCCCTGCCGTTTTATCTGACGGAGTAGCTGAACTCCTGTTCAAATTCGTCGTGTTCTTCCTCTATGCTTTGTTCAACGTATATACGGCGGTTTTCACCGAGATCCACAAAGAACTCCGTTTCGCTTTCGGATTCGCCTTGCTCGGATTCGATTTCACGTTCGCCGTGCACCGCGTACTCCTCACCGTTGATGATAAGAATGCCGTCAATGGCGTAGTTTTCTTCGATTTCATCATCGTCGTCATATTCCGCTTCAAGCATAAACTCGTTGAAGTACATTTCATATACACGACTGTCTCCGGCAACGTCCTTGTAGCTCAGCGTCATCTTTTTTTCAAACCCTTCTCTGTCGGAAGGCTGTTCACTCATGCCAAAGCCGTTGTCTGCCAGCAAACCGCCGACCACGGCCATGTAGCGGTCAAGCCCCGAAAGTTCTTCCGATGGCTGCTGTTCGGTATCGGCGACATCGCTTTCGCTTGTCATGCCGCCCTGCATGTCGTCGATGATGACGCCTGCGGACGCCGCGCTAAACGCATATACTTCCTGCGTTGTTTCAAGTTTTCCGAAGACGCCGCTTGGCGATTCGGGGTCTGAGCACGCTGCCAGCCCGAGCGTCAGCACGAGCGCGAAAGCGGTCAAAATGCAAATCAAAAATCTCTTTTTCATTTTCGTACTCTCCTTTATTTTTCGTTCGGGCGGGTTCCGGATTTCCCTATCCACTTCTAAAACAACGGCAGAGACGCCTTTTGTTGGAAAAAAACAAAATTTTTCAAAAAATTTTTTTGCCGCATTTTTAATTTCGCTCTTGACTATGCCGCCGTGTATTGTTACATTTAAGTAGATAAATTTTTATAAAATTTCAACAAAATTGCTTTCAGGAATTGTTATATAATAAGGAAAGGGAAATGAAAGACCACAAGTTGGAACAAAAAATAGAAGCCCTGAAAAGCGGCGACTCATCGGCATTTGACTATGTTTATGAGCGCACTTACAAAACGGCGTATTTTACGATACTTTATATCGTAAAAGACAAGCAGCATGCCGAAGACATTTTGCAGGAAACCTTTGTAAAAGCGGTATCGTATTTATATCAGTATTCCCCCGGGACGAATTTCATCGGCTGGCTGTGCGCAATCGCTAAATCCCTGGCGCTCAATCATCTGAAAAAATACAAACGCGAGATAGCCACGGATTTTGACGCGGAAGCGTATAAATACGGGTCGGCTGAAACAAAAGTGCCCTATGTTTTTGACCTGGCGGCAAAAATCCTTTCGGAGGATGAGTATAAAATAGTTATGCTGTGTCAGGTGGCGGGATATAAAAGGCGGGAAGTCGCAGCGGCGATGAACATGCCAATCGGAACCGTTACATGGAAAAACAATGAGGCGCTAAAAAAACTCAAAAAGGCTTTAAAGGAGGACGAAGCATGAAAGACATAAAAAAAATACTGTCGGAACAGTCGCGCGACGTTCTTCCCGATAATGATGTCAAAGAAAAAGTCAAGCGGGAACTGGGCTTTGACAGGCAGGTGAGCCGTTCCGCCGCATACGCGACAGGCGGCGAATCCGCGCAAGGCGGCAGAAAAACGTATCTGATGACGCTCGCGGTTGTCGTTGCCGTCATCGCAGTCTTCCTGGCGGTGTTTTTGCCGATATTTTTTAAAAAAGGCGCCTCCGGCGGTTTGACGGATAAATTTGCGGAAATTACAGACGCCGATTCATTTTATGCCTATGGCGCCGCGTCCGTCGGTTCGCTTCTTGATTCTACCGACGCCGCTCCGCAGTCTCTCGGCGCTGTCGTGCCCGTCTCGGCTGTCGCCATGTCGGAAAGCCGTGACGACCGGATAGACTTTGTCAACAAATACATGACGCTCATCGAAGGACTCGTCGGCGACGGCAAACTTTCGCAGACCGCGATCGGCGGCGACGACGAATTTGAGTTCGGAATGAAAGTCACGTTTGTGGATATGCTGGGCGACAGCACGTCATATAATCTCTTTTATAACAAAATTTTTCGCGACGGCGAAATTGACGGCGATGAAACAGAAGAAAACTATTCCATCGAAGGTGTTTTGGTCGTAGGCGAAAACAGGTATCCGGTGCAGGGAACCTATGAAATAGAAACGGAAGAAAACGAAGAAGAAAGCGAACTGTCTTTCACCGCCTTTGTGGACAGAGACGCCCGCTCTTTCATCAAAGTTGAACAGGAAGAAGAGAGCGAAACGGAAGACGGCGAGAGCGAAGTGGAAAAGAAATATGTCTACACCGTTGTCGCCAACGGCGAAGTTGTGGAAAAAACTTCCGTGGACTATGAATCGGAAGAAGGCGAACTCGAATTGCGGCTGACCGTTGAAAAGAACGGCAGAGAAGACGTTCTGCTCTTCACCGGCGAAACGGAAGACGGCAAGCAAGTTATTTCGGTGCGCGGCGAACTGGACGGCAAAGAAGTGCGTTTCAAAATCTATGTGCGCGAAGGAAATTATCACTATGTTTTTGACGACGGTACCTCTTCCGATCACAACCGCCCTTCGCATTACGACGATGACGATGACTGAAATAATCCGCGTAAAAAAACGCCCCTGAGCGGGCGTTTTAATTTTTCATTTTTTTCTGCCGTTTTTTGAAAGACAATTTGAGCCAGATTATCGACAGCACCGTCAGGACGACGCACATAAGGATAATCACAAGATAGCATACCAATAACGATTCGTTGTAATAATCTCTCTGAGTGGCGGCCAGCGCCGGAAACATATTGTTTCTGTCAAATACCTGCCCCAGCGCGCTTAACCCCCACCTGCTTACGCAGACGGTGCTTATTACGCCCAGAGTGCCTTCAAGGTCAACGGTGTTGCCCGCCAGCACGACCTGCATGATAAGAATGAGCAGTACGGGCAGAACGGCGCTGTCGGAACTTTTGAGCACGCATGAAATAAAAATGCCGGTGACGCTTGATGAAAACATAACCAGAAACAGCGTAAGCCAATATCCAAGTTCGGTAAACACCGGCTGCGGCGACGGGAAGTCGATTATTATGTAACTTCCGGCAAACAGCATAAAACTCTGTATAAGGCATACACAGCCGAGCACAAATACCTTTGAAAGGATATAGGCCGTTACGTCCAGCCCCGCGTCATATTCTCTCGCGAAAATTTCTCTTTCCTTGCAGACTTCACGATACGAGTTGAGTATGCCCATCATCGCCGCGACAACAGTGATGATGAACAAGGCGTTGTCGGCGTTCCAAATCCCCTGCGGCGTGGCGAAACTGTCGTAAGGGCAAATAAAAGAAATGAGCAACAACATAATCGGCGCCTGCAACATAAGCGTTACGGCGCTGACCCTGTCGTTGAGAATAAGTTCGAAATACCTTCGCACGCAAACTCTGAAATGCGTGAAATTCATTTTAAATTTGCCGTTTTTCATACTTCCTGTTCAGACGGAATGTTTTTCGGTTTAGGAGTGAAATTGTACGTCTTTTTGAAAACATCCATAAGGCGCCGATAATATTCTGAAGCGCGATATTTCGCCTCATAACGCAAAGCGTATTCTTCTTCGCTGAGCATATTGAAAATTTTTGAAAAATCCTTCGTGCCGAAATAAGTCCTGATGTTTTTAGGCGAATCGTAAAAACACAGTTTTCCGCCGCGCCCCAAAAACGCTATCTTATCGCACTGATTGATGTTTTCCATGGCGTGGGTTATGATGACGATTGTTCTGCCCTGCTTGCTGAGTTCTTTCAGCAAAGACATTATTTCCAAGTCCAGATCCGGGCTCAGTCCGCTGGTTGGCTCATCGAGAAAAATAATTTTCGGGTTGGACAGCAGTTCCATGGCGATGCTGACGCGCTTTTTCTGTCCACCGCTCAGCGTGGAAATTTTAAGGTGCTCTTTGCCTTCAAGTTTAACCTCACCGATGACTTTTCTGACGATTTCCTCGATTTCCGCTTTGGTGATATCGTTGCGGATGCGCATTGTCGCCGTGTAGCACAAAGAGTTGAATACCGAGAGATTTTCATGCAGAATATCCTTTTGCGGCACATAGCCCACAACATACTGATAACAGTTCATATTCTGATAAAAATCGTTTGTATCGTAATAAACATAACCGCCGGTCCCCGGCCTGCGGCCGTTTATGCAGTCGAGCAGAGTGCTTTTGCCTGCGCCGCTGCCGCCGACAATGCCCACAAAACTGCCCATTTCGATTCGCATTGAAACATCGTCTACAAGACGCACTTTGCCGTGTTTGTTGACCCTGTCCTGGACGTCTTTCGAAACTTCAACAACATCGACTTCGATGCCGTGTTCACATCTGCTGAAAAGCAGTTTTTTGTCGATATAAATGTACGCCGCCGACGGAACTTCTATTCTGTCGTTATCGCGCAGCATTGCCCTCTTGATTTTTTTATTGTTCAGATATGTACCGTTTGACGATTTCAAATCTTCGATATAGTGATTCTCACCGTCGTAAATGATTCTGGCGTGTATGCGCTCCGCCTGCGGATTGTCGAGAATTATGTCGCAATTAGCGTCGCGCCCGATTAAAAACTCGTTTTTGGATGTCAGCTGTATCGTACGGCGTTTATCGTTTGAAACGGTCTGCGATTTTATTTCGCGCAGCACTTCAATAAAAAGCGAATTTTCTTTGTCGTCATTCTGAAAAATCATTATGACGTCACCCGAGGAAAGCCGCCTGACCGTGCCGGCGCAAAGTTGTTTGCCGTTAAGCGACACGGTGGTTTTGTCGCTATCGTTCAGATTCTCCACCGTCCAGAATTTAGGCTGTTTCAGAAATCTGAGCTGTTCCTGGGCAATGAAACGCATTTTTGAAACAATATCGTTGGTCTTTTTTTTGCCGAAGAAAAACTCCTGTTTGTCGGCGCTTCCGTAGAAAGTATAGCCGTCTTTGTCGATTATTTTTAAATGAATCATTGTATAGTATTATATATGAAATAATATTATTTTTCAAGAAAAAAACCGCTGTAAAGCGGTTTTAAGCCAAAATGGCGATTGCGACGTTGCAATAGATAATCAGTGACAGCGCGTCTATTACTGTGCTGATAAACGGGCTTGCCACGACGGCAGGGTCAAGATGCAGTTTTTTCGCGAACAGCGGCATGAGACAGCCCACCACTTTCGCCAGAACAACGGTAAGAAACATGGCGACGCAGATAACTACAGCGACCATTATTTCGTCGTACATCTGGTTGAGCACCAGCAGTTTTACGAAGCACGCCACGGCGAGAGTGCCGCCCAAAAGTACCGAAACCCTGATTTCTTTCCAGAGTATTTTGAATATATCCTTGAATTGCACTTCATTCAGCGCCAGACTCCTTATGATTGTTACCGAAGCCTGGCTGCCGGCGTTACCGCCCGTGCCTGTAATCATCGGTATGGACGCCGTGAGCGAAATGGAAAAAGCGAGAGTCGCTTCGTTTGCCTCTATAATCCACCCGGTGAAAGTGGCCGAAATCATGAGGATCAGCAGCCAAGGAACACGGTTGAGCCACAGACGCCATACACTTGTTTTGAGATACGGCTTATCGGTCGGCGTGACTGCCGTCATTATGGAAATATCCTCGGTTGTTTCCTGTTGCAGGATATCCATCGCGTCGTCGATGGTGATTATACCGACAAGGCGGTTTTCTTTATCGACGACAGGCAGAGCAAGAAAGTCGTATTTGTCGAACTGATTCGCGACGATTTCTTTGTCTGTATCGGTTTCGACGGACACGATGTTTGTTTCCATTATATCGGCGATTTTCGTGTCCATATCGCTGAGCATCAATGTTTTCGCGCTTACGACACCCAGCAGTTCCCTTCTTTCATCCGTGACAAAACAGGTGTAAACCGTTTCGCTGTCAACGCCCGTGCGGCGTATCTTGGCAAACGCTTCCGCCACGGTGGCGTCTTTTTTGAAACTGACGTATTCCACCGTCATTATGCTTCCGGCGCTGTCTTTAGGATATTTAAGAATCTGGTTTATATTGTCTCTCGTCTCTTTATCCGCCTGTTCCAGCATACGAATCGCTATATTGACAGGCATGTCTTCTATGATATCGACGGCGTCATCGACAAAGAGTTCGTCCATCATGACCTGAAGTTCTTTGTCGCTGAAGGCTTTTATAAGCGTTTCCTGCATGTCGCTGTCGAGTTCGACAAAGGTATCGGCGGCGACGGCGCGCGGCAGCAGACGAAAAACAAAAGGCAACTGCTCGTGCGGAATGTCTTTGAAAAACACGGCAAGGTCAGTCGGCTCCATTTCGGCAAGCAGCGGCTTTAAATCGAGAAAATGCTTTTCATCGAAAAGTTCTTCGGCAAGCGTTTCCCTGTCCTCTATTTCCATTTCAATGAACGTCTGCAGAGCGAGATTTTTCGGCAGTAATCGGAATACATCGGCAACGGAATCTTTCGGAACCAATCTGAGAAACTCCGCCACATTTTCAGGCGACTCATCGCTCAGAATTTTTCTGAGTTCTTCAATCTGATTATTTTCAAGTAAAGCAAGCAATTCTCGCATCAGATTCTCCTTTGGCGGGCAATAAAAAGACCTTGCCAAAGCGTGAACATGACAAGGGTAAAAACAGATTCCGATTCATCGTTCAAGCTTTAGCATCACAGGGCAATGAAATTGCGTTAAGTTATGCCTTGATTTCGACATAGCCTGCTGACCAACCCGAAGTGTCTCCACTTCTACGCGGCAGCAATCCGTATCCCTGTGGTAGCCTTACCTACCGAATGTATTCTTATATTATTGTTATATGAAAAAAGCGGTGATTTGTCAACGATTTGAAAAACAAAAACACCGCGTTTACACAATATTTACAATATAAAAGCCTCTTCGAAGAGAGGCTTTTTGATTATTTATTTTCAGCCGCGTCCTGAGGCTGTTCCATCGTGGCTTTTCTGGAAAGAGTCACGCGTTTGCTTTCAGGATTAAACTCCGTAATAGCGACATCGATTTCGTCACCGACTTTGAGAACCTTTTTGATATCGTCAACCCATTCCCACGATACATTGGAAACATGCAGCAGACCGTCAACGCCAGGTTCGATTTCAACAAAGGCGCCGAAAGGAAGAATTCTTGCGACTTTGCCTTTGGTAACGCTACCCACAGGATGTTTTTCAAACGCGACTTGCCAAGGGTCAGGCAACAGCTGTTTGTAACCGATAGAAACCCTGTTGGCTTCTCTGTCGAGTTTTAGCACGACAAACTCATATGTTTTGTTGAGTTCAAGCACTTCCGAAGGTTCTTTGATTGGCGTCCATGACAAATCGCTTATATGGGCGAGACAGTCGAAACCCCTCACGTTTACAAAGGCGCCGAAGGAAGCGAATCTCACAACCTGCCCTTCGACGATTTCGCCTACTTCGATATTTTCCCAGAAATTGTCTTCTCTTGCTTTCTTTTCAGCTTCGAGAACGGATTTCTGGCTCGCGACTATCTTTTTCTTGCTGTCGTCGACGCCGTCAGGCAGAGCCACCAGGCGGAGTTTTTTGCCGACGTATTTAGACAGGTCTTTTACATAACCGCTTCTGATTTGCGAAGCGGGAATAAACACCGTGTAACTTCCGAGTTTTGAAAGCAGGCCGCCTTTGACTTCTTTCGTTGCCGTAACGGAAAATTCGTTGCCTTGTTTGATGCCTTCAACCAAAGCGTCGTCTTTATACAGCTCTTCAATGGCTTTGTGGGAAAGTATGATGTCTTTGTCAGCCAACAAAACGATTACTTCCAGCGTATCGCCGACTTTGAGGTTTGCCTTTGCCTGATTGTAGTCTTCGTCAAGCGTGATTTCTTCGTTGGGGATGAAACCTTCTTTTTTCTGGAAATCGAAATTGATTATTATGCCGCTGTTGTCGATGTGGGCGATTCTGCCCTTGAGTTTCTGACCCTTTCTCAGCGATTTTCTGTGAAAGTTTTCAACGGCGTTTTTAAACATTTCGTTTTCGGCGTTGGTTTCAATGATGTTGTCTTTCGTTTGTTCAGCCATTTTTGCTACGACCTCCTCAATCAACTCGCTCGGAGTTGACGCACCTGCTATGATTCCTAAATTTTCTGTATTCGAAAAATCAAAATCAAACAATTCGTCCGGCGACTCTATCGCCACGGTATGCGGACAATTTTTTTTGCATATTTCCAACAATCTGCCGGTATTGGAACTGTTTTTTCCGCCGACCACGATGACAGAATCACATCGCGAAGATATATCGGCGGCATTCTTTTGCCTTTCCGTTGTAGTATAGCAAATAGTATTGAAAATTTCAAGTGTTTTGACGTTATCCGCCTTAAGATTTTCCAGTGCGGAGTCGACGTTTTCCACGTTATAAGTGGTCTGAAACATGACAAAAACTTTGTCGAAACCGTTGATATCGACAGAGATTTGCCCGTCCGTTATCAAAGCGTCGTCATCGCACCAGCCGTTCACGCCGATAATTTCGGGGTGGTTTTTATTGCCGATAAGCACGATTTTATATCCTTTTTCGTGATATCGGGCCGCTTTTTCGTGCAGCACTCTTACAAACGGGCATGTTGTGTCGATTATCTTTATTCCGCTACGCCCGCAGTATTCAAAAACCTTTTTGGAGGCGCCGTGGGCTGTGATTATCAGCGTGTCGCCGCGTTTGAGTTTCGTGATGTCTTTTTGGATTGTCACGCCCCTTTCGGCCAGCGCTGCCACCACTTTCGGATTGTGCACTATTTCACCGAAACAGTAAACGTCGGGACCGGCCGCGGCAAACGCCATGTCGACGGCGCGCTTTACGCCGGAACAAAAACCGTTGTTGTCAGGCTGAAGGATTTTCAATTTTTTTAACCCCTTTTTCTGTCAATAACGCGTCGAATTTCTCACGGAGTTCATCAAATTTCTGTTCGATGATTTTTGACGCTTCCGACAGCACGTCCGCCGAAATCTTTTGCCCGTAAAAAGTTTCCAGTGAAAACTCGTCGCCGATAATGAGATAGTTTCTGCGGAAAACCTTGGGTTTTCTGTAAAACAGCGCCGCCCTTATCGGTGACTGCGACTTGATTGCCAGCAGAGCCAGGCCGTTTTTGATTTGCAGCATGTCGGCGTCGGTTTCACCCGCTTTATTGCGTGTTCCTTCAGGAAACAGCGTGAAAATTTTGCCGTCTTTGAGCAGCGTAAGCGCCGATTTTATCGACGCGATATCCGCTTCGCCCCTGTTAATCGGCACGGCGCCGAGTTTGCGCAAAACGGAACCGAAAAACTTGTTTTTGAACAATTCGCGTTTCGCCCAGAAATGCAGCTGCGGTTTAAGATAACAGCCCGCAAGCACAGGGTCGAGATTTGACAGATGGTTTATCGCCAGCAGAGTCTTTTTTTCGTCAAGTTTGCGCTGCCCGAAAACTTTGACGGGATACAGCGGTTTTATAACCAGCGAAACCAGAAATCTTATAAATCGATAGAATTTGGTCATAATTCACAATTTATCCGCGCGAGAAGCCGTTTGACGACTTCGTCGATGGACATGGTAGTCGTGTCGAATTCAAAAGCGTCGTCAGCCTTTTTGAGGGGAGCGAACGCCCTGGTGGAATCGTTTTTGTCTCTTTCGGCGATATCTTTCAAAACGCTTTCATAACTGATGTCGACGCCTTTATCCGTAAGTTCTTTATGGCGGCGTTTCGCCCTTTCTTCCGCCGTGGCAGTGATATAAAACTTGTATTCGGCCGACGGCAAAACATAAGTCCCTATATCCCTGCCGTCCAAAATGCAGTCGTTGTTTCTGGCGATGTCTCTTTGCAGTTCTACCAGTTTGACGCGCACCGCCGGAATCGCCGACACGTCGCTCGCCGCCATGGAAACTTTGTTTTCCCTGATATACGGCGTGACGTTTTCACCGTCGAGAAAAATATTTTGCGAGCCGTCGATGTATTTTATCGTCACGGCGGTATCCGGCAGCATTGCCGCGATTCTTTCGGCGTCGCGGGTATCTATACCGAGGCGGAGCGCTTTGAGTCCTATGGCGCGGTACATCGCGCCCGTGTCAAGATACAGAATACCGAGTTTTTCGGCGATGATTTTCGCCGCCGTGCTTTTCCCAGCGCCGGCAGGCCCGTCGATTGCAATATTCAACATAATTCCTCACTGATTATCCTGCGCGCAGCTTTTCCCCGCGAGAAATCCCGTGGAAAAAGCGCACTGTAAATTAAAACCGCCGGTCAGCGCGTCGACGTCAATCATTTCGCCAGCGAAATAAAGGTTGCTTAATAATTTGCTGCGCATGGTCGACGGATTTATCTGCTTTACGTCAACCCCGCCCTTTGTTACGATTGCTGCGGAAATATCTTCCGCGGAAATCAGGTTGAAAGTAAGGTTTTTAAGCAGACCGACAAGCCCTTTGCGCTGAGCCGACGTTATCTGATGTACTTTGGTGCCAAGAGCAATACCCGATTTTTCAAGTATAACCGAAATAAGACTGTGTGGCAACAGATTGTCAAGCGAATTGGAAAAACACTTGTTTGAAACGGCGGAAAAATCCCTGAGCACTCTGGCGTCCAGTTCTTTCTCGCCTAGCGCGGGTTTCAGGTCTACCGACAGTTTGAGTTTTGAAAAATCCATGCCCGCTATTTTGCTGGAAAGCGTGAGAATTATAGGCCCGGAGACTCCCCTGTGCGTAAAAAGCATTTCGCCGAATTCATCGCACAAAACCCTGCCGTTTTCCGTAACGGAGGCCCTGACATTCTTTAACGACAGCCCCGCCAGCGATGGCGGCGTGTCAGCAATGAGCGCCGACAGCGCCGCTTTCGGTTCGATTATTTTATGCCCCAAAGCCCCTGCGAGTTTAAGCCCCAATCCGTCGCTGCCGGTGGAAGGATAGCTCACGCCGCCGCTGCAAAGCACGAATCTGTCGGCGGTATATTTGCCCAGGTTTGTCACAACGCCCGTTATAACGCCGTTTTCGGCCTCAAACGATGTGGCGACGCAATTAAAGACCACTTCGACATTGTATTTGCGCAAAAGTTTTTCAAAAACTTTGGTGACATCGCTAGCCTTGTCGGACGCGGGAAAAACCCTGTTTCCCCTTTCGGTTTTCAGCGCCAGACCGCCGCTTTCCAGAAAACCCATTAAATCGGCCGGAGAAAAAGCGTGAAGCGCGCTCATCATGAACTTCGGGTTTGAAACGATATTTTTCAAAAAAACGTCGATATCGCAATTATTGGTAACGTTGCACCTGCCTTTGCCGGTGATATAAATTTTCTTGCCCAGTTTCTCGTTTCTTTCAAGCAGCGTAACGTCGCTGCCGTAACGGGCAGCGGTCACGGCCGCCATCATTCCGGCGGCGCCGCCGCCGATGACGACGGTTTTCATTTGAAAATTTCCTCCGTCGCGCTTAGCGATTCGTAATCGGTCATCGAAAAGGTAAGCGGCGTGACGGTTATATAGCCCATATCCAAAAATTTAACGTCGGTTTCTTCGGGAATATCGGCGTATGATTTCGGCGTGCCCTTTATAAAATAATTGTCGCCGACTTTAACGTAGTGGTCGCCGTAATCTCTCACGCCCTGCCCCGCGACTTTAACCCCTCTGATGTCGGTTACGTTGCTGTTCGGAAGGTTTACGTTAATAACTTTGTTCGGCTGCGCCGCGGCATACAACTTGTCGAGATTTGCGGCTATAAACTCGGCGCAGTTTTCATAGTCGTCTTCGTCATAAGACACGGACGACACCGCCACGGAAGGCAAGCCGAGAATGTTCGCCTCGACGGCCGCGCTGACCGTGCCGGAATATACCACGTCTGACCCGACGTTGGCGCCTTTATTTATGCCGGAAATCACCAAATCGACATCTACGTTCAGATAATGCACGGCAAATTTTACACAGTCAACCGGGGTGCCGTCCACCGCGATGGCTTTTGTGCCGTAATTTTTCAGCTGTTCCATTTTAAGCGGCGTGCGCATCGAGAGATGATGCCCGACCGAAGACATTTCGAATCTCGGAGCGACAACGGTTATATCATGTCCGTATTTCAGCAAAGTGCGGGTAAGCACGTTTATTCCAGCGGCAAAAATACCGTCGTCGTTTACAAGCAGAATTTTCATGGATACCTCCGAATTCCGTTTTTAATTAAGTATAATTGCAGGCGGGTGTTTTGTAAATAATTTTACCGCCGTCAGAGATAAAGACGCCAAACAAAAATCGGCGTAAACGCCGATTTGGCATAAACACCGATTTTCAAATATTTTTCAGATAATTGAGTTCCTTTTCATTCAGATACCGCCATTTGCCGCGCGACAGTCCTCCGAGCCTGATTTCGCCCATTTCTGTGCGTTTCAAAAAGACGACCTGTTTGCCTATTGCCTCGAACATTTTCTTGACCTGATGATTGCGACCTTCGTGTATGGCAAGTTCGATTTTGCAGCCTTCGTCGTTTTTTTCAAGCAAAGTGACGCCGGCGGGCGCTGTTTTTTTGCCGTCAATGACAACACCGCGGCGCAGCTCGTCCAGCTGACCGTCTGTGATATCTCCTTCCACACGGGCGATATATTTTTTTGTCACTTCATACTTCGGATGAGTGAGTTTATAAGTTAAATCGCCGTCGTTTGTCATTATCAGCAGACCTTCCGTGTCATAGTCCAGCCTGCCTACGGGATATACCCTTGTTTTGACGTCGACAAGTTCCATGACGGTCTTTCTGCCCTTTTCGTCTTTAACTGTCGTCACATATCCTTTCGGTTTGTGAAGAATAATATATACGTTTTTATTTTTAGGCGTGATTTTTTTGCCGTCGACGGTTACGGTGTCGTTAAACTCGTTTATCATGTAACCGAGTTCCGAAACGGGTTTCCTGTTTACTTTGACCCTGTTTTCGGCAATTATTTTATCGCAGCTTCTTCTGCTGCCCACACCGCAGTCAGCCATATATTTATTGAGTCTTATCATTTGAGTTTTTCTCCGAACCGAATAACCGCGAGAATATCCCCGCTTTTTCTACTTTATTCAGTGTAACTATATTCGAAGAAAAAATCAACCGATTATCGAAGGAAACTTTCAGTTCTCCGGCTTTGTCGCCCTTTCCGACGGGGGCTTTCAGCACGTCCGTCATGTTGAGAGTACGGCAGATTTTTCCGTTTTCACTGCCGTCTTTTTTAAGCGGAAAACGCATTTCACTTTCGCAGGCGACTTCCACGGAGCCGCTGCGGCCTTTTTTCACCGCGACACACTTGGGAATGGCGACGCTCTCCGCAAGATTTTTCATTTCGTATTTCTCAAACATTTCGTCCATAAGACTCATGCTTTCTTCAAACATCGGGCCGCAATTAAGCACAACGGAGATAAGCTGCATTCCGTTTCTCTCCGCTGCGCCGACAAAACAGCGCCCCGCTTTTTTCGTGTATCCCGTTTTGACGCCGTTCGCGCCCTCGAAAGACGAAAGAATTTTGTTTTTGTTGACGATTACCCTGTCATAACCGTACCCTTCGTTTGAAATATTTATTTTTTTCGTGGACACGATTTCCTTGACCAAAGGATTGTTCATCGCGGCGGCGCTGATTACCGCCAGGTCACGCGCCGACGTATAATGATTGTCATCAGGCAGACCGTGCGGATTGACAAAATTCGTGTTTCCGCACCCCAGAGCGGCGGCTTTATCGTTCATCATGGCGGCAAAATTCTCAATGCTTCCGCCGACAGTCAGCGCCAGCGCCACGGCACAGTCGTTGCCGCTTTGCAGCATCAGTCCGTAAAGCAATTCTTTTACGGTGAGATGTTCGCCCGCCCTGAGATAAACCGAAGAGCCCTCGACGCCCTGCGCCTGCTCCGGCACCCGGACGACGGTATCGGCATCGGCGTTTTCCGCCACCACAAGAGCGGTCATTATTTTTGTGGTGCTGGCTTCGGGCAGACGTTCATCGGGATTTTTTGAATAAAGTATCCTGCCGCTGCCTGCTTCCATTACCACACAGGCTTTGGCGGACGTACCAGCGGCCGAAACTGTCAGAGAGGATGAAAAGTATACGGAAAGCGCCAGCGCCGCCGTAAGAAATATCTTTAAAACTTTTTTCACTTTCAGCCCCTGTTCAGTCCGATGAATATATCTTTCGCCATATCGGCGATTTTATCGGCATAAGTATTGTTTCCGTCGGCGCTCACAAGTTTTACGCTGTCGCCCGTCACAATAAGAAACGCCACCGGCGTAATCGTCGCGCCGCCGCCGCTGGCTCCGGCGAAATTATTGAGCGTTCCGCCCGAAATAAAGCCTGGCTTTTTGCCGCCGTATTCCCCGCCGCCCGCGGCGAAACCGAAAGTCACCTGCGACACGGGCAGTATAGTGCAGCCGTCCATGGTAACATACGGCTTTCCGATAATACCGTCGACATCGGTGAGCGCCTTCATGTGACATGTGAGTCCGTCGACTATTTCTTTGATTTTGTTTTGAGCAGATTCCATAACGATACCCCGAGTGACTTGATAATTTCAAATATAATGTTTGCCAAACAGGTATAAATTATGCCTTCCGCGGCAATGATTTTGTGTTGCGGCGCATTTCTGAAATATAACCGGTATTTGTCTTTACGCGCATTTTGCATGCTTTCAGCCACCGCGGCGAAAGGATATACGGAAAAACCCGCCGCTTCGAATCCGAATATCAACATGACGCTGAGGCGGGTAAGTTTCAAGGCCTTTTTGACGCTTATCAGTTTTTTCTTCTTTTTCAAAGCAATTTTTTTGCCGTCGCATTCGACCGATAGTCCTCGCAAAGCGTAGTTTTTATCAGCCACCGGCAAAAAGTTATAAAACTTCATTTTCCACGACAAGGTTTTCGCCGAAAAATCCGCCGTTACTCCGGCGGTGAATTTAAGCGGAAAAAACAAAACCGCGGCGCAAAAAAATAACAATGCCAACATATTGTTAGCATTGTTAGGAATTGCTTCTTTTATTCAATGACATCCACGTCCTCGCCCCGCAGAAACTCGGGTATTTCTTCCTTTGGGGACGTTTCTTCGAAATTGATGTTTTCGTTCGATTTCATGTCAAACAACTGACTGTCGCCGCCCGGCGTGGCGATTGTCTGTATTCTGTCTGTCAGCGACTCGAAACTCGGCAGGTCGCTGAGGTCGCTGAGCGAAAATCTTTTCAAAAACTCGTCCGTCGTGCCGAACAGAAGCGGTTTGCCTACCGCGTCTTTTTTTCCGACAACCTCAATCATATTCATTTTTGACAGCGTTTGCACGGCATAAGTGCAATCGACGCCCCTGATTTCTTCTATTTCAAGCCTTGTTATCGGTTGTTTATACGCGATGATTGACAACGTTTCGAGCATGGCTTTCGTGAGTTCTTTTTCCCTTATCGGGTTCAGAACTTCCGCTACATCGTCGATATATTTCGGATTGGTCGCGAATTGCAGTTTGTTTTTGAATTTTATAACATTTATACCGCAATCGCCGGAGTACTTGTCCTGCAACGATTTAAGCGCCTTTTCAAACGCGACTCTGGAAATCTGGAGTTTTTCAAGCAGAAAATCTATTTCGACTTCCTTCCCCGACGCGAACAAAATCGCTTCGAGCACATTTATAAGTTTTTCCTTATCCATTTACAGATTCACCTTCTTCTTCCGACGGAATGAAAACATCGACATAATCGGGATTTTTCTCTATATATATTTCTTCGAAAGCGTCTTTCTGGCTGACAAAAATATACTGAAATTTCAACAGTTCCAACATCGCCGAAAAAGTGACGACGACTTCCATTTTTGTGACGCTGTCGTCAAACAAATCGGAAAACGCGACCTGACTTTTTTTGTTGAGCGCGTCCTGGATATAAATAATCTTGTCGGCAACGCTGAACTCATCCTTTTGTATCTGCTTTGTCCCCTCGTCGTTTTCCCTGGCGCTGACTTTATGCAGAAGTTTGGCGAAAGCGTCCAGCAGATTGTCGAGCGACATGTCTTTAGCGACATAACGCACGTTTTGGCCGCTTTCATCGGCGGGCTTATACAGCCTGTTGACGGTTTCCTGCTCTTTAAGTTGTTCGGAAATTTCTTTGAACCGCTTATACTCTTCCAGGTTGCGGATAAACTCTTTTTCAGGCGTATTTTCCTCGTCTTCGTCGGGAATCACGGGCAGCAGCGAATGCGACTTGATTTCCATCAGCGTGGCGGCGATAGCCATATATTCGCTTGCTTTATCGACGTCAATCGAGGAAATATGCTCGACATACATCAAAAACTGGTCAGTGACCTGCGACACGAAAATATCTTTGATTTCGATTTTCGCCTCTTTGACCAGATGCAAAAGCAAATCAAGCGGCCCTTCGAAATTATCCAGTTTCAGTTCGAGTTCATCTGATTTGTAAATCTGTTGCTCTTCCACCGTTCACCTCACACAAGTCCGAACAGCCCCCAGAACCCGGTAAAGACGTTAAGCAGCAAATCTCTGAGAGTCGTGATATACCAGTCGAACGGCGAAAAAATCGGAATGTAATTCCAGATGATTATGACGACAAAAATAATAAAACTGTATTGCCGCAAAAACGCCGTAACCTTGTTTTCTCCGCCGAAAAACACTTCCAGCACGCGGTAACCGTCCAAAGGATAAAGCGGCAGAATGTTAAACAGCGCGAGACCGATATTGAGCAATATCGAAAACAGCAGGAAATAATACACCAGATAAACCAGCATATAAACAAACCTGTTTTCGGCAAGGAAACCCGCCGGCACAAACGTCGTTATGAGCATCCATAATCCCGTAAAGACAAAAGCGAGTAAAATATTTGCCAATATGCCGGCAAGCGAAACAAATACAGAATCTCTCTTTCTGTGTTTTAAATTGTTGAAATTTACGGGGACGGGCTTTGCCCAGCCGAACCCGACGAGAAACAGCATAAGCGCGCCGAAATAATCGATGTGTTTAAGCGGATTGACTGTCAGCCTGCCGTACAGCGCCGCCGTGTTGTCGCCGCACTTATAAGCGACAAAAGCATGAGCGTATTCGTGCACCGACAGAGCGAACAGCAAAGCGAACACAAACGCGAACATGCACAAAATGCCTTCCGCCATTGTTGTCTGAACGCCTGAGACGAGACTGGGCGGATTGAATATATAATCAAAAATCATTATTTCACCTGTTATGTAAATATAGCAACAAAACAGACATCTGTCAATTTATATGCGGACGAGAAGCGCCGCGCGTGACGGCGGCGAAGTTAAAGCAATCCGTCGCCGCCGACGTGTTCTTTGATGAATTCGGTAAACTTCAAAAAAGCCTTCGACGCCGACTGGTGGCGTTTCCACACTGTGACATATTTTTATGGACACTATTCTAAAAGTATATCAACACAAACGGGCAGTATATAAAAAATCTGAATCTAACAAAAAACGACCTTTGATTTTCAGAGGCCGTTTTTT
>ERZ1643251.2612-NODE-2612-length-18046-cov-5.720694_pt1 | contig 18046 bp, 13 predicted proteins | sample MGYA00579261_ERZ1643251 | MGnify/ENA primary metagenome ERZ1643251 (study PRJEB29033, sample SAMEA4952267) | chicken gut metagenome | biome: Broiler Chicken; feature: Gastrointestinal Tract; material: Caecum | place: Ireland | collected 2018 | study: Broiler...
GCCAGGGCCGCAAGATGTCCAAGAGCCTGGGCAACGGCATCGACCCGCTGGAAGTCATTGACCAGTATGGCGCCGACGCCCTGCGCATGATGCTGATCGTGGGCTCCACTGCCGGCAACGACATGCGCTACAGTGATGAGAAGGTCACCGCCAGCCGCAACTTTGCCAACAAGCTGTGGAATGCCGCCCGCTTTGTGCTGATGAATCTGCCCGAGGATTTCCAGCCCGGCATGCCGGAGGAATCCCTGCTGGATATGAGTGACAAGTGGGTGCTGTCCGAACTGGCCAAGGTGGCCGCCGAAGCCACCGCCAACCTGGACAAATACGAACTGGGCCTGGCCGCCGAGAAGGTGGAGAACTTCATCTGGGAAGTGTATTGCGACTGGTATATCGAGATCTGCAAATCCCGCCTGAACAGCGACGACGCGCTCCAGGCCGATACCGCCCGCAAGGTGCTGGTATATGTGCTGGACAAAGCCCTCAAACTGCTGCACCCCTTCATGCCCTTCATCACCGAAGAAATCTACCAGGCCCTGCCCGGCAGTGGCGAGACCATCATGCTGGAAACCTGGCCCGGCAACCTGGAGATGCCGGTCTGGGAGGATGAATGCGCCGACTTTGAGAAGCTGATGGACTACATCAAGGCCGTGCGCACCATGCGCAGCGAGATGAACGTCCATCCCGCCAAGAAGACCACCATGGTCATCGAGACCGCCTCCCCCGCCGCCTTCGAGAAGGGCAGCGCCTACCTGGCCCGGTTCGCCTTTGCCACCGACGTGACGCTGACCGCCCGGTATGAAGGCCCCACCGCCGGCATGGTCACCGTATCCACCCCGGCCGCCAAGGGCTACATCCCCATGATGGAGCTGATTGACCGGGACAAGGAACTGGCACGCCTGAACAAGGAACTTGCCAAGGCCGAAAAGGAAATGACCATGTTCCAGAACCAGCTGAACAACCCCAAGTTCGTGGAGAAAGCCCCCGCCAAGCTGGTGGAGGACACTCGCAGCAAGCTGGCCGCCGCCCAGGAAAAAGCTGCCAAGATCCGGGATTCCATTCAGGCGCTGGGCTGACCCGCCTTTTGATAAAGGAGCGATTTGACAATGGAAGCAGGTATGACACGGCAGCAGGCCTGGTCCCTGTTGCGGGAGTACAACCAGGAGCCTTTTCATCTGCAGCATGCCCTGACGGTGGAGGCCGTTATGCGGTGGTTTGCAGAGCAGCTTGGCTACGGGGCCGATGCCGATTTCTGGGCTTTGTGCGGTCTTTTGCACGACGTGGATTTTGAGCGTTTCCCCGACCAGCACTGCACCAAGGCAGCTGAGCTACTGCCCGCCGCTGGCGCCAGCGAGGCACTGACCCACGCGGTGTGCTGCCACGGCTACGGCCTTTGCAGCGACGTGAAACCGGAGCACGAGATGGAGAAGGTGTTGTTTGCCACCGACGAGCTGACCGGTCTGATCGGCGCCGCCGCCAAGATGCGCCCCAGCAAGAGCTGCACCGACATGGAACTTTCCAGTCTGAAGAAGAAATTCAAGGACAAAAAGTTTGCCGCCGGTTGCTCCCGGGATGTGATCCGCCAGGGCGCCGAAATGCTGGGCTGGGAGCTGGACACCCTGCTGGACCGCACGCTGCAGGCCATGCGCGCCAGTGAGGCCGATATGCAGGCACAGATGGCCGCGCTGTAAACCTTTCCCATTCTGCAAAAAAGAGGACGGTCACCCCCCCCCCGGGAGGCGCTCCGCCCTCTTTTTTTACTGCAACAGTGCGCCCGTTGCCGCCGTTGTGCGAACATTCAAACCAAAAAGCCCCCGCACCTTTGGGTGCGGGGGCTTACTCGTTCCAACACAAAAATTGCAAAGGGGGATCGTTCAGATGACCGCCATTACTTGCGGGTCTTCTTGGTGGTGGTCTTCTTGGCAGCCGGTTTCTTGGCAGCGGGCTTCACGGCCTCCGTCACAGCCTTGACGGTATCTTCCACCACGGGTTTGGCAGCCTTGACGGCTTCCTGCACCACCGGCTTGGCAGCCTTGACAGCCTCATCGGCGGCAGGCTTGACAACTTCGGACACGGCCTTGACAGTCTCGTTGACGGTCTTGGCGACCTTTTTCGCAGCAGGCTGGGTGCTGGCTTTCTTCACGGCCTTGACCACTTCCTCCGCCGCATCGGCAGCCACATCGGCCATGTTTTCGGCAGCGGCGGTCAGCTCGGCCTTGGCCTTGGCGGCAGTGGCCTTGGCGCTGGTCTTGGGCTTGCGGGTCACCTCGGTGATGGTCCAATACTGGGTGGTGCCGTTCTCATCCCGCCAGATCTGCAGGGCGGCGCCGTTGTCGGTGTTCATGCCCACCACGTCCAGCAGCTTGCCAGCCAGGTTGGACTTGATCTTGACGGTGCCATCATTGGAAGGCTCCACCACCCACAGCTGGCTGGACGCCGGAGCGCCCTCCCACTGATGGACGCGGGTGCCGTCGCTGACGCCGCCGCAATCCAGGTCCAGCATCTTGTTGGTGAAACGGTTGCGGATGCGGTAAACGCCGTCACCGGCGGCCACAAAGCTCCACTGCTGCCATTCGGCATTCACATTATCCCACAGCTGGATCTTGGCGCCGTTATCGATGTTATAATCAGCCACTTCCACGACTTTGCCGTTGGCTGCGCTGATGGTATAGAACTTACTGTCGGTAAGTACGGTCTGAGCAACTTTCTTTTTGGGTGCCATATCGGATTTCCTCCTAATACGTTGGGCGGCCTCATCACTTGCAGGATCCCTCGGGCCGCATTTTGTTCCACCGCAAATTTGCGTGGCTACGTTCTCTATTATAACCACTTTTTTCCAATTCGTCAACTTTTTGGCGCTGTTGCGGCATTTTGCACAAAAAAGCCGGGATAGCACAAAGCCATCCCGGCAATTTTGATTGATTCAGAAGGATTTTTTACCGTTCTTTTACGAATTTTCCGCAAAGTTGCCGGTGTACAGTCGATAATAGCGGCCCTTCTGGGCGATCAGTTCGTCGTGGGTACCACGCTCGATGATACGGCCCTGTTCCAGAACCATGATGCAGTCGGAGTTGCGCACCGTGGACAGGCGGTGGGCAATGACAAAGGTGGTACGGCCATACATCAGGCCGTCCATGCCATCCTGCACCAGCTTTTCGGTACGGGTATCGATGGAGGAGGTGGCCTCGTCCAGAATCAGCACCGGCGGGTCGGCCACGGCGGAACGGGCAATGGCCAGCAGCTGGCGCTGGCCCTGGCTCAGGTTGGTACCGTCGCCGGTCAGCATGGTGTTGTAGCCATCGGGCAGATGCTTGATAAAGCCGTCGGCGTTGGCCAGACGGGCCGCTGCAATGCACTCTTCGTCGGTGGCAGTCAGACGGCCGTACCGGATATTCTCCATAACGGTGCCGGTGAACAGGTGGGTATCCTGCAGCACAATGCCCAGGGAGGAACGCAGGGCATCCTTTTCGATGGACTTGATGTCATGCCCGTCGTAGAGGATCTGGCCCTTCTGGATATCGTAGAAACGGTTGATCAGATTGGTGATGGTGGTCTTGCCGGCACCGGTGGAGCCAACAAAGGCAATCTTCTGGCCCGGACGACCGTAGAGGTTGATGTCGTGCAACACGATCTTGCCCGGGTCATAGCCGAAGTCCACATCCTTGAAGACGATGTCGCCCTTCAGTTCGGTGTAAGTGCTCTGACCGTTGGCATCGGTCTTTTTCCAGGCCCAGGTACCGGTGGGCTCGCTGGCCTCGGTCACGGTGTTGTCAGGCAGGTACTTGGCATGCACCAGGGTGATGTCGCCTTCGTTGACTTCCGGCTTCTCATCCAGCAGCGCAAAGATACGCTGGCCGCCGGCCAGGGCCATGACCACCGAGTTGAGCTGCATGGAGATCTGGGTGATGGGCTGGTTGAAGTTCCGGGTCAGTACCAAGAAGCTGGCCAGCTTGCCCAGGGTCAGGCCGCCGAAGGCATTGATGGCCATGGCGCCGCCGATGATGGCGCACAGCACATAGCTCAGGTTGCCCAGCTGGGCGTTGACGGGCATGGCCACCAGCGAGAAGGCATTGGCCTTGTCGGCGCTGTGGAACAGCTCGTCGTTGAGTTCATCGAACCGCTCAATGGCAGCTTCCTCGTGGCAGAAGACCTTGACAACCTTCTGGCCATTCATCATTTCTTCGATGTAGCCGTTCACGCGGCCCAGTTCCCGCTGCTGGTCCACAAAGAACTTGCCGGACCGGCCGGTGAGGAACTTGGTGCAGAGCAGCATGACCCCCACCATCAGCAGCGCCACCACGGTCAGGGCCGGGCTGAGCACCAGCATGGAGATCAGCACACTGACCACCGTGATGCAGGTGTTGACCAGCTGGGGCAAGCTCTGGCTGATCATCTGGCGCAGGGTATCGGTATCGTTGGTGTAGATCGACATAATATCGCCGTGGGCGTGGGTGTCGAAATACTTGATGGGCAGCGTCTGCATGTGGGTGAACATCTCATCCCGCAGATTTTTCAGCGTGCCCTGGGTGATGCGGGCCATCATACGGTTCTGCAGGAAGATGGCGATAATGCCGATGGCATAAAATACACTCACCCGGGTGATGGCACCGATCAGGCCGGAAAAGTCGTTGCTCTTTTCCAGCAGCATGGGGGTGATGTAACCGTCGATCAGCGTCTGCATGAACAAAGTGCCTTGCACCTGGGCAAACACGCTGATGAAGATGCAGCACAGTACCCCGATGACCGGGAACTTATAAAGGTGCATCACATAGGCAAGAATCCGCTTGAGGATTTTGCCGGGGTTTTCCACCTTGGGGCGCGGACCGCGGTTGCGGCCGGGGCCCACCAATTTTGCCTGCTGAGCCATTACGCCTCGCCCCCTTTCTCATCAAAGTCGCCGGATCCTTTGGTCTGGATGTTGTACACTTCCTGGTAAATTGCGTTGGTCTTGAGCAGATTTTCCGGTGTATCGTAGCCGCTGATATGGCCATTATCCAGCACCAGAACATGGTCGGCGTTCTCCACGCTGGAGATACGCTGGGCAATGATGAACACCGTGGTGCCGGGAATCTTCTCGGCAAAGCTGTGGCGGATCTTGGCGTCGGTGGCCGTATCCACCGCCGAGGTGGAGTCGTCCAGAATCAGGATCTTGGGCTTCTTCAACAGGGCGCGGGCAATGCAAAGACGCTGTTTCTGGCCGCCAGAAACGTTGCTGCCGCCCTGTTCAATGTAGGTTTCGTACCGGTCGGGGAACCGCTCGATGAATTCATCGGCGCAGGCCTGCTTGCAGGCTTCCTCAATCTCGGCATCGGTGGCGTCGGGGTTGCCCCAGCGCAGGTTTTCGGCAATGGTGCCGCTGAACAGTTCGTTCTTCTGCAGCACCATGGCCACGCTGTTGCGCAGGGTTTCCAGGTCGTAGTTGCGCACATCAACGCCGCCCACTTCCACGCTGCCCTCGGTGACATCATACAGGCGGGGCAACAACTGGACCAGGCTGGATTTGGCAGAGCCGGTACCACCGATGATGCCGATGGTCTCGCCGGACTTGATGTCCAGATTGATGTTCTCCAGCGCCTTCTCGCCATCCTTTTTATAGGCAAAGCTGACGTTGTTGAACTTGACGGAGCCATCCTTGACTTCCATAACGGGGTTTTCGCCGTTGGCCAGGTCGGATTTCTCGTCCAGGACTTCCGCCACACGCTTGGCGGAAGCAGCAGACATGGTGATCATGACGAACACCATGGAAAGCATCATCAGGCTCATGAGGATGTTCATGCAGTAGCTGAGCATGCTCATCAGATCACCGGTGGTGAAGCTGGTGGAACCGGACAACACAATAAGCCGGGCACCCAGCCAGGAGATGATCAGAATGCAGCTGTACACTGCCAGGGTCATCAGCGGGGCGTTCCAGGACAGGATCAGTTCGGCGCGCAGCAGCAGCTTACGCACGTTATCACTGGCCTTGCGGAATTTTTCGCCCTCAAACTTTTCCCGCACGTAGGCCTTGACCACACGGATGGCGGAGACGTTTTCCTGCACGCTCTCATTCAGGTCATCGTACTTGCGGAAAGCACCGGTGAAGTAGTTGGTGGCTCGGGTCATGATGAAGGTCAGCGCCGCACCCAACAGAATGACGGCCACCAGATAGACACTGGCCAGTTCCGCATTGATGGTAAAGGACATGATCAGTGCCACAACCATACTGGCCGGCGCGCGGACCGCCATACGCAGCATCATCTGGTAGGCGTTCTGGATGTTGGTCACGTCGGTGGTCATACGGGTGACCAGACCGGCCGTGGAATATTTGTCGATGTTGGCAAAACTGAAGGTCTGAATGTTGCGGAACATACCGCGGCGCAGATTGCGCGCAAAACCGGTGGCCGCATGGGAGCCAAACATGGCACCCAGGAAGCCCACCAGCAGACCGATGAGTGCGGCCACCAGCATTTTGGCGCCCACCGAATAGATGACCTGCATGTTGCCGGCGGTAACACCGTCGTCCACAATGGTGGCCATCAGCTTGGGGATAATCATTTCCATGATGACCTCACCGATCATACAGACCGGGGTGAGGATTGAGACCAGTCGGAACCCTTTGGTCTCACGTCCAAGTGTCTTGAACAAGATTGATTGCTCCTTTCTTTGTAACCCTACTTCCCATTCCCTTGGGGAAAAGCGGCGCAACGCCTTCAGCCGCGCCCATCCGCCGAACCTTCGGGGAAAGCTCTGGTTTCCCCCGCCAGGTCCCGGGCGTTGTTCAGGATCCGCTCCAGTACGCTGCGGGCCACTGCCTGCTGCTCTGACGGAATCCCACGCTGCAGCTCACGCTCAAAATTGTCGATGCTGAGGCGGATCCGTTCATGGTAGGCAACCCCTTTGGGGGTGGCGCTCAGCCGTTTTAGGCGGGCATCCCTTTCCACCGAGCAGCGGGTGATGAATCCGTCCTGCTCCATACCCTGCAGTAAGGCCGTCACACTGGAACGGCGCAGCTGCATCCATCGCTCCACATCCCGCTGGTAGACATCCCGGTTTTCCTTGTTGGCCCGCACGATCTCGCCCAGAAGCATGCCACGCACGCCGGTCAGTTCCGGTGTCACATCGGCAGAAATCCGTGCATCCATGGCGCGGCGGACCACCCGGGACGTCTGGCTGACCAGGGCACCGAAGTGATCCTCGCAGCAGCATTTTTGCAGACAGTCTGGCTGTTGTGTCTTCGTGATTCTCACCTGCTTTCCCCTGTTTTTTGTTCGCTCCCGAATTGTTCACATGCTAACAGTTTATTTGCGTACCTAAACAGTATAACACGGGTCTTTCAATTGTCAATAGAAAAAAACATAAAAAAAGTGGGACATCTTCTGCAAGATGTCCCACCACCCCACCGCATCGGATACACGGTGTTTCGATTGTTATTCCGGGGCCTTCATGCTCTCCACCATGGAGATTTTTTTCAGCGTGCGGCCCATGACCAGGTTGACCAACGTACTGAAAAGCAGCGTGAGGGCAATGGCATAGACAAAGCTCAGCGGATGGATGTCCCGGCCGAACATGACGGCATCCACTTCCACCGTCACAATGATGAAGCGGTGCAACGCCATACCGCCGAACACGCCGAACAGCGTACCGATAAGCGAAAGCGCCATGCTTTCCCGGTTGACATAGGCAAAAACCTCCCGGTCATAGAATCCCAGCACCTTGATGGTGGCAATTTCCTTGACCCGCTCGGCAATGTTGATGTTGGAAAGGTTGTACAGCACCACAAAGGCCAGACAGGCCGCACAGACGATGATCAGCACCACCACTGCGTCGATGGAGTTGAGCATGTTGAGAACCTGGGTGATGCTGTCCTCGGTAAAGGTCAGGCTGGCCACATTGTCCATTTCCAATAGTTGTGTGGAAACGGCATTCCGGGTCTGCTGGCTGTCATCGGTCAGCTTGCTGAGGATAGCGTTATACGAAGCGTCCTCCCCGAAGCCGGCCGCATAGGTGGCAGCACTCATATACACATAGTTGCTCACATAGTGCTCGCAGACACCGCTGACCGTAAAGGTACCGGTTTTTTCGTCACCATTTTCCAGGGTGACGGTATCCCCGGCTTGTACTCCCAGCGTTTTGGCCAGTTTTTCTGTCAGCACAACGCCGTCCTCCCCCAGCGGGGTGGGCTTTCCGCCAATGCGTTCGTGCAAATCCAGGAAGTCGGCGAACTGCGTCACATCCTGGGGCACCATCAGGTAGACGTCCACTTCCCCTTCCGGGGTTTCCTGGCGGGTCGTCTCCATCGAAATGGTCAGGGACTGTGACACAGCATCCCCATCGAACAGATAGTCGTAAACCGGCCCCTGCTGGGTAGCCTCCTCTTTGGTGACAATGGTCATCAGATCATAGTGGGAGATCAACCCAAACTGTTTGGTAATGATTTCATTGAGGGAATCCGAGATGCCAAAACCGGCCACCAGCAGCGAGGTACAGCCCGCCACCCCGATCACCGTCATCCAGAAACGTTTCTGGTAGCGCAACAGGTTGCGGCAGGTGACCTTCCAGCTGAAGGGAAAGCGCCGCCACAGGGGGGTGATCCGCTCCAGCAGGATCCGTTTGCCCGCTTTGGGCGCCCGGGGCAACATCAGCGCGGCGGGGACCTCCATCAGCGAGGCGCGGCAGGCCAGTACCGTAACTCCCACGGTAAGGACCGTCAGCGTACCGCCCGCAAACAGCGCCTGGGTCAACCGCCAGGGCGTGGCAATGGCAGGCATATAATACATCATGGCATAGGCGGACCAGATGATGGACGGGAACACCTGGAACCCCACCGCCAGACCCACCAGGGTACCGGTGATGGCGGCTGCAAAGGCATACCACAGATACTTTTGCATGATTTCGCCCCGGGTGTACCCCAGTGCCTTCAATGTACCGATCTGCAGGCGCTCTTCTTCCACCATGCGGGTCATGGTGGTGGAAACCACCAGAGCCGCCACCAGGAAGAAAAAGACCGGGAAGATGGTGGTGATGGCGGTCAGCTTATCCACGTTGCCCACAAAGGAAGAATAGCTGACGTTGTTGTCCCGGTCCCAGATATACCATTCGGGATAGTCAATGTCGGCCACTTCCTGCTCGGCATCCTGAATTTCCGCCCGGGCATCGGCCAGTTCCTGTTCCGCCTCCGCCTTGGCATCCTCATATTCCATCTCGCCGTCCCGCAGCTTCTGCGCGTTCTCGGCAATGGTACGGCGGGCATCGTCCAGTTCCGCCCGGGCATCGGCCAGCTCCGCCTTGGCATCGGCAATCTGTTGCCGGGCGTCGTCCAGTTCCACCTGCTTGTCTGTCAGGGTAGCCCATCCCTCTTCCAATTGCCGACGGCCGTCGGCCAGCTCCCGCTTGCCGGCCTCGTATTCCGCCAGACCTTCCCGGTACTGGGCCCAGCCCTCGTCCAGCTGGCGCTTGGCATCTTCCAGCTGGGGGGCACTTTCTTCCAGCTGGCGCCGTCCGTCCGCCAGTTTTTGTTCGTTTTCTTCATAAGCAGCCCAGCTGTCGTCCAGCGTCCGGCGACCTTCCACCGTCTGGGCAAAACCGGCCACCAGCGGTTGGGTCTGCTGCTGTTCGGTTGTCAGATACTGCTGCCAGGTGGGCACCAGTACCTTCAGCAACAGGACAAACAGATCCGGCTGCCCCGTCTGGGCATCCAGCCAGACCTGGGTATCCTGCAGGGCATCGGCCATGGTGGACCGGTCGGCTGTCACCAGGGTGGTCAGCTGCTGCGCCAGTTCCATCTGTTGCTGAGTAGGCGCCTGCCCCATGGACTGCTGGAGTGCATAGAGCAGCTTGCCCGCCTGCTGCTGGACCGTTCGCGCCGTGGAAGTCAACGGCAGCGATCCCGCCGGCAGGCCATAGATTTCTTCGGCATACGCATCGGCGCGGTCCAGCAGTTCATCATAGCTGGCAGGGGCTGCATATTCCTTTTCGATCAGCCAGTCCACAAAACCCTTGACCTGTTCTTCGGTCAGGGTCAGCGACGCGGTGGAGGTATCGGTCTGCAGCAGCGCCGCAATCTGTTCCGGTGTCAAAGCCATCGTCGCGGAGGGTGTTTGCTCTTCTTCCGGGGACGACGGAGTTGCCGGCTCGCCCGCCGCCGTTTCCGGCGTGCTCGCCAGAGTAGCCGTTTCCGGTGTAGCCGACGGCTCAGGGGTCGCCTCCGGCGTTTCCTGCGGCGGGGTCTGCGGCATGGCTGCCTGCAGCAGCGCGGCAATCTGCTCCGCCGTCAGGCCGCTTTCGGGGGTGCTCTGCCCCAGGGAGGCATTCAACTGTGCCACCAGGGTGGCGATACCCGCACTGTACTGGGCTTCAGCCGCATCCAATTGCGTCTTGCCCTCTTTTAACTGTTGTTCGCCGTCCTCCAGCTGGGCCAGTGCATCGTTGTACTGCTGCAGTCCGGCCTCATAGTCCGCCTGACCGCTTTCCAGTTTGCGGCGTGCTTCCGCCAGCGTGGGTTCATTGGCGGCCAGCTCCGCCTCGCCGTCCTCTATTTTCTTTTGGTTGTTCAGCAGTTCCTGGCGGCCTTCTTCCAGCTGAACGGCGCCGTCGTTGACCTTGGCCTCGTTCTCTGCCAGTTCGTTGGCACCGTCGGCATACTCCTGCTCCCCGTCCAGGTATTCCTGCCGGCCGTCCTCCAATTCCTGGCGCCCGTCTTCCAGTTCCTTGGCCGCGTCGTCCAGCTCCTGCCGGGCTTCCGCCTCGGCATCATAGTATTCCGTCCAGGCATCGTCAATTTCCTGCTGCGCATCGCCCACAATTTCATCGTACCGGCTTTGGCAGCGTCCTTCCTGAATGGACTCCACCGCCGTCTGCAGCGCCTCTACCGTGGCGGCATAGGAATCCCCCATGCTGTTCTGGTCCCGTGCTCCCTGGGCGGTCAGATAGATTTCCGTATAGGTATCGTAGGCAAAATCCTCCGGCAGCAGGTACATCACCAGATTGACCGTACCGTTGCCCACGCTGGCCGGTTCCCGCTCGAAGCTGAAGTAGTTGGTGTTATGTACGATGCCGACAATGGTATATTCGGTGCAGGACAGTTTGGTGTCCAGGTCTTCGTTTTCACTGTCTATGGTCAGCCGGGTGCCGATGGGGTATGCGGTGTCGGTCAGGTTGGCGCTGGCCTCCACCACGCATTCCCCGGAATTCTGTGGCAGCCGGCCATCCGCCAGCACCAGGCGGTTGATGGCATCCCCGGTATCGGGAGGCAAGCTCTGGGCCCGGGACACGATGACGTCGTCCCCCACATCCACCAGAAGATCGGTGGAATACCCCGGCTGCACCTGTTGCACCCCATCCACCTGACGCAGAGCCTCCACATCGTCATCGGTCAGGCCCATGGAGGAGACGACGCGCAGATCATAAAAGTTGCCGTCATCCAGGTACTGCTCCATCGACTCTTTCATATCGAGGGGGGTGGCATTCAGCCCGGCCAGAAACCCGACCCCCAGCGCCACGATGGAAAAAATGGCCACAAAGCGGCTGCGTGCGCTGGTGAAGGTGCGCAGGATATTTTTTCGGTACGTGCGGGTCATTTACCATTCGATCCTTTCCACAGGCGTGGGATGAGGGTTACAGGTTTCTTCGATCACCCGGCCACTGTTGATGCGGATTACCCGGTCCGCCATGGCTGCCAGCGCACTGTTGTGGGTGATGACAATGACGGTGCGCCCCTTTTTACGGCAGGTGTCCTGCAGCAGAGCCAGCACCTGTTTGCCGGTTTTGTAGTCCAGCGCGCCGGTGGGTTCGTCACAGAGCAGGATTTTTGGGTTTTTGGCCAGCGCCCGGGCAATGGAAACGCGCTGCTGCTCTCCGCCGGAAAGCTGTGCCGGAAAGTTGTTGCGCCGATGGGAAAGTCCCACCTCGTCCAGCACCAGGTCGGCATCCAGCGGATCCTTGCAAATTTCGGCCGCCAGTTCCACGTTTTCCCGGGCGGTCAGATTTTGCACCAGGTTGTAAAACTGGAACACAAATCCCACATCGTACCGGCGGTAGGTTGTCAGCCGTTTCTGGTTGAAGCTGCTGACCTTTTCCCCATCCAACAGGATGGTCCCCTCGTCGCAGGTATCCATGCCGCCCAGCATGTTGAGCACGGTAGTTTTTCCGGCACCGGAAGGTCCCAGAATGACACAAAACTCCCCTTTTTCAATGGTAAAGCTCACATGATCGGATGCGGCAATACGGGTATCCCCCATCTGGTAATATTTGCAGACGTTGTCAAAGACGACAAAGGGCTGCGCGGATTTTGTGTTGGCCATGTTGCATTCTCCTGCTGTTGCTACACTGTGTACAGTCATTATAACAGATTCACCTATAAAATTCCCGTACATTTTTTGAATATTGACAGAAAGTACAAAAATTTCACTTTTTCCGTCCTGCAGCCAACCACAGTCATCCGGAGGCAATAAAAATCCCCTGCACCCATTGCAAAGGGCGCAGGGGTCGTGTTTGGTTTAGAACAACCGGCGTCCCGCCGCATATTTGGCGAAGGGCTGCCCGTCCGACAGATAGACAAAGCGTTCCAGACGCTCTTCCAAGGTACAGGTGCGGGTGGTGGGCAAATCACTGTCGTCCACCACCACGGCGTCAAAGGCATACCCGGGTTCAAAGCTACCCACCTTGCCAAAGAACGCGCCGCCGCCCTTGGTGGCCATGTACAGCGCTTCCGGCAGGGTCAGCGCCGGAGTGTCCTGGTCCACCAGACGCCACCGCAGCTTGGAACACTGGATGGCATCGGTCATGGCCCGGAAAATAGACAAGTGCGCACCACCGGCCACGTCGCTGCCCAGACCCACCCGCTGGCCTTCCCGCAGATATTGCTTGATAGGGGCAATGCCCGAAGAAACATTCATATTGGATTGCGGACAATGGGCAATAAAGACACCGTTTTCTTTCAGCAAAGCGCGCTCCTCCGGCCCGCTCCAGACGCAGTGGGCCATGATGGTGGGGCATGCGCCCCCAAACAGCCCCACCCGGTCATAAGCTTCCCCATAGAAGCGGGTATCGGGACAGAGGGATTGCACCCAATCAATCTCGGAAAGATTTTCCGAAAGGTGGGACTGGGCCGGGACTTGGAATTCCTGTTGCAGACGGCCCAGCCCGGCCATCAGCGCATCGGTACAGCTGGGAATGAACCGCGGGGTAAGGATGGGACGCACCTGGGAGAAGGCGCGGCTCTCCTCCAGCCAGCGCCGTGTTTCCGCCAAAGATTCCTCCGTTGTTTCCCGCAGTGTATCGGGGCTGTTCCGGTCCATGTTGACCTTGCCCACATAACAGGGCATGCCGGCATCCTCCAGCAGTTGCATCAGCTGCAGGGTGGCGGGGCGGTGCAATGTGGCAAAGATACAGGCGCGGGTGGTGGCACTGCGGCGCAAAGCGTCCACAAAAATGGGATACGCCCGCGCCGCATAGGATGCATCGGCGAAACGGCTTTCCTCGGGGAAGGCATTCTGTTCCAACCAGGCCAGCAGTTCCTGGTCCATGCCGAGCCCCCGGAAGGCGTACTGTCCCGCATGGACATGCAGGTCCACCAGACCGGGAAGAATCATCTTATCTCCGAAATCCTCCACCGGAAAATTGCGATAGGCCTCCGGAAGTTCCTCAAAAATTCCGGCCACCTGCCCGCCTTCGCAGACAAGATAGCTGTGAGGATGCACCGAAAGGGCTCCACACTGCGGAGTATAGAGCACATTACCCCGCAAGACAAAATTGTATTCCATCAAAAAAATTTCCTCCAGGATCATGTAAAGAATCAAGTGCAAAACCAGTGTAACACAATCCCGGCGCAAAACTCAACCCTTGCAGTTGCACCCGGAGGCTCACACGGAACCATGTGGGGCTCCGGGGGGTCAGGAGTCGCTTTGTCCGGCGGATTCCACCTGGGGTTCTATACCCAGATACGGCAAAGCCTTTTTCAGGACTTCGGCGCAAACGGGCCCCGACAAGGTACCGCCGCTGGTGGTCCAGCTGTGCGGTTCATCCAGGCACACCAGAACCGCCAGCCTGGGCTGATCCAAGGGGGCCACTGCCACAAAGCTGCTGATGCGCGCTCCCTCGTTATCGCTGTCCAGCTTCTGGCTGGTTCCACTCTTACCGCCCACACGGTATCCCGGCACGGCCGCCTTCTGGCCGGTGCCGTCGGTGATGACAGCCTCGATCAAATCACACATGGTGGCACTGGTTTCCTCCTGGATTACCTGCTGCTTTACGGTGGGTTCCACCTCCCGGAGCACCGTGCCGTCCGGCGCCGTGATACGCTGCACCACGTAGGGTTGCATCAGCCTGCCACCGTTTACAATGGCCGCCACTGCGGTAATCATCTGGAGATAGCTCACCTTGCTGCTCTGTCCGAAGGAGCAGGAGGCCAGCTCCACCGGCCCCGGCCGGTACCGGGAATTGGACCATCCAAGTTCCCGCCGGGAAATTCACCCGTTCAGCAACCAGACCCCCAAGTTCAGATAGCCGGCAAACGTAACCCACACGAGATACGGCATCTGGAGTTTGGCCGCCAGCCGGTCTACCGTACGGAAAACCAGCATCATCCAAAGGAGCAGACCCCACAGCACCACCAGCCAGAGAAAGGCCAAGCCATATGATTACTATGCCAATGAATATTTCCGGTACAGTTCTTCCTACAGCCCCGCAATCCAGCTGTTGTCCCTGCGCAACGTTACGGCCGACGCACTGGCACAGTACCGGCAGGTCACTGCAGCCGATGAGGACGGCATCTATCCGCTCAGACACTACGCCTCCAACCTGCGTTTGCAGGAAGCCGTGGCTCCCCGTTACCTAGCGGCACTGGTGGACCCCACCGCCAATCCGGTGGACACTGACAACCTGTACATGGGATACCGCACGGCCGGCTCCGGTGCACTGTACACCTACGTAAAAGTGGCAAAATCCGGCAACAACTATTAGGGCGACGCGGCCAAGCGCCCTGCCCCCAACCTGGGCACCTCCTATGAGATCGCTTTCTTTGTCAAGGAGGGCGATTCTTACCGGCAGGTCAGCCCGGTCAAGCAGGCAAGCGTATATTCTTATGTCTATACGGTTCTGAGCAACAGCACCGCTAAAGAGTCCCTGCAAAACGTTGCCAAGGCGCTCTTCCTCTATGGAGAAGCTGCCAAGGATTACTTTGCCAGCGTACAGTAAAGGAGGATACCATGAAACGATCTTTTTGGATGCTCATCGCCCTCCTTCTGGCGGCGGCCCTCCTGCTGGGTGGCTTTGTGTTGATGCGCCATAGCCATGCCACCCCGGAGGGCGCCACTTCCCCCCATGGGGAAACGGAAATCATTCCCGATGATCCCAACGAGCCCTGGCCGGACATGATGGAAGATTCCGCTTCCGGCGCTTCGGATGACCCGGGCGCCGCCAGCCTGCCCACCTCCCCCGGTGATACCGGTTCTTCCGGCGATTCCCCAGACAGCGGTGTATCCCCTGCCCCGGACTCCGGCACAGAGGATTCCCAGCCGGCTGTCACGACCGACGGACTGCATGCATACGAACTGCCCTACCTTCCCCTCTCCTGATCTTCCAACCGGCACACATCAAAAAGGCACAGCTTGCGCTGTGCCTTTTTTGGTTTCTTCCCAAAAAGCAGGCGGTTTTCTCAGGAGCTTTGGTCCGGGTCTGTGAAATTGAAATAGAGGGTAATGTGTCGGTCGGCATCCACCTCCACACGCCGCACCAGCAAATGCAACTGGGCCTTTTCCAGCTGCTCGAATCGGAGAAACTCCCGGACCTTCTGTGCCAGAATGCCGGTCTGATCCCGATTGCTTTCCCACCGGGCCAAACGATCCAGTTCCTGCCGGCAACGGAGTTCCTCCCGGTGCAGTTCATCGGAAATGCAGGTGAACTCCTCCTCCCGAAGGATACCGGCCGCCTTGTCCTTGTACGCCTCCAGTCGGGTACGGCGGGCTTTCTCCAGCTGTTGTCCCAATGTACGGCGTCTGGTGCGGAGTTCCGGGATTCCCGGTTGTTTTTCGGACCATCGACGGATCAGTTCCCGGGGTTCCACCCGGTTTTTTGCCAGGGCACGCAGGGTCTGCTGCACCGTCTGCAGCACCACATCCTCCCGGATACTGTGCGAAGTACAGCGGTGGGCCGAGGGATCCCGGTAGTAGCCGTAACAGTTCAGATACCAGTATGCGCCCCGTTTTTTGGCATAGAGCGGGCTGCCGCAGTCGGCACAATAGACAATGCCGGTCAGCAGATGGGCATGACCGGTGGTCTTGTATGTACGGACCTGCTGCATGGTCTGGGCCAGCGCAAAATCTTCCCGGCTCACCAGCGGTTCGTGGGTGTCTTCCACCATAATCCACTCCGCGGGGTCCACCCGGCGACGCAGGTGCACTTTGTAGTTCACCGTCCGGGTAAACTGTTGGGCCATATCGCCCCGGTACACCGGGTGACTGAGGATACGGCGGACGGTTTCGGCATTCCACAGGCCGGTAAACTGCCGGTGGCTGTCGGTCATCTGCTTTTGCGCCGCCGGGGAGGGGATACTTTCCCCGTTGAGGATCTGGGCAATCCGGGTGCGGCTGGCGCCCCCCAGGAACAGCGCAAAGATGCGCCGCACCACAGGCGCGGTCTGTGCATCGGGCAGAAGATGGTACCGGTTTGACGGGTCGATGCGGTATCCATAGGGTGCTTGCCGCCCCAGAAATTTTCCCTGCCGCTTGAGAATGCCCAGCGAAGTCCGCACCTTGGCGCTGGCGTCGGCGGCATACAAATCATTGAATACATTTTTGAATACGGCCATCTGCTGGGCGCTGTCGGTGTTTTGGGCAGAGTCGTACTGATCGTTGACGGCAATGAAGCGGACCCCCAACCGGGGAAAGATCTGCTCCAGATAGCGTCCCGTCTCGGCATAATTGCGGCCCAGGCGGGAAAGGTCTTTTACAAGGATACACCGGACACTGCCGTCCAGCAGACAGCGGTTGAGTTCCTGAAAACCCGGACGTTCAAAGTCCGTGCCGGTATGCCCGTCGTCCACAAACTCCCGCACGATGCGGAAGGCATGATTCCGTGCCCATTCCCGCAAAAAAGCCCGCTGGTTCTGGATGGAATCCGACTCGGCCGCCGGGCCGTCCGCCGAGGAGAGCCGCAGGTAGACAGCGGTTTCCACCCCCTGCGAAGAAAATTCCGAACGGTCTGTGTATTTCATACGGGTTCCTCCCCCGCTTCAAGGGGTAAATTGCACACCAGCTGCTCCAGGCAGTCTGCCAAAGTGCGGCTGTCTGCCGCGGTGGAAAAAATAACCGTAACCGGTTGTGGAATCATAGCCGTCCTCCTTGTCTTTCAGGTTCCTCAGTCCATACTATGCAGGAACGGTCCGCAGTATTTTTCATCGGTCCGAATCTGTACCGGAAACGTGCCAAGACCATAAAAAGCGGTATGTGCCGGATGGCACATACCGCTTTTCTGTTTTTTGACGCAGCGGGTCTGTCTCACTGCGTCAAAGATTTGCTTATTCTGCCGACACGCGTTTGGGAGGGTTTCGGTGTTCGGTTCTGTGGGGTTCTTTTCAGTCCAGGCACTGCCCGTTGGTAGCAATGACCTGTTTGTACCAGTAGAAGGACTTCTTTTTGCGACGTTCCAGCGTTCCGTTACCGGCATTGTCCTTATCCACGTAGACAAAGCCGTATCGCTTGCTCATCTCGCCGGTGGAAGCCGAAACCAGATCGATGGCGCTCCAGGTTATGTATCCCATCAGCGGTACACCGTCTTCCATGGCATCCCGCATGGCCAGAATGTGCTGGCGCAGATAGTCGATGCGGTAGTCATCCTGAATGGAGCCGTCCGCTTCCACCGTATCCTTGGCACCCAGTCCGTTTTCCACAATGAAGAGCGGTTTCTGGTACCGGTCATAGAGCTGGTTCATGGTGATACGCAGCCCCAGCGGGTCGATGGCCCAGCCCCACTGACTGGTTTTCAGGTAGGGATTCTTCACCGAGCGGACCACATTGCCGTCGTTGACTTCTTTTCCTTCCAGCGTACCGGCCACGCAGCGGCTGGCATAATAGCT
>ERZ1643251.2614-NODE-2614-length-18034-cov-3.813783_pt1 | contig 18034 bp, 13 predicted proteins | sample MGYA00579261_ERZ1643251 | MGnify/ENA primary metagenome ERZ1643251 (study PRJEB29033, sample SAMEA4952267) | chicken gut metagenome | biome: Broiler Chicken; feature: Gastrointestinal Tract; material: Caecum | place: Ireland | collected 2018 | study: Broiler...
ACGTTCGCGCAAAAGATAAGCTAAAGAAGGCTTATCGGGAAGGTCTTTTCCGTAACTGTCCACATTCTGCCCAAGAAGCGTAATTTCCCTAAACCCTTGCTTTAATATATTTCTTGCTTCATTTAAAATTGTTTCAACTTCGCGCGAGCGCTCCCGTCCTCTTGTATAAGGAACAACGCAATATGAACAAAAATTATTACAGCCTTCAATAATAGGCAGCCAGGCATTGAGATTTTGGGCACGAATTATGTTAAAATCCGCCTCTCCTACAGGCTTTTCTCTAACTGCACACACTCTGCCTTCCTTTTGAATGAGTGCAGGCAGTTCATATATATTTTGTGTTCCAAAAACCAAATCTACATACGGAAAACGCTTTAAAAGCTTCTCTTTTTCCTGTTGCGCAACACATCCGCATATACCGACCTTGAGAGGTTTTTCTTTTTTCATTTTACCCCACACGCCAAGCTTTGAGTATGCTTTATCCTCTGATAGTTGCCTGATTGAACAGGTGTTTACAATGCACAGGTCAGCTTCATTTTCATCCTTGCAGGGGCTGTATCCGAAGTGCGAAAGAATACCCAGAATCCTTTCGGTGTCTGACTTGTTCATCTGGCAGCCGAGTGTTTCTATATAAACTTTTTTATCAGCAATATCCATACTAAACTATCTTTGAACCTTCAACAACATTGTCGACTTTTTCAATTCTTTCCTTAAGAGCGCCGTGAGGCTTGTAGTAGGGTTCAACAGTCATAATTTTTGCCGCAATATTAGGATAATAATAAATAAATTTCAACTCGCTGTCAGTCAGAGGTTTTTGAGTGTGAACGTTTGCATAGCGAACAAGTTCAAGAATATTCCTTGCTTCATCCTCGTCATTAAATTCAAGTTCCAGATTCTGGTAAACATTTCTAAAACCCTTAATTCCCGAGTATTCGCCTACGGTAATCATTCTGCCGGTTTCAATAATTTCAGGCTCGCCCTTGCCGAGTTCTTCATAATCATAAAGTTCATAGTTGCGTCTGTCTTTAAGGGCGCCATCGGCATGGATTCCGCTTTCATGTGCAAAAGCATTATCCCCTACCGCGACCTGATTCATGGGAATCGGCACACCAAAAGCGTAAGAAGTATATTTTGCAAGACGCCAGGCTTTTGAAATATCAATCTGCGGGTCAAGTTTGTATCTGCCCTTAAAACCGCTTGATTTTTCTATTGCAAGGATACATGAAACCAAGTCGGCATTACCCGCACGCTCACCCATGCCGTTTATCGCAGTATTAATCCATGCATCAACTCCTGCGTCAATTGCCGCCTTTGCACCCATAACCGAACATGCGGTCGCCATACCTAAATCGTTATGAAAATGCATTTCAACATCCATCTGTGCTTCTTTTGCAATTTGAAATATTCTTTCATACGCTGTCTGCGGGTCGTCATACCCCAGGGTATCACAGTATCTAAAGCGCGCCGCGCCATAGCGTTTACATTCTTTTGCATACTCAATTAAATACTCCAGATCGCTGCGTGAAGCGTCTTCCGCATTGACCCCGATTATTTTTGCCCCCTGGGCAATTGCTTCATTGATGGCGTCGCAAGTCTGATTTAAAATATCTTTTTTATTTTTTTTGCCCTGATATTTTCCTCTGATCATCTGCTCCGAGGTAGATTGGGAAAGGTTAATATACTGGAGCTTGGGAACATTTTTAAAAGCTTTTTTAACATCGGAAGCAATTGCCCTCATCCAGCCCGAGAGTTTTGTTTTATTAATCAAACCGCGCTCCACGAGCTGCAAGTTGCCGTTAAGATAATTAATTTCGTGTTCCGTTGTGGGAAAACCAAACTCGGATTGATTAATTCCCATCTCATTTAACATGATATTTATAATTGTTTTTTGAAGTTTAGCAAGACCGAGCCTTGAAGTTTGTACACCATCCCTGTTTGTAACATCAACAATTTTAATATAGTTCAACTGCCTTCCCCTTTTGTTTAGTTTTGTAAAATTTTATGCCATATACCTGATAATAACGCAACTAATTGCATTTATTGTACTTATCATATTACAATATAATATATGAAAATTTGCTTTTTGCAAACAATCGTGAAAGAAGGTTAAGTATGGATACGCGCGTAAATCTGGTAAAGATACCTTATTACAGCGATGATACAAAAGACACGATAAGAAAAATCAATTCTGCAGCTAAAATATCAGATGGCGAAATTATTGCTGCAAGTGCAAAAAAAGCAAAAAGAGATACCGACAAATCTTTGACGGCAAAGGTTTCGCGTCTTGTATTTCCAGCCACCGTGGGCGCCTTTGTACTAAACGATATGGCAAAAACAAAAATTAAAGCCGGCGATGTAATAAAAAATGCTCCTCCGTCTGCAAAACTGGCTGCAGGAGCCTTAAGCCTGGCTTCATGGCTTATTTTTATAAAGTCCTTTGACATTGCAGGCAAAGTCTCCGATAAAGCAGCCAAAAAAACCGATAACGAATCCGCAAAAGCGGGAATCTCGATTGCCGGAACAATAGCGGGCGGCATGGCATTGTATGCGGGAGCAACAAAATTACTGCAAAAAGGTATCGGCGCACTTGGTAAAAAAATGCCGGATAAAATGGCGTCGCTTAGCAAAAAAGCTGCAGAGTTTGATAAAAATTTCAGCACCAATGGTTTTGTAAAATCCATAAAAAAACATATAGGCGAACCTCTCAGCGCATTTGCGGCAAAACACCCCAAACTCACCGGCACATTGAGCAGAAATTCCAGAGGTATTATATTTATATCAAGCATTCTTGCAGCGGTGGGGCTTGGAATAGGTCTTGCAAACAAAGAGAAAAAAGAATTTGAAAACAATATTGATACAATGTTTCAGACAAGAGAAGAAGCAAAATTTGCATCACAAATTTTAAAAGATTCTAAAAATGCATACAATAAGCAATTCAATAAAGGTGAATTCAGCACAGATACGGCGAAAATTTTAAATGCAGCAGAGCATAGCATAAAAGACATAGATAAAGCTGCATCAGATGCAATATACAATATGACCGAATAACACAAAAAGAGCGAAATTTATCACATAGCAAATAAACAGTCCTTTTGAAAAACAAAAGGACTGTTCTGTTTTTATAAACTTTAATCCGGAAGCATAAAAATTCCCGCATTGTATCTAAACTGCGGGAATTTTGCCTTATTTTTTAAGTGTTACACCCTTACATTAAGTGTGCTGCCATTCTCTTTTCTTGCAGCCCGGGCGTTTGCATCAAGAGAGTCTATTAGCTGTTGATTTTCTTTAACTGTTTTAGCGTCCTGAGCTTTAAGAGCGTCAGAGAGGGCCTGAATAAGCATAGAAGGGTCAAACTGCTTTTCAAAATCCGAACTCAATCTTAATGACCAGTTGCCGCTTGAAGTTCCTGGCGTGTTATATCTTTGCTCCATACCCAGAAGATCTGTCCAGAAAATCTGAACACGCTGCGCCGGGCTGGTAAAAAGCTCTGTGAATTTCTTTTCTTTAAAGGCCTGCTTGTTTACTTCCGGCTGGTGCCTGTTCATATCAAATCTGTATTTATCAAATTCTTCTTGTTTTTCATCATGTGTAGCATTTCTGGGCAGAGAATTTTCAACCGCGGGCCAAAGCGCATGGTTAAAAGCATCCTGCCCGTGTCTGCCGTAGAGATTATTCACATAAGTTACAAAAGGAAGCGTATCATGCGAGCCAAGCATTATGGTGTCAGAAGGCCTTGCAGACATACCGTTGTGATACTGTGTCACAATCATGCCGCCAAGTCCCAGTCTTTCAAATGCTGCACGCGCATGGTCGGGTATTGCACCGAGGTTTTCACATATAATATCATCTTTTGTAAGTCCGGCTTCTTCACAGGCTGGAAGGACAATATCTTCAAGTATTGCACCGAATTTCTTTGCACTGTCAGGCTTATTAACCGGAATTGCAAACTGCCTTAAATCAGGGTTATGAGGTGATGAAAAAAGTCTGCCCGCACTGTTATCTACAGGAGAATTCTTATACACATAAGGGTCAATAAGACCAACAATATGATCAATTCTTATGCCGCCCTGATTATCTCTTGCAAGCTTTTCACATTTGTCATAAAGAAGCTGCCCCGCCTCGCCCAGTGTTCCGTCCGAATTAAAGAGTTTTGCAGGATTTAAAACCGCAAAGCCCCATGCTTGACCATCAGGATTATCATTGTCGGGAGGACAGCCCATTTTATAGTCTTTTAAAAATGCTCCGGGGTGAGCCCATACCTCCTGATTTGAAAAAGCAACCGGATTGTCGCCTTCTGTCTGGATACCGGCCTCTTCAAAAGCTTCTATACCCTTTTCGCGGGCATTTTTTGCAAGAAGGTCGGTAAATATAAATTTATCTATATCATCCTGATGCTGAGATTTAATTTGTGCAATAAGGCCGGTATTTTCAGGGTTGTATAAATTTTGCACATCCTGAGGCCAATTTTTATAGTAATCATTATTAAATTTTTCCGACAGAATAGAATATATTGCATACGGCTCTAACATTTCACCGTTTTCTTCACGGTAAGATTCATACTCGTCAGAAAGCTGTGCAATTGCATCACGCTCTACCGGGTCAGAAATAGAGTCAATATTTGCAGATTTTGCCTTAAAATTTTTCCAGGCATTTGTGATACCCAGATCAAAACTGTCGCGCGCGTGCTCGTAGTCGCCGTGTTCGGAGCCTTTTGCGGGATTAAGTCTTACTATTGATTTAAATACGTTTTTATCAATTATTGCACCGTTTTCAGGTCTGGTCAAATCCTCAAGGTCTATAATCAAAGGATTGTAAACAAAGGAATTTGAAACATAAGGAGAAGCGTCATGCTCGGGGCGCATGCCCTCGGGGTCGACCTGCACTCCCGAAAAACCGTATTTTTCAAGAAAAGGAATCAGGATATCTTTTGAAGATTCACTGTAAAGAGAGCCGACACCGACATCTTTGCCGGTTTCGCTCGGAGCACTTGCATTGTGAATAATAAGTTCAAGCTTTTTGTTGCCCAAAACTTCAAGTGCTTTTTTAATATCCTCTCCTGCGCGCTCTTCATCAAAAGTCGTGCCGTAAGGATTTGTCTGAGGCTGGGATTTTTTTTGTTTTGCGGCAGTAAAATTCAGCGAATTTACATAACCGTTGTTTTTGTAAAGATTGGTATTAATCGCTCTAACTAACAATTTCTTCTCCTTTATGTCACCTAACAACTTATTAAAATTTCAATTCAACACGCAATTCCAGCATGTATACAATACACCAAAATAAAAACATGTGCTAATAAAACGTGTAAACTTTTGTAAAGAAAATTTTTATTGATATTTTTGTTTATTACCTATCTTTACAAAAACATATATTATAAATTGTTAACTAATATAAATAAACTAAGACAAAGTCAAAAAAAAATGTTATATTAATAACATAAAGTGTTCTTTTTACCATTAAAAAATTATTGTTTAATGTTAAAAAATGTAAAATATAAGTTAAAGGTAGTAGCAAAAAGGTAAATATTCTCTTGAAATAAGTTTTTAATTAATTGAAGGTTAATAAAATCTTGTGTGAAGAGAATGTCTATTGGAGGAAGCAATGACAATTAGTGTGAACAATAGAAAAAAACAGGCGAAAAAGTCTTTTGAAGAGTTGATTAAAGACCTTAAAGCCAGCAACTCCGAAAAAGTGCGCTATAATGCCGCAAGAGTCCTCGGTGAGATGGGCGATTTTAATGCGGTTGAACCCCTTATTGATGTCTTAAAAAATGACAAAAACGGCTCTGTACGCCTTTATGCAGCAAGAGCGCTGGGCGAGTTAGGCGACACTACAGCCACCGTCCCTCTTATCGAATCTTTAAGAGAAGACAGAAACGTTGATGTACGCGTTCGCGCAGCAAGAGCGCTTGGACGCCTTGGCGGCAAAATCGTTGTTGAGCCGCTTGTTGAAGCCCTTAATGATGAAAACCCGCAGGTTTGCATTACAGCAACAGATGCTTTAATTGAAATAGGTGATGTTGCAACAGATGCTTTGATTGAATCTCTGGATCATGAAAAAGTTAACGTAAGATGTGATGCAACAAGAGCACTTGGTGAAATCGGCAACAAAAAAGCCGTAGACAAAATCATAGAAATGCTCAAAGACGAATGGGTTAACGTCAGAATTTACGCGGTGACTTCTCTTGGCAAATTAAATGACACAAAAGCCGTTCCCGATCTAATTGAAGTTATGAAAAATACACAGGAAAATGATTTGGTTCGTGCGGGTGCTGCAGCAGCGCTGGGTGTCCTGAGAGATCAAAGAGCGCTTCTTCCCTTGCGTGAATTAATCATGCAGGCTGAAGAATTGGGCGAACTTGAAGATACGGCTTTAAAATCGTTTAAGAAAATAATGGCGGCAAACTGGGAATCTATCCCGGGTGCAGCACCTGTAAAAAAACCTGCACTGTTTTAAACATCAGGTAAATAAGCACAAAAAATGTTTAGGCCGCTTCATTTGAAGCGGCTTTTAATTTTTGCCGTAAATTCTCACATAGTTCCAGTAACTGCCGAAAACTTTTTTAATGTAATTCTGGGTTTCAAGATATGGAATATCCTCCACAAATTCATCAAAACTTTTATGTTCAAGGTCAGAAGTCCACATTTGAACATTATACGGCCCGCCGTTATAAGAGAGCACGGCAAGCATTTCTGTCCGATTAAACATATTTTTAAGATCGGAAAAATATTTGATTCCGAGCTTGATATTTAAATCAGGATTAAATAAATCTTGTACACTCACACTGCCAAAGCCAAGAGAAGATGCTGTCTGCGGCATAAGCTGCATTAATCCGGAAGCGCCCGCAGGGCTTAATGCCTCCGGGTTAAATCCGCTTTCTTCTCGAACCAGAGCCAGCATAAGATAAGGATTTTGAGCAAATTTTGTTGAATTGTTATTAATTTTATCCGTATATGCAAGCGGATATAAAAGCTTGTATCTTGCATCGCTGTGCGCCGGTTTTACCTTTAACTTTTCAAAGCCTTTATTGGCATAATAAATCGCGTACGGGAAATTATTTTTTTTGTATGCTATATAACTTGCGGCAAAATCATTATGTACACGAAGCTCTTCAAGCGCTTCAATATCGCCGAGATATGCAAGCGTTACCGGAGTTTTATCGTTATTAAAAATTTGTTTTAAATCGTTTTTTGAAAAATTGCCGCCTTCAGGTATTTTCCCTAAATTAACACTGTTTAAAGGAGTTTGTTTGCCGCAGAGCAGATTATAAGCTACATAGGCGTAATAACTGTCAGGCGACTCGCTGATAAGTTCCTTAAAAACACGCCCGGCTTCGGCAGTTTTTTTCTCCTCCTTTGGAACGCCCGGAATATTGTCCGACGCGTCCCCCATCAAAGCCTTCAGATTTTGCCATACCAGAATTTTACCGCAGGAGCGGATTTTGTATTTTTATATTTTCCGAGATAATCTTGCGCCAGCCGTTTTGCTTTTTTTGAGTAACCAGTTTCATAACTATACATAATAACATTTCTGAGCGACTCGGGCGCCCAGTAAGAAGCGGGGTACTTTGAATAAACAGCTTGATAGCACTTTATGGCGCTGAGCTTTGTAAGGTAATTTGCATACGCAAACAAAACCGCAGGGTATGCGGCAGTTTTCTTTGTCTGTTTTAAAAGGAAAGCACAAGTATCCTTTTTCGGTTCTTTTGAAAGTGCCAGATAACGCCCGATAATGGATGAAACCTCCTCGGGCTCAAGTGTTTCATCGCAAATAACAAGGGCTTTTAAATAATAAGAAAGAGCCTTGCGAATACTGCCTGAATGTTCATATATTTTTGCACACAGTGCGGCGGCAGCCGCCGTATTTGACATTCCGGCATACTTTAGGGCTTCATTGTATTCAAAAGAATAGTAAAGGGCATTTGCTATATTGTATTTTTCCTCATCATTTAAAACAAGTCCGGACTCAAGCATATTTTGTGCGGCAGCCTTTGCATAACGTCCGTATGGAGCATATTCAATATATTCCATAAAAAACTCTTTTGCGGCATGCGGTTTTTTATCTTTGCACAAAACTCCCAGCTGATACGCCGAAGCTTTTTTAAAATCGCTATCAGGATATTTTTTGTAAATCGTTTTAAATTTCCTGTATGCATGAGAGTATTTCTTATGCTCCATATTTATTAAAGCCGCGTTATAGAAGGCGTAAGGGGCAAGGTGTACATCATGCGAAATATTGCCAAGGTGTTTGAATTTTGAATACGCGCTCTTTTTGTCACCGACGTTGAGCGCGCACTGCCCCTGTTTTAAAAGTGCAATATGGTATAGCTTTGAAAAGCGTGAAATTTTTGAAAAATTATAGTAGGCGTTATGATAATCTTTTTGAGCATAAAACCCAAGTCCCTGTTTGTAAAGACCATATGCCCGTTTTGCATTACTCTTGCCGGCAGCATAAAACATCAAAACAACAGCCAAAATAAAAATACAAACGGCAATTATTATTAACTTTAAATCCTTCATATTAAAAAGATTATACCATGCCTGAAATAACAGGCTCAATGTAAAAATTTTTATTTTAAAGTAAATAAAAAACAGGTGAAATATGCACAATACAAAAACTGCGGGCGCGCAAAAAAATATCGCGCACAGCACAAAAATATTTAAATATTATTGCGAAAGCGACAAAAAAGTGACGCCTTGCCGGAACAACAGCACAAAAGACACTAAGCCTCGGCAAGTTTTTCAAGCTTGAGCTTCTGGTCGTACTGAATCAGCAAATTTATAAGTTCGTCAAGCTCGCCCTCAATTACCGTCCAAACATTCAGGTTCTGCCCTATTCTATGATCGGTAAGGCGCCCCTGGGGAAAATTATAAGTGCGGATACGCTCCGATCTGTCGCCTGTTCCGACCTGGGAACGGCGAAGGTCTGTCACTTCCTGCATTTGTTTTTGAACTTCCATATCGTAAAGTTTTGCTTTGATAATCTGCAGGGCACGCTCTTTGTTTTGCAGCTGGGAGCGCTCTTCGGTACAAAACACCATTAAACCGGTGGGTTTGTGCACAACACGGACAGCTGTTTCAACTTTGTTTACATTTTGCCCGCCTGCACCGCCCGAGCGCGCTGTAGAAATTTCCAAATCGGAAGGGTTGAGTTCAACCTCCACATCATCAACCTCGGGCATAACTGCAACCGTTGCCGTTGATGTATGAACCCTGCCCTGAGATTCCGTTTGCGGAACCCTTTGCACCCTGTGCACGCCGGATTCGTACTTTAGCTGGGAATAAATGTTTTCTCCGCCCTTAATTGAAATAACAACTTCAGACACACCTCCCGCTTCGCATTCATTAACAGATAAAATCTTTGTCTGCCAGCCTTTTGAAGAGGCGTATTTCATATACATTCTCATAAGGTCGCCCGCGAAAATATTTGCCTCATCTCCGCCTGCACCGCCTCTGATTTCAAGCATAATGTCTTTATCATCCATAGGGTCTTTTGGAAGGAGGAGTACCTTCATTTTTTCTTCATATTGGACAATTTTTTCTTCATTTGCGGCAATTTCATTATTTAAAAATTCTCTCATGGTCTGGTCTTTTTCGCCATGGAGCATTTCTTTGGCTTCGTCAATTGCCTCCTGTGCATCTTTGTATGCATTATATGTTTCAACAGTTTCTTCCATTGCCTTTCTTTGCTTTGAAAGGTCGCGGAACTTGTTGTAATCGGCAATTACATCAGGGTCTGAAAGCGTTATACCGAGTTCTTTATATTTTTCTTCAATTTTTTTAATTTTATCAAGCATGTCATTCATCGCTGTGGCATCCTTCCGCAAGATTTGTCTTCGTCGCAGTACCCGAGGCGCTCACACTTGGGTACAAGATGAGCCTTGAGCCAGGGTTCCTCTTTTATTACTTCATCACACATTTTCTTTATAAGCATGCGTATTTCAAGCTGTGCACGCGTGCAGAGTCTTAAATTGGCAAGGTGGATAAGTTCCCGCAAATTTAAACTTGCAACCATGGAGCTTGCGGCTGCATTAGGCAAAACAGAACGCGCGTCTTCCGCTTTAACGCCCCTGTTTACAAATTCCTGATAAAGAAGCGCAACCTCATGCATGTGCTTTTCAAATTTTTCTTTTAAATCAGGTTGTGAAGCAATTTCAGGAGGGATGATATAGTCAAAATCACCTTTTTCTTTAACATAACGCTGTGACTTCTGCGAAAACGACATATGTCTGTGCCTTACAAGCTGATGAGTGCAGGCGCGCGAAACATTCGATATTGCAAAAGAAAGCTGGATATGCTCTATAGTGGAATAATGCCCTGAAGATATAACTCTTTCAATAAGCTTCAGCATTTTTTCTTCATCGTCAGCAGCAGCATTGATTTCCTCCGGCGAAAGCGCACTATAACATGTTCTGCACGCAGTATAAACCGTTTTTAAAATATTTTGCGGCTTGGATATTAACTTTACGCTCATTTTAGTATCAGGCATTAATCCCCCTCGGACAGACTCTCGTTGTAAAGAGGGCAGGCATTTTGCCCGCCCTTAAAAAGTTAATTTTTCTTTTCGTAGCGTTTTTTAAATCTTTCAACCCTGCCTTCAGAGTCTAAGATTTTTTGGTTGCCGGTAAAGAACGGGTGGCAGGCGTTGCAGATTTCAACCGTGATGTCTTCCTGTACGGAACCTGTTTCAATTTCATTACCGCAAACACACTTTATTGTTGTTTTTTTGTAATCGGGATGTATGTCTTTTTTCATAATTTACCTCATTGTAGTCTACCTTATGTGATAATATTATATTGGCTAAATATTTAATTTCAACCGATTTATTAATAGTTTTTAACAAATTAGCCTTGACATCGCAACTTGTCTTTATTAACATAAAACAAGTTAAAGTTTTGATATCCGGCGGCATAGCCAAGTGGTAAGGCAGGAGCCTGCAAAGCTTTCACCCCCAGTTCGAATCTGGGTGCCGCCTTTTTTAAATACAAGAATTATGCGGCATTTTGCTGAGCTTCAATAAGTTTTAAATCATCCTCCACAATGCACACAGGATATGCAGCATGGTGGATTTTGGGAATAAGAAAATCTGCGCTGTATTCAACAAGTTTTGACTCGTCATCATCCGTGTCATTGCAGACAAAAGTTATTTTGCCGTTTTTATCGGTTTTATAATCTACAATCGTTACCTCATGTCCGTTTATAATTTTATTCGGCGCATTATCTGGCGTATTTACATAACCGGCTTCTTTTGTTTTGCCGCTCGTTTCATTTGTCAAAACATAGCCTATAATAACGTCTTCACCTGTATTTAAAGTGTCGATTATGTGTTTTTGAATTTTGTCAAAGTCGCACTCCCAGCCGATTAGATTTTGATTGTCGTCCACTTTTTGATATCTTATGGAAAGTTTTTCATTATTTTCAACAACCGACTCAATAAAGGTCTTCTCTGTTTCTACGAGCCCCTGGGGATTAGAGGAAAATTTTCCGCCTCTTATATCGGTCAGCGAGTCATAGCTTCCCTGAGAACCAAGCTGCATTAGTGTTGACTGCATAAGAGCATCAAGAATCGTTCTCTCGCCCTTATCCCAGTGCTCATTTTGCACCTGCGCCCTTATATATGCCGCATCATCAGGCTTTAGAGAAAGAGTAGTGTATTCAAAATTGAAATCTTTTTGCTTAGCCTCAAAAATATCAAGGAAAGTGACCGCGTCAAGAATATTTTCCGACAGTGCATCAAGACGCACTTTTTGCTCAACTTCCCGTTTTTGCGAAGTTAATCCGGAAACCCAGCGCGCAAATTCGGCAGGGTGCTTATTTGCCATATGAAACTCAACACTTGCCGCAACACAGGTACCCGAGCCTTCTACATCCATAAGCGACGGGTTAGCTTTTACATCCTGTGCTATTTCGCTGCTATTTAAAATACCGTCTTTCACGCTATTTGGTATATCGCCGAAGTTCTGGGTAATAACTGCGGGATTATAAAGAGCGTCAATGGTTTGCGCCAGAATTTTAGAATTGTCAAAATTTAAACATCTCGGCGTTTTTAAAATATCATAAAGATTTTTAAGAGTTGTGGAGCTATCATTTGATGAGGAACTCAAAAGCTTTCCGCTCTTTAAGAGCCCATCCAGTTTTTTTGCAATCGAAACGCCGTCCTGGGCCGAGATACTGTATTGAGAAGAATTCAGGGCGGATAAAATTTCTGAATACATTTGTTTTTCTCCGGGTGTTTCAAGCTGCGTCCTTACCGGCACAATATTTGCAAGATTGTAAGGCAGCAGACTGTCTTTACCGTATACACAGGTATTTTTTGCCTGCGCATTATTTGCACCGCCCTGTATCGCAGCGCTTTTAATTTTGCTTACGGGATTATCATTATTTGTATTTTTGTAGAAATTAGCCGAGCTGAACTGTTGTACCATACACTATTCTTCCCATATCTATTTTAAACCGAAACAAAGATAAAAATTGCTTTTTTTGGTATTTTTTTATAAAGTAAAGTTGAAAAAGTTAACAATTTATGAAATTTAAAAACATTCCCGAATCCTATATAAAAGTTATCTTAGACAGGTTGTTTCGCCTCAAGCCCGCATATGAAAGATATGAGCGCGTATTCAGTGATATTTTAAATAAATTTTTAATAAAAGAAAACACGGATGAAGAAGATATCTCCCGCCTTGATATTGATAAAAAGATAGCCCTTGCGGCACAAATTTTCAATCAAAGCGTTAAGAGCAGCGCGGACAGCGGTGATAATTTTTTAAACGATTACATTATAAAAGAAGAGGAAAGACTGTTTTACACAAACCCGCTCTCAAAAAAATACCTCTCTGTTCATCTGAATCTTGAAGCTGCATTTGAAATAATAAAAGACGAGCCGGATTTAAAAATAAATTTAAAACAGGTTCTAAAGCTTCTGGCAAAGAAAACCGACCCCTTAAGGCTGAGATATGAAGAATCACTGCTCTACCCTGTTGAAAAAATTCTTCTGTGCGAGGGGGCGACGGAGGAAATACTTCTTGAAAATCTTTGTGCAATTTGCGGATCCGATTTTAAAAAAGAAGGGGTATATGTGCTCGGGGCAGGCGGGAAAAATCAGGTGGCAAGAAAATATTACAGCATGATTGAAGAATTTAAAATACCCGTTTTTGTACTTCTGGACAATGATGCTGGCGCCACAAAAGAGCTGATACTGCCTAAACTAAGAGCGCATGACAGAATATATGTCATAAGAAGCGGTGAATTTGAAGATATATTGCCCAAAAAACTTATTACAAAAGCGCTCAACCATCGCTATAACAGCTGCTATACATGCCTGGAAGAAGATTTTCATAAAAACTGCAAAACCGCAAAAGAACTTTACGAAATCTTTAAACAAAAAGGGTTCGGCGACTTTAAAAAAGCCGATTTTGCAAAAACTATAAAAGATTACATAAAAACCTTTCCCCCGCAGGAAGAAGAGCTTACGGAAGAAATAAAGCTTATCACACAGAGAATAAAAACCCTTTAATCAAGCAGTTTGTCGAGTGTTTTAGCATTTTCAAGCGCTTTTTTGGAATTTAAACTGTTTGTTTTTCTGATATAGCTGCGCAGGGCTTCTCTTACAAGCTCGGAGCGGGTTCTTCTTTCATTATCCGCAAGTTTATCGACAGATTTTAAAAAATCATCGGGCATAGAAACCAGAATCCTTGCCATATACTTTCCTCCAAAGTTTGAATTGATGTATAATACACATAAACATTATAACATATAACGGGGTAAAAATGAAAGAAACACGGGGAAATCGTCTGCATATAACTTTTCTGGGCAAAATGAACACGGGGAAATCGAGTCTTATAAACAGGCTTTTCGGACGTGAAATATCGATAGTTTCAGATTTTGCGGGAACTACCACGGATGTAAATCAAAAAGCAATGGAGCTTTTGCCTCTCGGCCCCGTATGCTTGCTTGATACGGCAGGGTTAGATGATAAGGGTGAACTCGGCAGCAAAAGAGTGGAAAAGACTCTGCAAGCACTGGACAGGACTGATATCGCACTTGTTGTATTTGATAATGGCGGCACAAAAGACTGCGATATTGCACTTTTTAAAGAATTAAAAAGCAGAAAAATACCTGTAATTTCTATTGTAAATAAAACAGATATTGCCATGCCTGCACAAAAAGACATTGAAATAATAAAAAACAACTCCTCTCAAATCGTTTTTTTAAGTGCAAAAAACGATACTGATGTAATATCAAAATTAAAGCAGGCACTCATTTTAACTGCAGATGAAGAGTATATAAACACTCCTGAACTTCTTGAAGGCATTACAGAAAAAAACGACACCGCCGTGCTTGTTATTCCTATTGACAAAGAAGCTCCCAAGGGAAGGATAATTTTACCGCAGGTTCAGACAATACGCGACCTGTTAGACAACCGGGCGATAAGCGTGGTGTGCGGTGTTGAAAATCTTGACTATACAATAAAAAACCTTAAAACAGCTCCAAAAATTGTCATAACAGACTCTCAGGCATTTAAGGAAGTAAACGAAATTATTCCGCAAAACATCCTTTTGACCTCCTTTTCAATTATTTTTGCAAAACTTAAGGGCGATTTAAAAACTTTTGTCAAAGGCGCTGATGTACTTGATGAAATAAAAAACGAAGATAAAATTCTTATATGCGAAAGCTGCTCCCATCACCCTGTTGAAGACGACATAGGCAGGGTTAAAATCCCAAATCTTATAAAAAAATATACGGGTAAAAATTTAATATTTGAATATGCAAGCGGGCATGTGTTCCCTAAAGATATTGAAAAATACAGACTTATTGTCCACTGCGGCGCATGCATGACAAACAGGCGGGAAGTTTTAAGCAGAATAGAGATTGCAAACTCAAAAAACACAGCGATTACAAATTATGGCATAGTTATTGCAAAATGCCTGAAAATACTTCCCAGAGTGCTTAAACCCTTTAAACTTTAAAAATTGACCTTATTCAGCATAAAGACCTGAACTTCGTAAGGTTTCAGCTTCACAAGCATTTTCCCGCGTTTAACAAGAGGTGCTTCTTCCATCAAAACAGGCGACACAAAACTGGTTTCTTTTATATTCCTTATAAATACCTTGCCTTCAAGTTCATGTTCTTTATTCAGGTTACCTATCACTATGACCGCATCGTCACCGTTTTTTCTGGCATAGGCAAATATAGAAGGGTTGTTTGTTTTAAGAGGAACAAATTTTCCTTCAACAAGAATGCTTTTAGCCCAGTATTTAAATTTCATTGCCTTTATGAATTTTTCTTCAAGCTCCTTGTAATTTCCGCCCGGGCGTCTTGAGAGATTGAAAATATCAAACTTTGCACGGTGCACAAAGTAATAATCATCATCGGTAAGGCTTCTTGAAGCTTTTTTATTTTCATAACGATAAATATAACTGTCTCCCGTTACATAACCGTCCAGAAAATAAGGGTTCACGGGAAGGGTAATATTGAGCCAGGTTATCATCTCCCACAGAGGAACGCCGCCGCGCACAATGACACTCTGCTGATCATGTGTTGCAAAAGATGCCATGGTGGTTTTTTGGCTGTTAAACTGTTTAGAAATCTTCAGGTCGGATTTAATTCTTTTTGTAATATCTTTCGCCTTTGTAAAATCTTCAAAACCTGCCCAGTCGCCGTAATATCCGTCAAATCCGGCTTCAAGAAGTTTTTCAACAGGGGTATACGCACCCCACTGTTTAATCGGATTTGTCCAGACAGGGCAGGCTTCCGCAATAAAAAGAAACTGCGGGTCTTTCATTCTGGCATAATCTATTATCTCTTTCCAGAATTCATAAGGTTTTATGGCTGCAACATCCGCACGAATGCCATCTGCGCCTAAATCCTGAAGCATTTTTATCATGCTTTCATAATTTTCAACCAGTGTACGATTCAACTTTCCGTTTTCATCGTAAACTTTAAAAAGTCTTACATCGGTCCAATCAGCAGGAACGACAGCATTACCGTCTTTGTCTTTTATAAACAAATCCGGACGCTCAAGCGACATGTCATATGAGCCGCAGCTCGGAATGTCGACAATTACGCGAAGCCCCAATCTGTGTGCTTCATCTATAAACATTTTTGCTTCTTCTTCAACACTCAAAGGATTGTTTGTATCATCAAGCTGTGGATTCAGCCTGTCAAAGCTGTCCAGAGCATAAAGCGAACCTGCCGTGCCGAGTGCCTTAAGTTTGCCGGTCTTTGTAACGGGGAGAAGATATATGGTATTAATACCAAGTTTTGTAAGTTCTTTTAATCTCGGTATTGCATTTAAAAAAGTGCCCGCCTCATCACCAGCGGATGGCTCTATTATATCGTCATTATTTAAATCTTTCGCGCCGAAAGACCTTATATTAAGGGCATATATAACTGATTTATTGCCGATAAAAAGCGTTCTTAAATCATTACTCCACTCTTTTTCAAGAGCAAAAACCTGCGGCAAAAACGCAAAATACAATGCAAATAAAACAAAACCCCTGATAAATACTTTACTTTTCATGATATATAGTATATAACAAAAAAAATTATTGTATAATAATGTTACATTATATTTAGCGTGGTGAACATGGGAAAAATTGAAAAAATATTAAATAAAAACGGAACATTCCACTCTTTCGCATTCTTATCCGTACTGGCGTTTTTGACGGTTGCAGTTGTAATCACGGCAATACTTTCTTCAAGATACTATTTGTATCAAAACATTATAGAAAACGGGGTAAGCAAAAAACAAATTATTGCAAAAAGAAATATAGAAGTTGTGGACACACAGAAAACGGAACTTGTAAAACGCGAAGTTTCAAACAAAATCCGCCCCGTTGTAACACCCGTTGAAGATAACTATCTGAAAACCAGCCTTCAGGCGCTTCAAGATAATGTAAAAAGAATAAGAAACCAAAACTCAAAATACGACTCAAAGTTCAAAGAATTATGCGTGTATCTTGAAATTCAGGACAGCCAGAAAGAAGAAGCCGTCGCAAACTACCTTTTAAATGCAACCCCGCAAACGCTTACGGCAACATTCGGCAATGCAAAATTCATACTGGACGAGCTTTTAAGCACAGGGATAAATGAAACCGATATCGATCTTCTGGCTTCGGATAACTATATCATCTCAAAACTAGGTCAAAACCTGAGAAGAAGCCAGATTAGACCAATTTCGGGCATACTTGAACATGTCATCATGCCTAATCTGATAGTCGATGAATATGCGACCGAAATTGCAAGAAAAAATGCCGTAAACTCGGTTAAACCATATATTGTGACATTCAAAAAAGGCGATAAAATTCTTGATATAGGCGAACAGCTTACACAGGTAAAAAGAGAGGCGCTTAAAAAATCGGGCTATAATGCCTTTGAACTCAATAAAGGCGGTATTTTAGGCGTGTTTTTCATGACCTGCCTCACAATTTTATTTCTTGTTTTATATACCAGAAAATATGAAAAAAAATTCTTTACACCGCAATATATGGCAATCATCGGCGCATTTTCAATAGTTTTAACATATATTTGCGTGCTGATTACCCCTCTTGACACTATACAAAATTACTACATGCCTTTCCCTGCATACACAATAATAATAGCCGTCTTTACCAATCCGATAGTAGCTTTTCTCTCATCCATACTGCTGCTTGCGCTATTATCGGTAACTCTGTTTTTAGATCCGCAAATCACGACCGTTTTTGTATTTTCGACCATTATGGCCGCATATTCGGTTTCAAAAATATGCTATACAAAACGTTTTGACATTATAAAATGCGGGCTTGAAGTGGGCGCAGTAACATTTTTAGCCATAATGCTAGTTGCAATGTTTGAAGAACAATTTGAAATCTTTACAAATCTCTCATTCCTTTCAAATGCAACCGCAGGCTTTTTAAACGGTCTTTTCTCAAGTATTATAGCACTCGGCGTGCTGCCTATCATAGAAAATGTGTTTAAAATCGTAACCCCCTACGGGCTTATAGAGCTTGCCGACCACAATCAGGAGCTTCTTTCAAAACTGCAGTACAAAGCACCGGGTA
>ERZ1643251.2617-NODE-2617-length-18011-cov-17.522555_pt1 | contig 18011 bp, 14 predicted proteins | sample MGYA00579261_ERZ1643251 | MGnify/ENA primary metagenome ERZ1643251 (study PRJEB29033, sample SAMEA4952267) | chicken gut metagenome | biome: Broiler Chicken; feature: Gastrointestinal Tract; material: Caecum | place: Ireland | collected 2018 | study: Broiler...
CAAATTTTATTTCCTGTATTTTTTGTTCTTCTGCTCTAGGTCCTACTGCAACAGATGTATAGTGTGTTACTTCAGATAATGTTTGGCTTGTTATCTTTGTTAAGTCTTCTATAGCATTTACTTTTGTTGATAGTTTTGACTGAATGTATTTTATTTCTTCTAAGCTTATATTATCATCTTTTAATAGTTCATTTACATATAATCTGTAGCCCAATGCAGATGGAATTCTACCGCTTGAAGTATGTGTCTTTTCAATGTAACCAGCCTTTTCTAGATCTGCCATTTCATTTCTTATTGTTGCACTACTAAAGTCTAATCCATATTTTTGTACAATACTTCCGTGAACTTACCGGCTCTGCTGTATTAATATATTCATCTACAATTGCTTGCAAGATTTTTCTTTTTCTTTGATCTAACATATTATCACCTTATTTTTAGCACTCGTATTATTTGACTGCTAACTTTATATATATTATATCCATTTTTAGCAATTGTCAATACATATTGCTAAAAATTATGTGAATTTTGCGTGAACAGAAAATTAATTTTTCTTTAATATATATTAATTTTTATTCTATATTAACTACTATTTTAGCCCCATATAAACATGAAAAGCCACCGGCTACAAAGCCGGTGGTTTTGACGGATATGCTCTCCTTTCTAGTTGTTCGGGTTGTTTTCCATAATGCTCCTTGCAAAGTAGATTGATAATGCCGTGGTAGCCATAAATCCGGCTGTCTCCAATACGAAGGACCAACTGAACTCATGTCCTAAATCTCCTATAGCCATAAAAAACAAGTACATTGCTGCTGTTACTACCAATCCCATGACGATAGTAGATAGAGCGTCGCCATTTTTTCCTTTGCCAGTGCTGGAAAGAGCTGCTGCAATCATCATGACGATGGCATGGATAAAAATGCTTGTGTTATTTATTGTTCCTATACTGATTACCACTACAAAGATGAAACTGGAAATGCTGGGAATTACGATGCTATAAATAAGTCTCCGCCAATTCATACTAATACCTCCTATAATTTTAATTGGCATTTTTTGATAAAATAGCACATAACTATCTTAAATTATATTTTACCATATTTTATGGCTATTTTCAAATTAGTTATTACAGCTGAGCGTCTTTTGAAATTCTTTTTTTCTTATTTATTGAACATTTTTTACGCCTTTTTATATCTTATATATTAGTTTTACTTTTTTGAAAACTATACAAACTCCTCCCAGACTAAATTAGCTAAATCTAATCCCTTATTAGTTAATCTAATATAATCTCCGTCTATTTTTAATAAATCTTCATTTACTAACTTTTCTAGCTCATTTTTAAAAACATATATTGGATTCGCTGCAAATTTTTCTTTAAATTCTTGTATACTTATTCCATTTAATTTTCTTAATCCAAGCATCATATATTCTTTTACTTTCATATTATGTGTCTGCTTTTCATGAAATACAAAATTATCTGCTATTCTATCATTTTCGTAGTTTTCAATATATTCTTCTATATTTTCTATGTTAGAATATCTTACTCCATTTGTATAAGAATGAGCTGCTGCACCAAAACCAACATATTCTTTTTGTTTCCAACAGTCTAAATTGTGCTGTGATTCATAACCATGTTTTGCAAAGTTTGATATTTCATAATGATTATATCCATTTTCTTCTAACATACTTTTTACTTTCCAATACATTTTTCTTTCTTCTTCATCTTCTGGTAATTTTAGTTTACCGCTTCTAACTTGCTTTTCTAATACAGTCCCTTCTTCTAATATTAAAGAATACACTGAAATATGTTCTAAATTTAAATTTATTAAGTCCTTAACAGATTTTTCTACATCTTCTATAGTCTGCTTTGGTAAACCAATTATTAAATCCGTATTTATATTTCTAAAGCCTACTTTTCTTGCTAGTGTATATGTATCTAAAAAAACTTTATACGTATGAATTCTGCCAATTTCTTTTAATAAATTATCATTTGTAGATTGTAATCCAATACTTAGCCTATTAATACCTGCTTTAAAATAATCTTTTAATTTGTTTTCATCTACTGTACCTGGATTTACCTCTATAGTTATCTCTGCATTTTCGTTTACTTTAAAATATTTTTTTATTTTACCTATAATATTTACAATGTGTTTACTCTCAATAAAAGAAGGAGTCCCTCCTCCTATATAAATTGTATTTACTTTAAATAATTCATCTATTCCATTTTCATAATCCAATTTATTTCCTGTTGCCACATCTGTTATTTCCTTAATTAAAACATTTACATATCTTTCTACCAAGTTTTCTTTATTTACATATGAAATAAAATCACAGTAATAACATTTATGCTTACAAAACGGAATATGTACATAAATTCCTATATCTTTCATTTTTTACTCCTATAATTCCTCTGCTATTTTTTCTATTGTTTTTAATCTATGGTTAACTCCAGATTTTCCTATTGGAGTTTTTAACATTTTCCCTAATTCTACTAATGACATGTCTGGATTTTGCTCTCTTATTTCTGCTATTTCTTTAAGGTTTTCTGGCAGGCTGTCAAATTTTCCCGCTTTTCTTATTTTTTCTATTGCATTTATTTGTTTTGCAGCTGTTGTAGCTATTTTGTTGATGTTAGCAGTTTCGCAATTTACTAATCTATTTACATTGTTTCTCATTTCTCTAAAAACTCTAATGTCTTCAAATTTTAATACAGAAGAACTTGCTCCTATAAATGCTAAGAACTCTGATATTTCTTCTCCATCTTTCGAATATAATGTATTGTTATTTTCTAATATTTTAAACTCTATGTTGTATTTTTTTAATATTTCTAAAATAAATCTTGCATTTTCTTCTAATTTAAATAGTATTTCTATATGATATTTATTTTTAGGATTATTTATAGAACCGCTTCCCATAAAACAACCTCTAGTAAGTGCCTTCTCTAAGTTTTCCTTTTTTAATATCCATTCTAAACTTGTTAAATATATATTATTTTCTTTATAATTGATTTCATTCATTTCTAATTGCTTTACAGTAATAGAATATACTTTCCCTTGTATTTCTATTTTATAATCTATATATCCTAAATTGCTGAGTAACTTACCAAATCTATTTATATTATATTGATTTTCTGTAGAATATTTTAACGTATTTTTTTGTATATCTATATTAGAAGTTAATAAATATCCAATTAATTCTGCTTTTACCTCATCTTTGTTTGGCAAGTTGCTTATCTTACTTAATTCTTCTTTTACATCTGATGAAAACGACATTTTATTTTCCTTTCTTTTAATTTCTTATTTAAACTTTTTAATTTTATAAAACGTTATTTCTTTATAATAATTACTCTATCATTTCCAGATAAATCTTTTATACATTTTATATCACTATAATAATTATAGTCACTAAAAATCTTTTCTACTTTTTCTTTTTGGTCATATCCTATTTCTAAAAATATTATTCCATTTTCATTTAAATATTTATTTGCATTTTCTGCAATAATTTTATAAAATTTTAGTCCATCTTCTCCACCGTCCAAAGCAAGTTTTGGCTCATTTTGTACTTCTCTACTTAAATTGTTAATTACACTACTTTCTATATATGGTGGGTTCGAAACAATTATATTAAATTCATTTTCTTCTATCTTATCAAACATATCTGACTGTATAAATTTTACTGATACATTATTGTCTCCTGCATTTTTTCTTGCTATATCTAATGCTTCTGTACTTATATCTGAGGCATACATTTCCACATTTTCCAAATATTTGCAAAGTGATATCCCAATTATTCCACTTCCTGTGCATAAATCCAATATTTTTATCTTTTTATTATTGTTTTTACTATAATCTTTATTATTATTTTCTTTATAGTTTTCAACACTAATCTCATAATTATTTTTTCTAATCATATTACAATATTTTATTACCTCTTCTACTAATGTTTCGGTGTCTGGCTGTGGTATTAAAACTTTATCATTTACATAGAAATTAAGTCCCATAAATTCTTGTTTATTTCTAATATACTGTATTGGAACTCCATTTTTTATTTTATCTAGTAGACTATTAAACTCTAATATCTTATCGTTTTTTATTTCATTATCATAATTTAAAATAATTTGATCTTTTTTTATATTAAAAACATATTCTATTAGAAGTTTTATTTTTATGTTACTATCTTGTATATTTCTTTTTTGTAAATCATTTTTACTTAAATCTATTAATTCTTTTAATTTCATCTTTTCACCATTTATATAATTTTTATAAGTATATCATACTTATCTTTATATATCAATAAATTAGCGGGCCAAAGGGCCCGCATTGGTGTGCTTTTCACTCCTCCTTATTGCATTTCTTGTTGCACGCATTGTCAATGTAAAACTTGACAATATCAACGTCATCTGGCTGAAGAATCTCGTGCATCTCCAGAATTCTAGGGGAATTAATGACTGCCTCTTCGGTCAAGCCACCATTCACAATATTGTACCCCAGCAAGAGATATACGATTCGATACTTGTTATCATCGCATTTTATCAGTTTCCAAAGAGCAATGGTATCAACCGTTTTTTCTCTCAGCTTTAGTCCGCAATGCGCGACAACGTCAAAGTTTTCTTCAACCATTTTGTCGATGAACGTCCGGACAGGACTAGTTAAAATTTCGTTGTCCGTAAGTTCTGCCATGTTAACTTTCATAATGGATAGCACTCCTTTAATGTTTTTTACATATATAATTATACCATACTTTACATAAAAAGTAAAATTGCATAAAAATAATCCCCACCTCAGCCGTAAGATGAATGAAATTTTAAGGACCTGCTTTCACAGGTGGGTGTCTTGTTGAATGCTACTGGGTTTCTCATTAAAATAACAAGCATACACGCCACATTCAAAGGCGGACTCCCTTTTAAAATTTGTTGGTTCTAAAATTCCAGTCTACACGTACCGCGCAGGGAAATATTAAATTTTGTTCTTAATGTATTTATATATTATCATACATTTTATTTATTTTCAATCATAAGTTTAGCCATTTATGTTAAAATATTCAAATCTCCTTTGTTTATCTCACTTTATTATGCTTATTTTAATATAATTTATACATTTTCGATATTTGCTTTTATATTAATTTTATGATATAGTTAATTTATATGTGCATAAAATTGTACATATTTTTTATATTACAATATCTCTTTTTAATTTTTTATCCTTATTTATCCCTAAGCCAATAAATTTATTTTCATTATATATTCTATAAATGCCATCTATATTGTTATTATTTATCTTTACACCATTCAAATATTTATTTATCTGTTCTGTATTTAATTTAATTTCTTTACAGTTAGAAAACAATTGCTCAATGCTAATAAAATATTTATTTTTTTTGCTATTTAATATTTCTTTGCTTCTTACTTTTTCTTCTAATCTACTTATAGTTATTGAATCTTCTATTTTAAATTCTCCTACTTGTGTTCTTTGTAATTCTTTCATATATCCACAAGTATCTAATTTTTCTGCAATACTTTCACATAAAGTCCTTATATATGTGCCTTTGGAACATTTTACTTTAAATGTAATAACGTTTTCGTTTAAGTCAATTTTTAAAAGTTTAATATCGTATATTTCTATTTCTCTAGGTTTTATATTTATTTCTTTATTTTCTCTTGCATACTCATATAACTTTTTACCATTAACTTTTATTGCAGAATATATTGGAGGTTTTTGTAAGCTTTTTCCTATAAATGTATCTAATACTTTTTGTAGATTTTCTTTTAATTTTTCATCTTTAATAAATTTTTTCTCTAAATCAACTGGTTTCTCTTCTAAAATTTTTCCTTCGCCATCTGCTGTATCTGTTTTAACACCTAATTTTAATTCTGCAATATATTCTTTATCATGATTTATTAAGTATTTTGAAATTTTTGTAGCATTACCTAATAAAAGTGGTAATACACCAGTTGCATTAGGATCTAATGTTCCAGTATGTCCCACTTTTACATTTAATAATTTTTTTACTTTTGCTACAACATCATGTGATGTCCATTCTTTTTCTTTATTTATTAGTATAATTCCATCCATTATAGATTCGTATCTTTCTTTAACTTTTATTTTAATATTTTATTTTTTATTTACATTTTATAAAGCTGTTTTTATTTGTCTTAATATTTTTTCTTTGGCTTGCTCTATTGTGCAACCTTGGATTGTACAACCTGCAGCTTTTATGTGTCCTCCACCGCCAAAAGCTAGACATATGTCTGATACATTTACATGTTCGTTTGAACGTAGAGAGCATTTTATTCCTTTTTCTGATTCTGTTAAAAATACAGAAACTTCTACGCCCTCAACATCTCTTCCTATCTCTACTATGCCTTCCTTGTCGCCTTGCCCAGCATTTACAGCTTTTTCATCATCCTTAGTTATATATGTAAATGATACTTTTCCATCTTCTAAAAACTCTATTCTATCTGTTGCAAGTTTTGTAAGTTCAAAATTTGCTCTGGTTTTAGTTTGTAGAACTTTTTTATAAATTTTAGATACATTTACTCCCTTGTTAAGAAGCCATGATACAAATTCAAAAGTGTCTGCTGTGACTCCTTCATATCTAAAGCCACCTGTGTCTGTTATAATTCCGGTTAAAATACATGTACCAATATCTTTGGTAACCTCTATTCCAAAGTATTCTAAAACTACTAATAATATTTGTGCGCATGCTGGAGCTGCTGGATTTACATAGTTATAGTTTCCAAACATTGTATTTGTTCCATGATGGTCTATATTAACTTTCATTTTTGCATTTTCAAAATATTTTGCAAAACCATTTAACATTTTTATAGTAGCACAATCTAAAGAAATTGATAAGTCGTATTGTTCAATATTGCTTTCTTTCTTTATTTCATCTGTGCCTGGTAAAAATTTAAATATTCTAGAATATTCTGGAATAATTATATCTGGATTTTTTCCATAGTTTTTTAATGCATTATACATGGCTAAGCTACTTCCTATGGCATCACCATCTGGATTTTCATGTGTTAAAATAACAATTTTATCCGCTTTATCTATTTCTTCTTTTATATTATCTAAGGTCATTACAATTTACTCCTCACTTTTATTTCTTACTCTTTTGAATTTTATCACTAACTATTCTTCTTTTCCAGTTTCTGAATCAATATTTTTATTTTTTTCTAAAAGTTCTTTATCTTTTTTTATTGCATCTGCTATTATTTTGTCCATTTTCTCTCCATACTCCATAGATTCATCTAACTCAAATTGTAAGTCAGGTGTAACACGTAGGTTTATTTTTTTTGCTATTTGTCCTCTTATATAGCCGGTAGCACTTTGAAGACCAGCCATGGTCTTAGTTTTACTTTTTGAATTTAACAAACTAACATATACTCTTGCAAATCTTAAATCTGGTGTTATTTTTACTTTTGTTACACTTATTAGTCCTGTTATGTTTGAATTCTTAAGTTCAAAAGTAATTACATGGCTGATTTCTTTTTTTAATTCTTCATTAATTCTATTTAGTCTTGTATTGTCTTTAGACATTTTCTATCCTTTCTAAGAATTATCTTGTAATTAAATTTTGATTATATATTTAGCATTTGCTTTAAATAATTAACATAATTTTTTATTAAACATTATATCTTTAATATATGTTGTACTATAATTGTCAAGATTATGCTTGTTTAACTTGTTCTTGAATGAAGACTTCAATTTTGTCTCCTTCTTTAACATCATTATAGTTTTCTATTTGAAGACCACATTCAAATCCTTTTGTAACTTCTTTAACATCGTCTTTAAATCTCTTTAATGAAACAAGTTTTCCTTCATGTATAACAACATCTTCTCTAATTACTCTTACTCCTGCATTTCTTTCTATTTTTCCGCTAAGTACAAAGCATCCTGCAATTGTACCAACATTAGATACTTTAAATGTTTGTCTTACCTCTGCTTCTCCTATAACTTTTTCTTCAAATACAGGGTCTAACATTCCTTTCATTGCAGCTTCTACATCTTCAATAGCTTGATATATAACTGAATATTGTTTTATTTCTACTTCTTCTCTTTCTGCCATATCTTTTGCTGTTGATGTAGGACGTACATTGAAAGCAATAATAATAGCTTTAGCAGCTTTTGCAAGTTGAACATCTGACTCTGTAACAGCGCCTGCACTATAGTGTATAACCTTTACTTTTACTTCGTCATTAGATAGTTTTTCTAGTGATTGTGTTAAAGCTTCTGAAGTTCCTTGTACATCTGCTTTTACTATAATGTTAAGTTGTTTTAGGTTTTCACTTGCCATTCTTTCAAATACGTTACTTAATGTAACTTTATTCATATTATTTAAATGAGCTTCTCTTTCTTGACGTTTTCTTCTTTCTATTAAGTGTTTAGCAGTTTTCTCGTCTTTTACCTCATAGAAAGTATCTCCTGCTTCTGGAACTTCTGTTAGTCCCATAATTTCAACAGGTGTTGATGGTCCTGCAGATTTTACTTTTTGACCCTTGTCATTCTTCATTGCTCTTATTTTACCTATAGATTTTCCTACAACTATAGTATCTCCAACATTTAATGTTCCTCTTTGTACTAACATAGATGCAATTGGACCTTTGGCTTTATCTAGTCTTGCTTCTATAACAGCACCTTTTGCTTGTTTATTAGGATTTGCTTTAAGTTCTTTCATATCTGCAACTAATAAAACCATTTCCAATAAATTCTCTATATTTAAATGTTTTTTAGCAGAAATAGGTACAAAGATTGTATCTCCTCCCCATTCTTCTGGTACTAGTTCGTATTCCATTAATTGTTGTTTTATTTTGTCTATATTTGCACCTGGTAAATCTATTTTATTTACAGCAACTATAATTGGTATTTCTGCAGCTTTTGCATGGTTAATTGCTTCAACTGTTTGAGGCATAACACCATCATCTGCTGCTACTACAAGTATTGCTATATCTGTAATTTGCGCTCCTCTTGCTCTCATGCTTGTAAATGCCTCATGTCCTGGAGTATCTAAGAAAGTAATTTCTCTACCATTTATATTTACTTTGTATGCACCAATATGTTGTGTAATTCCTCCTGCTTCACCTTCTATAACATTAGTTTTTCTAATTGCATCAAGTAAAGATGTTTTACCGTGGTCAACGTGTCCCATAACTACGACTACTGGTGGTCTTGGTTTTAAGTCTTCTTCCTTATCTTCTGAATCATCAAATAAAATGTCTTCTTCTTTAATTTCTTCTTTCTTTTTAGCTGTAACACCAAATTCACTGGCTACTAAATAAGCTGTATCAAAGTCTACAGTGTTATTAATTGTTGCCATAATTCCATAGTTAAATAATTTCTTTATAACTTCTCCACTTGTTTTCTTTAATTCCATTGCTAAGTCTTTTACAGTTATATTTTCAGGAATAGTAATTTCTTTTAATTCAAATATTTTTTGTTTATTCCTTTCTTCATCTTTTTGAATTTTTTTCTTGTTTCTCTTTCCTCTAGCAGTTGTTAAGTCATAATAGTCTAGCATTCCACCATCTTGTTCTGTAAACATATGTGATAATCTATCTTCTTGTTTTAATTTATTTAGTTTTCCACTGTCAAATTCATCAAAGTCACCTTTTCTAGAGCGTGATGTTTTCTTATTTTTCTCTTCATAGCGATTGCTTTTAGCTTTATCAATTGCTCTATTATTGTAGTCTCTCTGATTTTCTTTCTCCATAATTTCTGTAGACATTATGTCTTTAATATTTCTATCTATTCCTTTGCTATCTAAAGGTCTTTGAGGTCTATTAAAGTTTGGTCTTTGATTATTATATTTATTTTGACCATTTTGATTATTTCTATTATTAAATCTATTTTGACCATTATTGTCACGATAATTGTTTGAATTGTTTCTATAATTACCATTTTGATTTCCATGATAATTGTTATTATTATGGAAATTATTATCTCTTTGATTATTACGATAGTTATTTGTAGTTTGAGCATTTTTGTAATTATTATTCTGACTATTTACTTGAATTTTGTTTTCTTTTACTTCTGTAGTATTTTTTGTTTCTACATTAGTTGTTGAAATTGTTTTGGTATCTTCTTTGCTTGCTTCTTTTTGAGTACTAATAGTATTTGTTTCTTCAACTTTTACTTCGTTTTTTGTTTCTTCTTTCTTTGGAGGCTCTTCCTTCTTTTCTTCTTTCTTGCTTAAGCCAAATAGTTCACTTACTGTAAGTGGCTTTTGTGGCTTATTACGATATACTATGTTGTAATCTTGGTTAGATTTTCTTTCAACAAATCCTACATCTTTTCTACTATTTTCTTTTTTCTTTTCGTCTTCCCTTCTTCTATCTTCGTCGTCAGAAATAATTACCTCTCTTCTAATAATAACAGGCGTAGAACCTTTTTTATTTTCCTCTTTTGCTTTACTTTTTTCTTCTTTTGCTTGCTTATTAGAAGTATTGCCACTTCCTTTTACGCTCTTTTCTAGTTTTTCTGCTTGTTCTACACTTATAGAACTTAAATGACTACTTACTTCCATTCCTAATTCCTTTGCTTTATTTACTAAATCTTTACTTGTTATATCTAATTTTTTGGCTAATTCATATATTTTGATCTTATCCAATAACCTCACCCCCATTTAGAATTTTTATAATTTCTTTTGAAAAATTATCATCACATACTCCTATTACTACTTTATTTTGTTTTCCTATTGCATGACTCAAGTCATATTCTTCAAACTCTTCATATATTGGTACTTTTCTATCTATACACAGTTTTTTAAAATTTGTTCTTGTTCTTTCAGATGCATCCTTAGCAATTAATATTAGTTTAATTTTATTTTGCATAATTGCCTCTATACAACTGTCACTTCCAAATTTTATTTTTCCTGCTCTCATAGCTAACCCTATTAACCTTAACACTTTAGAATTATTTACCAACAATTACACCTCTTAAACTTTCATAAATTTGTGAATCTATTTTTGTTTTTAGACTTCTTTCTAGCTTTTTAGTTTTTATTGCTTTTTCTAAGCACTCTATATTCTTACAAATATATGCTCCTCTTCCATTTGCTTTTCCTGCTATATCAACTTTTATATTGCCTTCTTGATCTTTTACTATTCTTATTAAATCTTTCTTTTCTTTTTTCTCATTGCAACCAATGCATGTTCTTTCTGGCACTACTTTCAAATACATCACTTTCCTTATTGTTATATGTATTTTTAATTTAACATATTATTCTTCGTTTTCGCTACTTTCTTGCTCATTTTGGGCCTGCATCATCAACTCTCTAAATTGACTTTCACTCTTTATATCTATTTTCCAATTAGTAAGTTTTGCAGCTAAACGTGCATTTTGTCCAGATTTTCCTATTGCTAAAGATAGTTGATCGTCTGGAACAATAACTTGTGCAAACTTTTCATCTTCTTTTATATCAACTGCCATAACTTGTGCTGGAAGTAATGCTGCTGAAATAAATATTGATGGATCCTCGTTCCATTCTATTACGTCTATTTTTTCTCCATGTAATTCATTTATAATATTTTGAATTCTTATTCCTTTTTGTCCTACACAAGAACCAACAGGATCTATATTTTCATTTGGAGAATATACAGCTATTTTACTTCTACTTCCTGGATCTCTTGATACGCTTTTTATTTCTATAACTCCTTCATATATTTCTGGAATTTCTAATTCAAATAATTTCTTAACAAATTCTGGTGAAGTTCTAGAAACAATAACTTGTGGCGCTCCTTTTATTCCTCTTTCAACATCTAGTATATATGCTCTTATTTTGTCATTAACTCTATATTTTTCAGTAGGTACTTGCTCTTTTACAGGCATTATTCCTTCTAATTTTCCTAAGTCTAGTACAACTACTCCCCCATCTGACTTTTGTACAATTCCTGATACAATTTCGCCTTTTCTTTCATTAAATTCATTAAACAAAACGTTTCTTGAAACTTCTCTAATTTTTTGTACAATTACTTGTTTTGCAGTTTGAGCAGCTATTCTTCCAAAATTTTTAGGAACAATTTCAACTTCTGCTTTATCTCCTATGTCTAAATTTTTATTTATTTTCTTTGCATCTGCTAAATTTATTTGTAGTTGTGGATTTTCTACTATTTCTACTACATCTTTTTCTGCATATACATGTATTTCTCCAGTTTCTTTGTCCATTGTAACTTTAACATTTTCAGCTGAATCGAAGTTTCTTTTATATGCTGTAACTAATGCTGTTTCTATAGATTCTAATAAGTACTCTTTAGGCACACCATTTTCCTTTTCTAAATCTTCCATAGCTGTAATTAATTCAGTAGAATCAATTGCTGGTGCATTTTTCTTTACTACTTTTTTCATTTTTATTACTCCTTTCACTAATTCCAGTCATATACTGTTTTTATTAAACTTATATTTTTTCTGTCTATTTGAATGGTATTTCCACAATTAATATAGACATTATTTTCATCAAAATTTTCCAATGTACCTATTAACTGTTTTTCTTTTTCTATTGGTTTAAATAATTTTACACAAACTTTATTTCCAATATTTTCTTTAAAATGTTTATCTTTTCTTATTACTCTTTCGATTCCTGGTGATGATATTTCTAAAAAATATTGGTCTTTTATATAGTTTTTTTCGTCCAATATATCTGTTATAGCATTATTTACCTTTTCACAATCTTCTAAAGATATTCCTTCTTTTTTATCAATAAAAACCCTAAGATAATTATCTTTTCCCTCTTTTACATATTGTACATCATATAAACTATATCCTAAGTTTTCGATAATTGGCATAATTAAAGTCTCTACATTTTCTTCTATTTTAGGCATTTATATTTTCCTCCTATCAAGACTAAAGAGTGGGATTTGTTCCCACTCTTCTTAAAAATCTTATGCTTTAAATATTATACCCTATATTTATATAAATATCAAGCTTTTTATTAAATTTTATGCTTAAATTTTTAATTATTTATAAGTTAAAAAATAAAAATCATACTAATTTTGCAGTACCTTGTAGCGATCAAACGTATTATATTTTATTTTCCAGTAAATCTTACTATGTCAGAATATTCTCCAGGTACTAAACGTCCATTTACATATTTATAAGCTCTTACTCTTGCTGTATAGTTTGATGTTTTGTTTGTAAGCCCTGAAATAGTTCTTCCTGGTCCTTCAGACCAAATAGTTGAAGATCCTCCATATCCTGGTACTGTAAATTGAATTTCATATTTTACTGCTCCTGGAATAGACTTCCAAGATAAGTATACTGAGCTTCCTGTTACATTTGCTGTTACATTTTCTACTTTTCCTACTTCTTCATTGTTTTCACCACTGCTATATTTTTCAGTTTTAAAACTTCTTGTTGAAGAGTAGCTACCATATTTTTCTCTTCCGTTTACTTCTTTATATGCTCTTACCTTTACCTTATATGATGTATTGTACTCTAAGTCTGTTATAATGTCTCTTACATATTTTGTAGTTAATGCTAATTTATATGATCCCCCATTTTCTGAAAGATAAACTTCATATCCATCAGCTCCTGAAACTGCAGACCATTCTAATGCTATTTCATTTCTATTTTGAACTTTTACATTAAGGTCTCTTACTGTGCCTACTGTTGTACTTTCATCTTCATCATCTTGGTCTTTTTCTGTTTTAAAGCTCTTTATGTCTGAATATTCTCCATACTTGTCATATTTTTCATTATATGCTCTTATTTTTACTTTGTATGATGTATTATATACTAAGCTAGAAATAGTAGCATTGCTGTTTGATACTGTTCCAACTAAATTATATGCACCACTATTTTTTGATAAATATACTTCATACTCATCTGCATCTGTTACATTTGACCAATCTAAATATGCTTTATTTCCGTCTACATCTACAGTTAAGTTTCTTACTTTGTCTAATTCAACTTGGTTTTCATCTTCTTCTGTTTTAAAGCTTTTTATGTCTGAATATTCTCCATATTCGTCATATTTTTCATTATAAGCTCTTACTTTTACTTTATATGATGTATTATAATCTAATTCAGAAATAGTAGCATTACTGTTTGATACTGTTCCAATTAATTTGTATGCACTACTATTTTTTGATAAATATACTTCATACTCATCTGCATCTGTTACATTTGACCAATCTAAATATGCTTTATTTCCGTCTACATCTACAGTTAAATTAGTTACTTTATCTAATTCAATTTTTTCTTCAAAGTCTTCATCTGTTTTAAAAGTTACAATGCTAGATTCTTTTCCATATACGTCATCAGACTTATTATATGCAGCTATTTTTACTTTGTATGTAGTATTTTCTTTTAATGCATTTATTGTAGCTTCACTACCTGTAACTCTTCCTATTTCACTATAGCTACTATTGTTTATTGAAATATAAACAATATATTCATCTGCATCTGTTACATCTGACCAATTTAAATATACTCTGTCTTTATCTAAGTTATATTTTAAATCTTTAACTTGACCTAATTCAACTTTCTTATCGTCATCTAAGTCGTCACTATCTATATAGAAAGTTTTTGATGCTGAAAATTCGCCATAACCATCTTTTCCATTTGTTCCTTTAAAGGCTCTTATCTTTACAGCATATTTTCCATTTGTTTGGAATCCCATTAATATTGCTGAATTTGTAGTTGCGTTGCCTATTTTTAGGTATCCGTAATTAGGTATATCTACATATACTTCATAACCTGTTGCCCCTGAGACAGCATTCCATTTTACATTTGCAAAGTTTCCTGTTGTTTCAACTTCTACTCCTGTTACTCTGTTTAAATCTGCTTCTTTGTTTGTATCAAAGTCTACTTCGTTAGAGAAGCTTCCCACTTCTTTAATATTGTTTACATATTCATAAGCTCTTACTTTTACTGAATAAGCTGTGTCTTCTGAAATTCCAATTACAGAAACTTTATTTTCTGATACTGAACCAATATTAGCATAACCATAACCTGGAACATTAACAAAAACTTCGTATCCATCAGCATTTGTTACACTTGACCAGCTTAAGTTTGCTGTTCCATCAGTATATTCAACTTTAAGATTTTCTACCGCTGGGATTGTGTATGCTAGCATTCTTGGACTCATCATTAGTAGAATTGCTATGATTAATAATGAAATAAAAATAATTGAAATATTTTTATGTTTCATCATAAAATCCCCTCCTTTAATCCGACAACATTTTATCATATTTTATGTATACTGTCAACTTTATCCATAATATAATTATTAATACTTTATTAATTATTTTTCTGGCTTAATAATTATGTTTTTGTAATGTTTAGAATTTACAAATATTATATTTTATAAATTATTAATATTACATTATTCTACTTTTATATTATTTACCCATCCATCATCTTCATTTTGTATTAGAGTTAAATCATCTTTTAATTCCATACTTTCAATAGTTCTTTGTAATTTGTTATCAAAATAAAATATTAAAGAAACTATAGCTATAATTATAATTATAACTAGAACAATTATTGTAGCAATAAATGTTTTTTTAGTAACATATTTGCTTTCTTCTTTGTTTTCTACGTCGTTGTAATTTAAATTCAAAGCTTATTCCACCTCCTCTACTTTAGCGTTTTCTGCACCTATTAACTCTTGAAATTCTTTTAAAATTTCTGGTGTAACATATATTCCTCCAGCCATGCTTTTCATATCATTATTTATAATTTCTAGTGGCATATTATTTCTGTCTCCTGTAAAAAATTTTATTGCTCCTTTTAATTTTATCTTAGTTTCTTCGTTTAATGGTGTAACATTTAAAACAAACACATTCTTCTTTTTTGTAGTAAACTCTGTTATTTGATTTGCTACGATTTTTGTTTCTTCATCTTCCCTTACGCTTAATCTTCCTGTTACTAATACAATATTATCCTCCATTAAAATACTTGAGCAATTCTGATAAGCACTTTCAAATAATATTATTTCAGCTGGTCCATATAAGTCTTCTATAGTAACAAATGCCATAAGTTTATTATTTTTAGTATACTTTTTCTTTATCTTTGTTATTATTCCTGCATATTTTACAATCTGTCCATCTTTTATTTCTTGTCTTGTTTCTTCTCCAAGCTCATCTGTGTTTTCTAATTGCCTCATTTGGTATGAATTTATATTTGTCTGCATTTCTATTTGATGTCTTATGTTGTCTAATGGGTGTCCTGAAATATATAGTCCTAACATTTCTTTTTCCATAAATAATAGTTCTTTTCTGCTATATTCAGGAAACTCTTTGAAAGTATATTTCATTTCTTTTGAAGTAGTTCCGCCCAAGTCAAACATATTAACTTGTCCTTCAAATTCTTTTTTATTGTTTGATGCTATTGTATCTAAAATCCCCTCAAAAGATTCCATTAAGGTTCTTCTTGTTTCTTTAAACTCGTCAAAAGCTCCAGCTTTTATTAAACTTTCTATACATTTTTTGTTAACACTAGTTTCTTGTATTCTTTCGCAAAAATCTGTAAAGTCTTTAAAGTCTCCGTTTTTCTTTCTTTCTGCAACGATTTCGTCTACTGCAGCTGTTCCAACATTTTTAACACTTCCTAGTCCAAATCTAATTTTGTCTCCATCAACAGTAAATTTAGTATAGCTCTTGTTTATATCTGGTTTTAGAATTTGAATGTTTAATCTCTTGCACTCTTCTGTATATGCAGGTATTTTATCTAAGTTTCCTAAAAAGCTGTTAAGCATCGCTGCCATAAATTCAACTGGATAATATGCTTTTAAGTAAGCTGTTCTATATGCTACTACTGCATAGCATGCTGCATGTGACTTGTTAAATGCATACTTTGCAAATTCTGCCATTTCATCAAATATTTTATTTGCAGATGCTTCATCTATTCCATTTCTTACACAACCTTTTATAATTACATTTCCATTTTCATCTACTTGACCATGTATAAAGTTTTCTCTTTCTTTCGCCATTACATCTAGTTTTTTCTTACCCATTGCACGTCTTACCAAGTCTGCTCTTCCTAGTGAGTAACCTGCTAAATCTCTAACTATTTGCATAACTTGCTCTTGATAAACCATACATCCATACGTAACCTCTAAAATTGGTTTAAGTGCTGGATGTGTATATACAGCATGTTCTGGATCTTTTTTATTTGCAATATATCTTGGTATTTGATCCATAGGTCCAGGTCTATATAAAGAAACTCCTGCTATAATGTCTTCCAAACAGTCTGGCTTTAACTCTTTCATAAAGTTTGTCATACCTTGACTTTCAAATTGGAATATACCAACACTATTTCCCTCTTGCCATAATTTATATACTTCTGGGTCATTCATATCTTTGTCAAATTCAACATCAATTCCTCTATTAGCCTTTACCAAGTCTATAGTGTCTTGTATAACTGTAAGTGTACGAAGTCCTAAAAAGTCCATTTTTAAAAGTCCTAGTTCTTCTAAAGTTGTCATTATATATTGTGTTGAAATTATATCGTCTCTTCTATAAAGTGGTACATAGTCTACAACTGGGTCTTTTGTAATAACAATTCCACAAGCATGTGTTGAAGCCTGTCTTGGCATACCTTCTAGTGCCATAGCAATATCTAGCATCTTTTTCATATCTGGATTTTGCTCATACAAGTCTCTTAGTTCTTTGTTTTGCTCCATTGCCTTTTTTATTGTTATATGTAATTCATTTGGAACCATTTTTGCAATTTTATCTGTTTCTGCATATGGTACATCTAAAACTCTTCCAACGTCACGAATTACCATTCTCGCAGACATTGTTCCAAATGTAATAATTTGTGATACATGGTCATGCCCATATTTTCTGCATACATAGTCTATAACTTGGTCTCTTTTTTCATAGCAAAAGTCAACATCAAAATCTGGCATGCTTATTCTTTCTGGATTTAAGAACCTTTCAAATAATAATCCATATTTTATAGGGTCTATGTCTGTTATTTCTATTGCATACGCAACAATTGATCCTGCTCCAGATCCACGACCTGGTCCAACTGGAATATTGTGAGTTTTTGCATAATGTATGTAATCCCAAACAATTA
>ERZ1643251.2618-NODE-2618-length-18011-cov-5.331031_pt1 | contig 18011 bp, 16 predicted proteins | sample MGYA00579261_ERZ1643251 | MGnify/ENA primary metagenome ERZ1643251 (study PRJEB29033, sample SAMEA4952267) | chicken gut metagenome | biome: Broiler Chicken; feature: Gastrointestinal Tract; material: Caecum | place: Ireland | collected 2018 | study: Broiler...
ATTTTATTGGTAATGATTCGGTTTGCTTAATTTTAGGAGATAATATTTATTACGGATCAGGCCTATCTAAACTTGTACAAGAAGCAGCAGAAAAGACAGATGGGGCAACAGTTTTTGGTTATCATGTAAATGATCCAGAACGTTTTGGCGTTGTAGAATTTGATAGTAATATGAAGGTTTTATCAATTGAAGAAAAGCCGGAAAATCCTAAGAGTAATTATGCAGTTACTGGCTTGTACTTCTATGACAATACAGTTGTAGAAAAAGCCAAGAATTTAAAGCCTTCTGACCGTGGTGAATTAGAAATTACAGATATTAATAAGTTATATCTAGATGAAGGTAAACTAGATGTTAAGTTGATGGGACGTGGATATGCTTGGTTAGATACAGGTACTCACGATTCTATGATGGAAGCTGCTAGTTTTATTGCTACAATTCAAAAACGTCAAAATTTGAAAGTAGCTTGTTTAGAAGAAATTGCTTACCGCATGGGTTATATAAGCAAAGAAAAATTAGTTGAACTAGCACAACCAATGAAGAAAAATGATTATGGTCAATATCTATTAAGATTAGCTAAGGAGCAATAATAATGGGAAAATTAATTGTAAAAGAAACAAAATTACAAGATGTTAAATTAATTACACCAGCTGTATTTGGTGATCATCGTGGATTCTTCACAGAAAGCTATTCAGATCGTGATTTCAAAGCAGCTGGAATTGATTTTGATTTTATTCAAGATAACCACTCTCTTTCTACTCAAGCAGGTGTCTTACGTGGCTTGCATTTTCAACGTGGTAAAGCTGCGCAAACAAAGTTGATCAGAGTAGCAACTGGAGCAGTTTTAGATGTAATCGTTGATTTACGTAAGGGATCTCCTACATATAAGCAATGGGAAGGATATATCTTATCTGAAAGTAATCATCGTCAGTTGTTAGTGCCTAAGGGTTATGCTCATGGATTTGTTACTTTGACAGACAATGTTAATTTCCTTTATAAATGTGATAATTACTATGACGCAGAAGCTGATGGTGGTATTTCTTTCAAGACTCCTGAACTTAATATTGATTGGCCAATCGACTTAGATAAGGCTATTACATCTGAAAAAGATGCTAACCAACCTACTTTGACAGAATTTGAAAAAGACAATCCGTTTGTCTATGGTGAAATTTAGGAGGTATCTTGATGTTTAAGAATATTATTGTAACTGGTGGAGCTGGTTTCATCGGTTCAAACTTTGTACATTATGTAGTAAATAATCATCCTGAAGTTCATGTGACAGTATTGGATAAACTAACATATGCTGGAAATAAAGAAAATCTTGTTGGCTTGCCAGAAGATCGTGTAGAGTTAGTTGTCGGAGATATTTGTGATAAGGAATTAGTAGATAAGTTAGTTCAAAATGCTGATGCTGTGGTACATTATGCTGCTGAAAGTCATAATGATAACTCACTTAGAAATCCTGATCCTTTTATTCAAACTAATATTGTTGGGACATCAGTTCTAATTGAAGCATGTACTAAGTACGATGTACGTTTCCATCATGTTTCTACTGATGAAGTTTATGGCGATTTGCCATTGCGTGAAGATTTACCAGGACATGGCGAAGGTCCAGGTGAAAAATTCACACCTGAATCTCCATATAAGCCAAGTAGTCCTTACTCATCTTCAAAAGCAAGTTCAGACTTGTTAGTTAGAGCATGGGTACGTTCATTTGGATTAAAGGCAACTATTTCTAATTGTTCAAATAACTATGGCCCTTACCAACATATCGAAAAATTTATTCCACGTCAGATAACAAATATTTTGAGTGGTATTCGTCCAAAGTTATATGGAACAGGAAAAAATGTACGTGACTGGATCCATACTAATGATCATTCAAGTGCTGTTTGGAAAATTTTGAATGAAGGTAAAATTGGTGAAACATACCTAATAGGTGCTGATGGAGAAAAGAACAACAAAGAAGTTTTAGAATTGATCTTGAAATTAATGGGACAACCATCAGACGCTTACGATCAAGTTAAAGATCGTCCAGGACATGATTTACGCTATGCTATTGATGCAAGCAAATTACGTAATGAATTAGGTTGGGAACCTCAATATACTAATTTTGAAGAAGGTCTAAAGGCAACAATTGACTGGTATACTAACCATCGTGAATGGTGGCAAGATCAAAAGGCTACAGTTGAAGCTAAATATGCTAAGAATGGGCAATAAAAATTTCCCCAGGTTTTCCTGGGGTTTTACTTTATCATTGGAAGGAAGATATTAAATGAAAGTTTTAATTACTGGTGCAAATGGACAATTAGGTCAAGAAATGCAACATCTGTTAGATGAACGTGGACAAGAATATCTAGCAGAAGATTCACAAGGATTAGATATAACAGATAAGGAAGCAGTAGATGCTTACTTTGAAAAGAACAAACCAGAAGTAGTTTATCATTGTGCAGCTTATACGGCAGTGGATAAGGCTGAAGGAGAGGGAAAAGAACTTAACTGGAAAGTTAACGTTGATGGAACAGAAAATATTGCTAAAGCATGCCAAAAAGTTGGGGCAACATTGCTTTATGTAAGTACAGATTATGTCTTTGATGGTAATCGTACAAGTGGTGAATATTTACCAGATGATCCCAAAGGGCCACGTAATGAATATGGTAAAGCAAAGCTTACTGGCGAAGAAGCAGTACAAAAATATTGCGATAAGTATTACATAATTAGAACAGCTTGGGTATATGGAAAATGGGGACATAACTTCGTATACACAATGTTAAATCTAGCAAAGAATCATGATAAGTTGACAGTTGTTGATGATCAAGTAGGACGCCCTACATGGACTAGAACATTAGCAGAATTTTTGACATACTTAGTAGATAATAAGGTTGAATATGGTGTATATCATTGTTGTAATGATGGTCAATGTTCATGGTATGAATTTGCTAAAGAAATATTGAAAGATACAGATGTTGATGTACAACCTGTAACTTCAGATCAATATCCAACAGCTGCATTCAGACCACACTATAGTGTAATGAAGTTAGCTAAAGAAACTGGATTTGTATTTCCGGATTGGAGAAAATCTTTGGATGAATTTATGGAAGAAATATAAGTAAAAATATTTTGAATACTAATAATAATGTGCAACATAGCTACATATTCAAGTGTTAATTAGGATACTTTATTTATAAAGTTCTACTAGTAGGTATTGTAAAAATTTATATAAAATAGTAAATTATAGAAATATAATATTACTTAATGAAGTTAGAGAATTTAAAGAAATGGAGAACCATGATGAAATTAATAATGGAAAATATTGGTAAAGTTAGTCATGCAAGTATAGATATAAATGGTATCACTGTAGTAGCTGGTGAAAATAATTTGGGAAAGAGTACAATCAGTAAGGCTTTATATTCAGTAGTAGATGGTTTAAGTAATTACGAAGATGAAATTATAGCTCAAAGATTACAATTAGTTTTTCAAAAAATAAAAGAATCGATGAGAGGAATAAGAAAATATTCTTTGTTTGAGTGTATAGATGCTATTGAGTTTAAAATAGGTGAGGAATTAGAAATAAATACAAATCCTAGAGGTCGTAGAATCGGAAAATATAGAGGGCTAGTAACAGTGCAAGATATGAGTGAAGTAGTCAAAAAATTTGAGGAAGGTGGTGAATTAGATGAAGATGATATAGAATTAATTTTTGAAAAAATATTAAATTTGTTAGATGGATCAAGGAAAATATATATATCAGATGATGAAATTTCATTTGAAAATATTGATATTCCTGAACTGCTGGATAATGTTAATGAAATAATGTCAGCACCAAAAAATAAGATACTAATGCGACTATTAAGCAATCATTTTAATAAAGAGTTTCAAAATCAAGTAAATAATATCTACGACAAAAATCTAAAAGCAAAAGTAGACTTAATAGTAAAAGATAAGAGCGTAAATATAGATATTACTGAAAATAAAGTTACAAAAATCAGTGATAATCCGGAAAATTTATGGGTTAATGTGGAATATATTGATAATCCCTTTATACTAGACGATATACCAAGTAGGATGATTGAGAGAAATAGATATTCATTATACCATGGAACAAAGTTAATTTATGATTTACAAAAGGGTATTAGTGATAATGCGATTGAAGGTTATATATTAGATGAAAAATTCCAAGAAATTGAAGATGAGTTATTAAAAATCGTAAAAGGAAATTTGAAATCAGCTGATATGCATGTAGGATTATCTGAAAATGATAGTGACCAGATTATTGATATAAAAAATGTATCGGCTGGTTTAAAAATATTCATTATTATAATGGAATTTTAATATTGGATGAACCAGAGATACATTTGCATCCGGATTGGCAGGTGAAATTGGCTAAAATTATAGTTCTTATTCAAAAAATTTTTAAAATGCATATCTTATTAAATACTCATAGTCCGTATTTTATTAATGCAATAGAAGTGTATTCTGATTTGCACAATATAGAGAATAATTTTTATCTAGCTGAACAAACTGATAAGGGAACAATGTTTGTTAATGTAAATAAAAATGTAGATAAAATTTATAAAAAAATGTTAAAACCATTTCAAGATTTGGAGGACATAGATGAGCGAGAAAGATAAAGAACTGTGGCAAAAAATTGAAAAAAAAGCATGTAGGTCCTTGAAGAAGTCATCGGAAGATGAAACCAATAAAACAAAAATGACTAAAAATAAGAGTAAAGTTATAGATTTTGATAGAGTCAAAGACTGTTATATGATTAATATTAAAAAAAATTTTAAAATAGATAATGATCCTAGATCTATAGATGCAATTTTTGACACAGAAGATGGTAGAATGGTATTTGTAGAATTTAAGAATGGGAAATTGAGTCCTAAAAATGTATTAGAAAAATTATATGACAGTGTGTTGATAAATAATGATTTGCTTGGAATAAGCATAGGCAAATTAAGGAAAGACGGTATCTTTATTCTTGTGTATAATCCGGGAAGTCTTGAAAAAATAAAAGGTACAATTGAAAGAAAATCTAAAAAAAAATTAAAGAGAATGCAAATTGGCAAATTTAAAGGTTATATTTTTAAGGAAGTTTATTCGCTTACTAAAGATCAATTTGAAGATTGGATAGAAAAGAATGGGGTATATTTTCCAAATCTATATAAGAATAATTTCAGCAAATAATATAAAATTAAAATAAATTATTATACACTATTTTGAAATATATAAGCTGGAAAAAGTTTTAAAATTCAAAAATCGTCAAAGATTACGTTATTTAAACGTTAAACTTTGACGATTTTTTTGGTTAAAGTAATGCAGGGGTTAATTTACCAAATTTAATGAGAATTAGCAAAGTCATAAGCATAATCAAAAATTTCAGGAATACCAGTAAACTCCTTAGTATTTTTGGCAACTAGAGTAGTTGCTTCATTTAAAATTGGTAGGAAGTAAGGTAAAGAATTTTCGTTAATGTAACTTCTTATATCATCTTCACTAATAGTTGATGAAAACATGATCTGTGATCGAGTAGATAAGCTGAATACAATTTTTAAGCCATTCTTTATTGTATAAGAAGATTCTAGTGAAGTAATTAGCATATAATCTTGGTTGTGAATCCGATCTAATGTATATTTAAGAGTATATTGAGTATCATTTTTTGATAAATCTAACTTAGTAATTTTATTTAAAGATAATAAGGATAGTTGTTCTGGATTAGCAATAAATAAGAAATCAACGATATTATCAATAAGTTTTAATTGGAATCTTTTTATATCATTTGCATTTGTCATTGAAATTTTACTCCTTTAGAAAAAATATCTTTAATCATTATAGCATTGCTCTTTCATTTTATGACAACAATGTAACACTAATTTAAAAATATACTACAGTTTACGTGTTTTGTTGTGATAGTTAATGTCATTAAGTATAATAAAATAGAATTCCTGTAAAATTTAGGGAATTTTCTACATAAGTTCAGAATTTAGATAAGATATTAAATAGTTCAGATAAGAAAAGGGAGGACGTTTTTTCTTGAAGAATTACGAAACAAAAAAACGTTATAAAATGTATAAATCAGGTAAAAATTGGATTGTTGCGCCTTTAGTATTCTTAGGACTCGCTGTGGGTGTAAATATTAACAATGTTAATGTATCAGCTGATACAACTGCTCAAAGTCAAGCTACTGATAGTAATCAAACAAATACAAATCAACAAGAAGTAGTATTAAATTCAGATAATAATAAAGTAGAAGCTAATAGCACAACGCAAGTTATAAGTGAAAATGTAGCTAACGACAAGAATAGTGTATCTCAAAATCAAGTGAATAACTCAGAACAAAACACTGAAAAAGTAAGTCAAGCAAATCAAAATACTACACAAAATATTACTGTACAAGATCAAAGTAACAAAGCTACAAATGAAAGTACAGCACTTTCCAATAGTACTAATAGTCAAAATGTAGCTAGTCAACAAGTGAGTGACGTTAATAATTCATCTACTAATGAATTGGTAGTTACTAATGCTAAATATAGTACAAATGTGAAGAGCTATGCTGCAGTGAAGACTAAAGTAACTAATCAGGTGAAAAATGGTTGGCAACAAGAAAATGGTAATTGGTATTACTTTAATAATGGACAACAACAAAAAGGCTGGCTCCAAGGTGGTGAAGATTGGTATTACTTCAATAATAATGGTGTGATGCAAACTAGCTGGCTCCAAGGTGGCAACGATTGGTATTACTTCAGTCCAACAAGTGGCCACATGCAAAAGGGTTGGCTCCAAGGTGGTAACGATTGGTATTATTTCAATCCAACAAGTGGTCGTATGCAAAAGAGTTGGTTACAAGGTGGGAAAGATTGGTACTACTTCAGTCCAACAAGTGGCCACATGCAAAAAGGCTGGTTGCAAGGTGGGAAAGATTGGTACTACTTCAGTCCAACAAGTGGTCACATGCAAAAAGGCTGGTTGCAAGGTGGTAACGATTGGTACTACTTCAGTCCGACAAGTGGCCATATGCAAAAAGGTTGGTTACAAGGAGGAAAAGATTGGTACTACTTCAGTCCAACAAGTGGTCACATGCAGACAGGTACTATCAATGTAGATGGTAAAAAATACTCTTTTAGAAACGATGGTAGAATGATAAAAGATACTTGGGGTTGGCCATTTCCATCAGTAGGTGAAGGATACTTCTCTGGAGCTCAATTATTTGGAGTAAATCCAGGTGGTGAATTTAGAATGAATGGTTTCCATGATGGATTAGATTTCGGTTCAGCTGATCATCCAGGTTCAGCTGTTCATGCAGTGCATAGTGGTGTGGTTACACAAATTGGATATATTGCAGGATTAGAAAATTACGTGGTAGTTCGTTCTGATGAATATACTTTTGTTTACCAAGAAGCTTTCAGTAATAAGGGAAATATTTCTGTAAAAGTGGGACAACAAATTAATACAGGGGATGTTATTGGTTATCGTGATACTTCTCACTTGCATTTAGGAATAACAAGAGAAACAAACGTCATGAAAGCAATAGCAAATTCCTTTAATAATAACGGTACATGGCTAGACCCAAGAGCCTTAATTAAAAATGGTATTGCTAATCAATAATTTAAATTAGAGGGGAGTATGTGGTATATGGGACTTATCAACAATAAGTTGGCTTTATTAATGGGAACAACCGTAGCAATTACAAGTACGATATTAACAAATACTAAAGTCAAAGCGGATACTGATGCTAACTCTAGTTTAAAAGAAGTTACTGTGCAAAATAATAATCAAAGTACAAATAGTATTAATACACAAGAAGTAACTTTACAAAACCAAAGTACAAAAAATGAAGATAGTAGTGCGGATACAAAAGAAGTTGTGTCAAAGGCCGAAACTAATAACATTCAAAGTAGCACTAATGAAACTAATATAACCAGTACTACTGCACAAAATAGTGTGGAAAGCAGCAACACTAATAGCTATGTGAATATTAGCAAGACACAGCAAGTATCAGATGCAAGTAGACAAAATGTTAATGCATCTACGCAAGCTTTGAGTGTGAGCAGGAGAATGAAGACCAGTGTAAAACTTGTAAGTCAAAGTTATAAAACTGGCTGGGTTAATACCAATAATAATTGGAGCTATTATCAACAAGGAAAAAAAGTAACAGGTTGGCTCCAAGGTGGCAATGATTGGTATTATTTTGATCAAAATGGGAAAATGGCAACTAGTTGGTTGCAAGGTGGCAATGACTGGTACTACTTCAATCCAACAAGTGGTCGTATGCAAAAGAATTGGCTTCGAGGTGGCAATGATTGGTATTACTTCAATCCAGTAAGTGGTCATATGCAGACAAAATGGTTTAAAAATAATAATAAGTGGTATTATCTTAATCCAACAAGTGGTCGTATGCAAAAAGGCTGGTTACAAGGTGGCGACGATTGGTATTATTTTGATAGAGCTAGTGGTGATATGAAAACTAGCTGGTTGCAAGGTGGTAACGATTGGTACTACTTCAATCTAACAAGTGGTCGCATGCAAAAAAATTGGTTACAAGGTGGTAATGATTGGTATTACTTTAATTCAACAAGTGGTCGTATGCAAAAAGGCTGGCTAGATGAAAAAGGTGATTGGTACTATTTCAAAAATAATGGAATGATGGCAACCGGATATTATAATGGATACCTATTTTCAAATTCTGGAAAATGGATTAGTAACTTTACTTTAACAGGTTTAGGAGCAAAGAACTTTATAAGCCAAATTGGTGAAGTTGCTAAGATAGTTGCAGACGAATATGGTATATATGCTTCTATGATGATTGCACAAGCTGGATTAGAAAGTGGCTGGGGAAGTAGTCTATTATCTCAGCAAGCACACAATCTCTTTGGTGTAAAGTGGAGTGGTAAGGGTAACTATGTTACAATGCCTACTTTAGAATATTATGGAGGAGCTTACCATACAGTGAATGCACCATTTGCAGCTTACAATACTTACTATGAAAGTTTAGTTGGATATGCTACAATGATAAAGACTAGGTTCCCTAAATCTACTAAGAGTTATTCTCCAACTTATCAAGATGCTGCTCGCAATTTAAGGAATGGTATATATGGGACATATGCAACTGATCCCGAATATGCTTCAAAATTAGTATCCGTAATTAATACTTATGGATTATACAAATATGATATTTAGGTAGGTTAGAGATATTTTCTCTGACCTATTTTATTGGAGTAAATAATTAGATGAGGTAATGCAATGCAAGCAATTTTAATATTAGCGCATAAAAATATACAACAGGTAGTAGAGTTAAGTAGAAAACTTAATTTGAATTTCAATGTATATATACATTTCGATAAAAAAATGTCTCTAGATAACGATTACCTTAAAGTTTTGGAGAATGAGAATATAAGATATATTTCTCAAGAAGATGTTAAATGGGGAAGTTGGAGTATCGTAAGAGCAACAATCGCTTTGATGAAATTAGCTTTAAATGATAAAGGTAATCAGTATTTTCACCTAATATCAGGTCAAGATTGGCCTATCATTAATCCGCAAGGAATATATGATTTTTTTGAAGGTAAAAATAGTATATACATGGAACGATATTTGGCAGATGGAATAAGAAAATCACATGAAGAAATAATAAATTGGCAAAAATACTACTATTACTATGATGTAATCAATAGAAGAAAATTGTATGGAAAAATCCTCCATAGATTGACAATGAAGTTACAAAGTTTAGTAAAGATTGATAAATTTAAAAAATTAAAAATTGATTTAGATATATATGCAGGTTCTCAGTGGGGGAGTCTTCCAAGAGATGCGGTTGAATTTGTATTGGATTATTTAGATTCTCATGAAAATGTACATAGAATGTTTGAGACTGGATTTTGTAGTGATGAATTTTGGCTGCCAACAATTTTGATGAATTCTTCTAAATTTAAAGATAGATATGAGAATTATAATTATCATTTTATAAAGTGGACTAAGCAACATGGAAGTTATCCAGCTATTTTAGATGAAAATAACTTCATAGAATTACGACAAAGTAATGCTTTTTTTGCAAGAAAGTTTGATGCCGATATATCTAGAAAATTAATTGAAAAATTGGAGTCAGAGTAAGCTTATGAGATTAAACTTTATGTGCCATTATTTAAGTGGTAATGGTGGAGTAGAAACTGTATTAACTGATGTATTAAATTACCTTTCAAAAGATAATGATGTAACTTTAACATTAACAAATGAACCTGAGAATGAAAATTGGTTAAGTAGTTTAAGTAGCAAAATTATAATTAAAAAACCAATGTTTGAAAATAAAGTTGGTAAGGTAGCATTTTTTAGTAGAGAATTTATTAGTTCATCTCAGGATGAAATAATGATAATTTTAGGTGCTAATTTAATTAAATTAGGATATAAAATTAGAAAGATTTTCAATAAGAGATATAAGATAGTATCTTGGATCCATTTTTCCTTAAATAATCAAGATATGTTTGATCCTAATAATATTAAATATGCAGATAGACACTGGGCCATAAGTACAGCTATAAAAAATGAATTAGAAGATTTGGGCATTAGTAGTGAAAAGATAGACTTGATATATAATCCTGTTAATCATCATAATACACTTATAACTAAAAATAATTCTGATACTTTAAAATTAGCATATATAGGAAGAATGCAAATTACAGGGCAAAAGAATCTATCAGATTTGTTAGAAGGAATTAGGCAATATAAAGGTAAAATAAAAGTTGATTTCTTTGGAACAGGGAAAGATGATTTATTAATAAAAGAGTATATAGAAAAATATAATTTAGAAAAAAAGATTATATGGCATGGATGGGTTAAGAATCCTTGGGATAAGTTGAAAGAATTGGATGCAACTATACTAACTTCAAACTATGAAGGTTTGCCAATGGTATTTTTAGAATCAATTTCTAGAGGGATTCCAGTGATTAGTTCTAAATTTCTAGGATATACTGATGTTGTAAAAGAAAATATTAATGGATATAGTTATAATGTTGGAAACATACAAGAGTTACTAAATTGTATGGTGAATATAAAAAATATGGACTATAATTCTAGTAAGATTCAAGAAAGTATTTCCCAATGTTATTCTGAAAATTATCTGGAAAAATTAGAACTTATTTTAAAGAAAATCTAGTAGAGGAATGGTAAGATGAAAAAGTATATAGTATCTATATATGATGACTCTGAGTATAACGCAGGCCCAAAAGCAAAAAAAGATGTAGAAGATATTTTGGTAGAGGATAATTTTGAAAAAATATCCTTAAAGTTTAAATTAAATAATTCTTTAAAATCAAAAATTTTAAAAATAAAGTATAAGTATATAGATATTCCATTGAGCTTATCTAAAATAGAAAAAAATAGCATAGTGTTTTTGCAGTATCCAGCATATTCCTCGTTTATTTTAAAAATCATAATAAAAAAACTAAAAGAGAAGTCGAGAAAATTATTTTACATAGTTCATGATGTGGAATCACTTAGATTATTTAGAGATAAGCCAGAGTACCACCATGAAGAACGGTCATTATTAAATATGGCTGATGGTTTAATAGTACATAATCAAAAAATGAGAAAGTGGCTAATCAAAGATGGTATTACTGTTCCAATGGTAGATATAAAAGTATTTGATTATCTTAATGATAAAATTGATAGACAAAGTACCTCTTTTGATAAATCTATTTGTTTTGCAGGAAATCTATCTAAATCTTCTTTTTTGGAAGAAGTAGAGACAAAGTATGAGTTAGATTTATATGGTATGTATCCAGCTAAAGAATATAAAAATGGAGTTAAGTATAAAGGTGCATATCCACCTAGTGAGTTAGGAAAACAATTAACTCAGAATTTTGGCTTGATATGGGATGGAGATAGCGTAGAAGAATGTAACGGAATTTATGGTGAATATATGCAGTATAATAATCCTCATAAATTTTCATTATATTTAAGTTTAGGTATACCTGTTATTATTTGGGAAAAGGCAGCATTAGCTAAGTTTGTTAAAGAAAATAATATAGGGATAACAATAGCTAATTTAAAAGATTTAGATAGGATTTTAGATAATATAACATATGAAGAATATAAGAGAATGAAAAAAAATTCTGAAGAAATAGGTAATAGTGTAAGACAAGGAAAATTTACTAAAACAGCTGTAGAAGAGCTAATTAGAAAGGTTGATAATCTTGGAGATATTACTAAATAAAAGAGATATATTTAGAGAAAAATATCTAGTGTGGGGAAATTATATTTATATACTTTCATTATGTATATATATAGCGATTAATTATATAAGAGGGACAATGTTAGCAGTAAGTGGACAAACAATTTTTCATATTACACTACTAGCTGCTACACTATGTCTAATTAAAATTTTAATTTTCAATAATTTTGATAAATATAAATATTTATTTATGATTGTTTTTTTGTTATTTCTTTTTTCCCTGGGAAGACAGTCATTAGATTATGATATGTATTATTATACAATTTTTATATTTGGTGCTGAAGGAATAGAATTCAGAAAAATATTAAAGATATTTATTCTAACGGTTAGTTCAATAATGACAGTTACTATAATAGCTTCGATTCTCAATCTTATTCCAAATATTGAAGTTGGAAGATCTGCAAGTCCTGTTTTACGCTATTCACTTGGAGCACTATATCCAACTGATTTTGCAGCTAGAGTATTTTGCTTAATTTTAGCATACGTAGCTTTGAAAAAATTTATATTATCTCTTCCTGAATATATAGGAGTAATAGCAGTAATTTTTACTATTAATTTGGTAACTGATACAAGGCTAGATACTATATTGATGATTCTTATTTTAGTTTGTTGTATTTTAAAGAAATATTTGGAAAAACTAATAGCATATTTAGGATCAAAGAAAATAAATTTACTGATTTTATTATTCATTTTTATCAATATTATATTGCCGTATATCTATACTCCTAATAATGTAATTTTAAGGAAATTAGACAACTTATTATCTACAAGATTATATTTTGGAAATTTAGCATTTAAGAACTATAATGTAGATTTATTAGGTCAATACATATATCAAGTTGGTAACGGTGGAATTCATCATTCCCCAATTACAAACTATTTCTTTATTGATGTTTCATATGTAAGAATATTAATGATGCAAGGTCTCGTAGCGTTTATATATACTTTATTTTTAATTTGCAAGAATAGTAGTAATTTTATTGAAAATAAACTATATTTTTATGAGTTTATGTTGTTAATGGTTGTTTTAAGTGCAGCTATTGATCATCATTTTTGGGAAATATCATTTAACTTTACTTTGTTAGCAACATTTTCAAAGTTAACTTGTAGTGAAAGGAATTTAGATTATGAAGGAATTAACAACTCCAGAAATTAGAAAAAGATTATTAGATATCTTGGTAGTATTTAGGGAATTTTGCCAGGAAAATAATCTTAATTTTTATCTTTGTGCGGGAACTTTATTAGGAGCAGTTAGACATGGTGGTTTTATTCCATGGGATGATGATATTGATGTGGCCATGTTGAGAGACGATTATGATAAATTATTAGATATTGCTAGAGATAATCCTATTATTAAAGACAAATATAAAATTATATCTTATGAATTAGGAACTTCACATTATCCATTTTTAAAGATTTTAGATATGGAAACACAAACAATTCAAAGTTTTTCTGATGAAGGCCATAATAATTCACTTTGGATAGATATATTTCCATTTGATGATGTATCTGAAAATACTGAACTTAGAAAGAAACAATATCGAAAAGTGGGCATATTAAGAGAAATATTGATGTTAAATTTTGCTAAATTTGGCGAAGGGAAAACACTCTTTAAAAGAATTTTTAAGCCATTATTAATACCATTTGCTAAGTTAGTAGGTGTAGATAAAGCTAACAAAGAAATGATAAGATTAGCTACAGATAGTAATTGGAAGGGAAGCCCAATAGTTGGAGATGTAGTGTGGGGTGAGTACAACAAGGAAATTATAAAAAAAGATTCATTTACTAATCCAGCTAATGTTAAATTTGAGGGAGAAACTTTCCTTACTATGTCTACATGGAAAAATTATTTGACTACAACTTATGGTGACGATTATATGGAACTACCTCCTGAAAGTCAGAGAGAAAATCATGAACTAAAGGTTTGGCTCAGAGATTCAATGAAAGAGGTGAAGTAGATATGACTGTTTCGATAGTAATGACCACGTACAACGGAGAAGAACATGTAGAAGAACAGCTGCAGTCTTTATTAAATCAATCTTTAAAGGCAAATGAAGTATTGATATATGACGATGGTTCTACCGATAATACAATTAATATAATAAGAGAGTTTATAGTTAGTAATGACTTATCTGATTCTTGGAAATTAATTCAAAATAAAGAAAACAAGGGTTGGAAAAGAAATTTCATGGAAGGAATCTGGAAAGCTAAAGGAGATTATATATTTCCTTGTGATCAAGACGACATCTGGTATGATGACAAGCTCGAAAAAATGATTAAAATTATGGAATCTCATCAACAAATTAATTTGTTAGTGTCAGATTTTGAGTATATGTATGGAGAACAAAAAGTAAGAAACAAACCTTTGAATGAAAAGAATTCTAAACTTGAAAAAGTTGAATTAACTAAACATTGGCTAAGAGTAGATTTTCCAGGGTGTGTCTTTTGTATCAGAAGAAATATGGCACAAAAAAGTAAAAAATATTATGATGCAGAGTATGCACATGATGATTTTTTTTGGCGAATAGGATTATTTGAACAAAGTTTATATATTTTACATGATGAATTAATAGGTCATAGAGTTTATAAAGAAAGTACTTTTTCAAAAGAAGTACTCCAATTAAAAACTAGATCTAAAAAAATAGAGTGGATTGATTTATCAATAAATTGTTGCAAATCTCTTATGAGGATGCTAAATAACGGTACTGATATTAGTAAAAAAAAGAAATTAATTGCTGATACAGAAAAATCATTAAAGCTTAGAAGAAAGTTTTATCAAACTAGAAATCCTATTTATGGAATTATATTAATTAAATATTTAGATAATTATCAATTTAAAAAGCAGTATTTAGGAGATTGGTTCTTCACTTATTTTAGATAATTACAATGTCTAGAGGGGGATTAACGTTGAAATTAGGTAAATATATATTATTTGTAGGAAGTTTAATAGTAACTTTAACAGCTATGAGTGTAAATGCTGATACTGTTAAAGATCAGAGTAATGCTATATCTGTAGAAACGACAGATAATAGTATGATTAGTAAAGATAAAATTAATAAAGAAAACGAAAATAATAGTCAAAGTAATAAAGAAAATGAAAATAATAGTCAAAGTACGTCTCAAGTAATGTCGGATTTGACGAAAAGTAGCTCAGTACAGAGTACAAATAGTAATGATTTAAATAATAATAGTAAACCAGAGATAAAAAAGATTGAAGAACCAGCTGTGTCAGAAAAGAAAACTACAGTAATTAATGAACCTAAAGCAAAAGCTGTAGAAGTAAAAAATGGATGGTATTCTGTCCAAAATGATTGGTACTATTATAAGAATAATAGTATGCAAAAGGGCTGGCTACAAGGTGGAAACGATTGGTACTATTTTGATCCTCAAAATGGACGTATGCACAAAAAGTGGCTACAAGGTGGAAACGATTGGTACTACTTTAATTCTATAAATGGACGTATGCAGAAAAACTGGTTACAAGGTGGAAACGATTGGTATTACTTCAATCCTACAAGTGGGCATATGAAGACAAACTGGTTACAGGGTGGAAATGATTGGTATTACTTTAATCCTCAAAGTGGACACATGCAAAGAAAATGGCTACAAGGTGGAAACGATTGGTACTACTTTAATCCCACAAATGGTCACATGTGGAAAAAATGGCTACAAGGTGGAAACGATTGGTATTATTTGGATTCAGTAAATGGTCACATGCAAAAAGGATGGTTACAAGGTATAAATACATGGTACTATTTCAATTATTATAATGGAAAAATGTATAGTAATACATTTTTTAATGATGGAGGACAGACATATTTTGCTGCACTTTCTGGCAATGTTCATTCACCTAAATATGTTAGTCAATGGATTCCAGTAAGAGCGCCAGAAGGTTGTACAATTGCTTCGATTGCTATGTTAATGAGCATAAAGGGAGAAAGAATTACAAATATGTATGCTGCATATGCAAACTTACCACAAAGTGGAAATGTGTTTACAGGTGCAGGATTTATAACAATTATTCCAGCTTCTAACTTAGTAACATATGTTCGTCGGTATAGTAGTGATATAGTCAATATTTCCGGTAGTAGTATAAGTACGTTAGTAAATTACATTCAAAATGGACACCCTGTACTATATTATGGATGGTCAGGATATGAAAGAATTTATGGGAATAGAAACCATGCCAAGGTTATTGTTGGATATAGAAATGGTAATTTTCATGTATATGATCCTTGTTACAACCATCAATGGGATCCTGCTGGAACATCTGGAGGTGGCAAATACGATAGAGGTGCAGACAGATGGATCTCATGGGGAGATCTGGCTAGTGAATATAATGGTTCAGGTGCTGTAACAATTGTCTAGATAAATAAATAAAAAGAGCGAGAAAGTGAACTTGCTCTTTTTTTTGAGGTGAAGTAAGTATGGAGAAAAGGGCTTCTAATTTAGAATTATTAAGAATTTTAAGTATGTTTATGATTGTAGTACATCATTTTGCATTTCATGGAACATTTAATTTTAAAACAATAACTAATACTAATCAGGGTGCATTGTTAGCGACTTTAATATTGGAATCATTTGGTAAAGTAGGTGTGGCGATATTTGTTCTTATAGGTGCATATTTTTTAGTGGAAAAAAATTTTAGTTTTAAGAGAATCATAAATTTAGTGATCTTGACAAGTTTTTATTCAATTACTATTTATATAATATTAAGGGTTCTAAAATTTGGTATACCAAATGATTACTCATGGACTAAGATAATATTTCCATACCCTATTCCAACTAATTACTGGTTTGTTACGAGTTATATTGTAATGTTACTAAGTATGCCTATGTTAAATATAGTAATACGGAACATTAATCAAAGAAAGCATTTGTATATATTATTGTTTTTAACAGTTTTTATAGTAGCTATTCCTGATCTGTATTCATATTTTCCTGGAAAAATGGATATCTGGATAGGACAATTTGGTGCTACTGATGCTACGTACTTTATATATTTGTATTTTATTGCTAGTTATTTTAGATTATATTCTAGTAAATTAACTAGAAATTGGGAATATTGGTTAATACTTGTAGTTATTGGAAATATATTATTATTTATATCATACTCACTTCCGTTATTTATAAGTGATGCTACTCATAATTATTTAAATTATTCCCAATTAATGATTGGACAGAATAGTACTGTAATTACTATGGTGGCCGTATCAATATTTATGCTATTTGTAAATATTGATATAGGTAAAATAAGATATATAAACTATATATCAGCATCGATGTTTGGAGTATATTTACTCCATGAGAATGCATTTTTACGTCCTATTATATGGAATTACATTAACAACAATAGATTTACAACATTTACTTCAATGATAATCAATGGTTTAAAATATAGCTTTTTAATTTTTATTATATGTATATTGATAGATATAGTATTTCGAAGAATTTTATTTGAAAAGAAAATTAATAATTTGTCACTAAAATTAGGGAATTATTTAGATAAGAAATTATTAGGAAAATAAATAATAATTGTGTAATGAGGATATTATTATTATAATTTTAGTGATAAAATGAAAAGTGTTTTGCTAATTAAAGGAAATATTTTAGTTTTGGAGGATTTAAATGACAAATTATTTAGTAGTAGGTGCAGGACTTTTTGGTGCAGTATTTGCACGTGAAGCTGCTCAAAGAGGACATAAAGTAAAGGTTATTGAAAAAAGAGACCATGTTGCTGGAAATATTTATACAAAAGAAGTACATGGTATTCAAGTTCATCAATTTGGTGCAC
>ERZ1643251.2621-NODE-2621-length-18000-cov-9.730343_pt1 | contig 18000 bp, 15 predicted proteins | sample MGYA00579261_ERZ1643251 | MGnify/ENA primary metagenome ERZ1643251 (study PRJEB29033, sample SAMEA4952267) | chicken gut metagenome | biome: Broiler Chicken; feature: Gastrointestinal Tract; material: Caecum | place: Ireland | collected 2018 | study: Broiler...
ATATTGTCTCATGCCCTGACCCGCAATTCAAGCCGCGGGGAGGTTTTACGCTTACTGTGTAACATACAACACAGGGAGGCTTTTGCTTAACGGTAATGCTTTTGCCTAATTAGGAGTATTGGTTGTACACATCAAGTGCCCCACCAGATAATTTTGAGGCCCCAAGGCCATTTCCACATGCGGACCACCTCCAGTAGTAATTGGAACGAGAAACAGTGTTGTCGTTCTTTCTTACTACATTATACATTAAAGAGGAATGTATTTAGGTTGCAGAGTAACGGGGTATTGGTGTTTTTATCAGAAAAATGCGAAAATCCAGTTGCCAACCCAAAGAATGCCTTCAAGTAGTGCAACCACTATCGTTGTGGCCAAAGGAACAACAATGGCGCCCAATATCATACCGTTGAGTTTCGTAGACCAATCTTCATCAAGAGCCAGAAGTAAGCCCGAAATTATTCCAGCGGTTACAAGAATGGTGATATTTAGCCAAATTGGAACAGAAACAAACCACATAATACAACCCGAAATTAGTGCAATAAAAGGTAGTGCAAACCATGCAATCGTGAGCACACCTTCTCGGTTCTCTTTTTTACGAGCTATTTCATTTGTTGTGATTTCCTTGGCATGCTCCGCTGAAATATTTTCCAGCTTGTGATCGTGTGCATTGGGGATTGTTTTCTCTCTATATGAGGCATCCGAGAGTATGCGATTATATCGCTTTGTGGCCTCGACATCCGCCTTCTCCATAGCCTTCCGATAATAATCCGCTGCTTTGAGGAGGTCCGCTTGGACGCCCAACCCCTTCTCGTAGCATACTCCAAGCTGTCTTAGTGCAATTGCATTGCCTGAGTCTGCCGCCTTAATATACCACTCGACAGCAGCACCGGCATCTTCTTTCACACCGAAGCCGCACAGATAACAATCTGCTAGGTGTCGCATACTTTCAGTATGCGCATGTTGGGCAGCCCTTTCATACCAGGAAAATGCTTTGGAGGGATCCTTCTTTACGCCAAATGCATTTTCATAGCAGACGCCCAAAGTGTACTCAGCATATGGGAGACCAGCCTCCGCCGCTTTTCGGAAGAACGGAATAGCTTCTGAGAGATTTTTCTCTATTCCTCGACCGTGATACAGGCACTCTGCAATGTGCAAGTTTTCACTAGGCTTAACATCGTTCAACGCATTCTTCGCTGAGGTATTGCCTTTTTGTGCACTCTGATAAAAGAGAAGTGCTGCCTTTTTTTTATCTACATCAACGCCTTGACCTTTTTCATAGCAAACACCTAAACTATATATGGCTGAATCAACGCCTTTTTCTGCAGCTTTCTGGTAATATTCTACCGCCTTGACATAACTCTTCTCAGTTCCATGGCCCCAGTAGAAACAATCGCCCATTCGGTTTATAGCTAATGTATGACCTTGATCTGCCGCTGCTTGAAAAAGCTTGAATGCTTGAATATAGGCTTTGGGTACACCATCTCCACGATAGTATATCTCACCGAGGTTATATTGTGCCGCAGAGGAACCTTGATTGGCAGCCTTTTGATAGAAGACTTTTGCCATGCTCATTTCTTTAGCTACACCTTTACCAAGCTCGTAGCAACGCCCAAGATAATACTGCCCATTCGCATATCCCAGATTTGCCGCTTTTTGAAAAAAATGAAAAGCTTTGGTATAATCAACAGCTACTCCAAGGCCAAAATAATAGTTTTCGCCGAGTATATTGAGTGCGCGTGCATCTCCAGAATCAGCCCTTTTTTCTAGATCTGCTATTTCTCCGGTGATATCTAACGAACGCTTATCCTTACCCTCCTTGGACCTGCCGCTGAACTTAGGGGTAGCGGGAAGAGTTCCAAAAGCCTCCCTGTTGTTTTGCATGGTTGCTGCTGGGACAGTCTCATAGCTTCGAGGTGAACTCCCGGTCGAATTTGGGGTTATCTTGGAAGTGCGGGGATGGGAGGCAATCGACAGCTGCTCAAGCGCCTCAAGCATCTCTTTGGCCGTGCGGTATCTATCATTTGCTTTGAATGCGCATGCCTTTAAAATAACCTTTGCGAAATCAGCAGTTGCATCACAAGGCAACGGAAATTTTGTCCCAGAAAGCCTCAGGAGGTTTGCTTTTCCTCCGTTATCATATGCAGATTCTGCAAAAGGCCGCCGATTTTGGTTGCTGAGTTCGTAAAGAACCAAACCCAAACTGTAAATATCGACCCGCTCGTCATAACCTTCCCGAACCTGCTCCGGTGCATAATATTCAGGAGTTCCTACCGCAGTGGTAGCAACCGTACCACGACATCCGTCAAGAATTCTGGAAATGCCAAAATCACCGAGTTTGTAGTCGCCCCGCGCATTTACAAAGATGTTTTCAGGCTTGATATCGCGATGGATAATCGGATTCGCTTCTCCGTGACACAAGATAAGTGCATTGCAAATATCTTTGCCAATCTTTATTATTTCGGTTTCTGAAAAGATATGACCGGTTTGGATGATTTTGCGCAAATCGCAAAGTAGCTCCATTCGAATGAGCAAATCACAGCCAAAAGAGTTATCTTCCGTCCACTGTTCCGTTACCCGATCTTCGTAACTTACAATATTGGTGTAACCCTTCAGCGCATACATGATCTGAACCTCATTAAGCGCATGCGTCTTTCGCTTTTCCAGTTCCGCCTCATATTCAGCCTTTCGGCGGGGAGAAAATTCACTCAGTTTTCCCCGCTCTTCAATCAACGTTATTACCTTAACGGCGCTTTCCTCATTTCTGGATTCCTTGTGCTGAAGATGGAAAACAGCGGTTTGACCGTTCTTACTCACACCAAGGAGTTCTCCGATTTGCCAATGACCAAAGACTGTGCCGTACTGGTGTCGTCTTGACTCTATGGACATACTCCCAACCTCCGTTCTTTATTTGATTACAGACAGATAACTTAACCGCGAGCATCTTTTTTAATACTATGCAATGCAACGTTTCCAATAATTAGTGGAACAACAACGAACACCAAGAGAATCAACCAAACTTCACGCAGATGCTCAGCTGAGTATAAAAATGCCTCGTCGGCCTCATGTGCAATCATTGGGAACTCTCCTTGAATGTGGAGAGGAAGATCATTAAGATTACTGATACTGCCAAGAGCTTCCATGCCCCAGCGGCTGAGCATAAGGGCAGATACACTGGATGCAGCGCCTTCCATTGCAAAGAGCACACCGGAGAACAGAAGCTGGACAATCAAAATATACGGAGACATTTGGCTGGCAAGCTGCTCGTTCTTGACGATGCAGGAGATGCACAGGCCCATGGTATCTGCAGCAAAGACGATCAAAAAAATGGTTATGTAGTATTCCAGCATAGCAGGCCCACAGATCAGGCCCTCCGTGGGAAGTTCGTTGCTATAAGCCCAATGCACACCGTAAAAACTCAGGCACAGAACAGCACTCTGGAATGCACACAGGAGCAACTGGATAATTGCCCGGGAAGCGGTATAGCATCCGATACGCAAAGCACCACTTACATAGTCACGCTTTATGCTTTTTCTCTCCTTGACAATCGTCTGAATAGAGTTGAAAAGGCCACCCCAAATTGCTGCACACACAAGAATAAAGCAAGCTGACTTGGTGCTTTCCATATTTACAAACATGTCCTTACCAGCAATCCAAACAGTAATGCCTGCAGCCACAAAAGGGAAAAACAGGGAAATGAGAAGGTTAATCTTATTGCCCGTTAATGCACGAAACCCTTGACGAAGCAAAATTCTCAATTCCCGGGCAACAGAAATCCTTTTGGGAGCATTAATCTTCATGGTATTACCTCACATACTTTTCAGGACTTGCTTCTAACAAAGCATAGATTTTTGCAAAAGAGGATTCCGCAAAATGTCGCTTGCATTCATTTGGAGATCCAGAAAATGCCAAACGACCAGTTCCGTTAGCTTTGACAAGAAAAATTACTTGGTCAAACATATCAATACAGGATACATCATGAATGATGGCAACAATGGTCTTTCCGTGGGTGTGTGCAAGATTCCTAAGAAAAACATACAATTCATCACGAAGGTTAGGGCTAAGCCCCTGTTCAGGCTCATCAAGGAAGTAGATATCACGATCTGCAACCAAATCAATTCCAACGTTGACACGGGTTTGTTCGCCGCCGCTGAGACGACTGTTAGGGGTGTCTTTCACTTTTGTCATACTAAGGAGCTCAAGCGTATCTTTCACGCGCTCGCGGATTTGCTCTTTAGTTGTATCAGCTGGCAAACGCAACTCAGCTGATTCTATAAACGATTTTTCAGGGGTAAGTTCCTGACGTATAACTTTCTCTTGAGGGACATTGCCAATCAGATACTTGATCTGGTTCAAATTCTTAACCAAATCAACACCTCTGTACACAACAGATCCGGTAACGCCCTTTTGATCCAGACCGCTCAAACATCCCATCAAAGTGGATTTACCTGCCCCCGCAGTACCCAACACAGCAACGAGCGTGCCTTCCTTAATATCAAGCCGGATGTCCTGAAGCAATTCCTTGTCGTGCTTGATGAGGGCACCAGCCTTCACTTTCTTGCTTTGAATGTTAGCAGAGAGAACAACCGGACGATCACAGGGCCGCGTCATACACAGCTCAGCCTGTTCCTTCTTGCGATTTCTCTTCGCATAGAGAATCTTGTCTCCCAAGAAGAAATAACTGCAGTCACAGATAGCAATGTGGTCCTTTTCGCGAAGCAGAGTGCTGCTCTTTACCTCCTGGCCATTCAGGAACGTACCGGCACTACTATTGCAGTCGGACAGATAGTAATTTCCATTTACATAAGTAATCTTTGCGTGTTTTGAAGACACATAAGGGAGCGGTTCAACAAGGTCACAGGAGCTGTCACGTCCAATGATGGTTGTTGACTTCCTCAAAGGATAGATAGTCCAAGTGCCTTTAATTGTAGCAGTGGTGAAGAGCATCAAAACACCTTGAGCACTTACGTGGTTGAGATCTTCATTGTCAATCCGAAGTAAATCTCCGTTTTCGAGCAAAATGGGAGTCTTCATTCCCGCTTTGGGACGAGGAACTTTTACTCCGTTATGGAAGGTGCCATTGAGGTTTTTAGGATTGTCTATAAAAAACCATCGGTTATCAATGTTTCGAATCCAACCATGTTCACGACTGACAATCCTCGAGGTAAACAGGACATCGGGTATATTGGGCATATTAGGATCATATCGGCCTATTGCCCAATCTGGTCGTGTATCCAAGGATAGAACCCGGATCTGATTGTCTTCAAGAATAATCAGACTTGCACCACTGATCTGTGCAACATATTTCTGAGTCTGCATAACTTTCCCTCTCTTTATAAGTCTTCAATTAAGTAATTGTCTTCTTCTGCAAGATCAAGCTGAACAAGAATATTTTTTACGAAATCACACAGGTCTGAAGAACCATCTGGAATAATCGCGTCGTCCTCCGAGCAGAGTTTAGCTTCTTCAATAGCCCACATAATTGAAGCTTCAATCGGATTCTTGACATAAAGCGGTTCCATTTGTGCCAACTGAAGCGTCCGATTTATAGCATCAGCATCCATGTTGAGATGTAGACCTAAAGAGATGATCTTATGACGCAAAGGGAACCATCTCTTGTTCCTTATTTCAGAAATACAATGCCGGAGAGAGGAAGACCATTGAGCCTCTGTCGCCATAGAATGGAAACTCGCTTTTCCCCCATCCCCGTCAGCGACATACTCATTTCCAAGGTTGATTGCCAGATAAGCAATGATGAAGCTATATAGCTTAGCATAGGCTTGTTTAAACGACGGGGCGAATGTTTTTGCGAAATTGATCATTTCGTCTAGATTTTTAAGGGAGGCAAAATATTCAGACAGATTTCCTGTTGTATATGCGCTCTGATGCCCACAATCTACTCCGTGAAGTTCCTGTTTAACCAAGCCGAGTACTCGTTCATAGGTTTCGTATGTAGAATCAAGCGTGTCAGACTCGAGGACGAACATACAGACGCTATCCTCCAAGGATTTGACATACAGCTGCGGACATTTTCCATAACGCTTTAAGAAGCTGTTCATTTCATCCTTGTTATATCCTGCTGCGAAACCAATACGGATGTACATATCTCTACTTTGGGGAAGAGACCCTTTTCTCCATTTACGCACAGCAGGCTCGCTCACCCTACAAAGCTGAGCAAGCTTCTTGCATGAATAGCCTTTGTCGGACAGAATCTGTTCGATTTTTTCCGTCCACATAGAGCGCTGATCTTTGAGCAGCGGGAGAATAGTTTGCTTTAACTCATCGATGTCATCACAATTGTTGAGACTGGACTCGATAATTCCAGTTTCGTATACCACCATATACCGCCTCTTTTCAGATGCAATTAAGTATATTCAATTAAGACACATGTAACGTTATCTTCCCCACCCCGATTGCGGGCTTTTTCCACAAGTGTGTTTGCTTTTGAGCCAATTACCTCATCACACCATAAGACTTCAGCGATTTCATCATTTGCACACATATCGTAAAGACCGTCACTGCAAATAAGGACACAATCACCTTTCTCGATAGGAATCCAGAGGCTTTCAACAGGCTTGATATTCTCCCGGGTCCAGTCGCGACCAATGTATTCTGTCAACTTGTGTTTATCTGCTTCGGCTGCGGGATCATCTTCCTGGTACATGCCCACTTCCAATTTCATTTGGGCAAGCGTCTGATCCTTTGTGAGCTGGAGCAGTTCCTCATCCCGGGCCAAATATGCACGACTATCCCCAAGGTGAAATATTTTGAACTCCACACCATTGGAGCATAAAACTGTACCGGTTGTACCGAAGATCTTATACTCTTTTTGCAGATCGATAATTCGGTTGTTTGCCTGCAGGAACGCTTTCCGCATACAAAGATCAACCTCGGTTTTGGAGGGGGCATCTCCCAACTGCCCTACCGCCTCTATGAAAATTGCGGCAGTATCACGAGAAGCCAATTCCCCCATCTCACCCCCGCCCATCCCATCAAAGACGCCAGCGAATTGCCATTTTAGGGCACACTCATAAAAAGAAACGGATACCTCACTACGATCTGAGGAGTTGGTATTCATATACTTGCCAAGAACGTAGTTATCTTCATTATTCGTCCGGACACACCCCACATCGCTTACTACAACCCCCGAAAACTTAAAATAGTGCTCCTCGGGACTTTCTGAATAGTAGTCTGGATCATTAATCAAGGTAGTGCTGTGGGGCATTGACTTGGTTGATTTTTTTTTGCGACTATTACCAAAAAATAGCATACATTCACCTCTTATCTAATGCCGCATACGACCCATACTTCATTTTGGAGTTCCATGTCAATGGTTGCGGCAAACGGTTTTGTGTGCTCTTCCCAGACCAGAATACCAGCAAGAGCAACAACAGCCGTTTCATTGGAAATGTCGGTTTTGAGAACAGTAAATTCCACTTCCGGGAGTTTATCTGGATCGATTGCGCCATCAGTCACATAGGGAAGAACAGGCATAATTGTCCTAAGAATGGTAATATAAGAACCGACGGACACACCTGTTTCGCCAACAGAAAACAACAACACCTTCTCTACCTGAGATGCCCATTCGCTATCGATACATGCCAGGATACCGTCCATATCAAAACTGTTGATGGATTTTTGAAGTGCTTGAATAGTGTCTTCGGGTTTGGGAGCTTTGTTAGAACAGCCGGAAAGCGGAGAGCATACGACAGCAACTAAAAAGAAAATTGCTGCTGCTTTTTTTAAATAGGTTGATCGCATGTGAATCACACTCCTTACAGTGCGCATTATACAGTATCTACACCCTCTGCTTTTCAGGCAAAGTTTCGGCATCCCTATTGTTTTTTGTGGCATATCCAGATGTTTTCATTTTCCTATGGGGTGCTGGTCTGCCAAATAATGAATATTATTATACTTTTTACCGGGATCAATATCAAGTCCCTTTATGGCCCAATCCCCCAGGCAGTAGGCTCGCAACATAACTTTTGGTGAAATAAACAACCTTACTATAAAGTATAAAAGCAAAAGCTAAGTTGGTGTGGCTTAGAGTTTACCATCAGCGACGATATGCAGCTTAAGACATATTGGGCAACTCCAACGTTTAGGCTAGTTTTCCTAAACTGTCTTTATTTTTCGAGGAGGATACTTTATAAAGGCAATGAAGAAAGTACTCTCGTTTTTGTTAGCTGCAGTAACACTTTGCGGTGTAATCGAAATCCTTGCCCTTGCTGTATCGACCCAGGTATTCGATATTCTTTCCAGTTCCAAACATGCAAAGACCTATACTCTGAGCAGTTCTGGCAAAACAATTCCCTATACAAGCAACAAGCTCTCTACACGAGGAACCGTTACATACGGTGCCTCGTCCAGTTCTTATATCGACAACAAGGCTGATAAATTGTACATTTTTTATTGACTGCACCAATGGCACCTATTGGGTATATGTCAGTCACCCCACATCCAGCAGGCGTATCAATGCATACATTCCGCTGTCTGCACTTACCGAAAACAATGGATCCTATGCAAAAAACGTAAGCACAGGTAAATTCTACTGTTCCTTGCGGGAAAATACTTCTACAAGTTCCAGTTATTATGTGGCAAAAGGAGACACTGTGTACTTGGCTGCAACCTCCGGCAGTAAGTATCAAATTCCTTATCCTTTTTCTAATGGCAAGCACAGACAGACCTGGTGCAATGCGTCAGATTACAAAAATTACTGCGGATCAAATCATCTAACAATACCACTACGGAAACATCTGTAATTGGTGGTCAAAGTAATACCCCCAGAGTTGATGCATTTGTCAGAATTCGTTACGCTACCAATGGACGCTACCTTGATATTCCTGTGGAAGGTGCGACAAAAAATAGTACGCAGTTGCAGATATGGGATTCTACCTCCGATCACCCAAAACAGTATTTTCAGCTGATCGATACAGGTAAGGGCTGGCAGATCTTATCCCTGCACTCTGGAAAAGTTGTAGGAGGTTTGCACAATACTTTATATTCGGTCTTTCCCGGTTTTATAGTGATATTTTCGTTTTTTTATTTAATATGTTGCGTTTTTTCGTATAACTAAATATTGATAAAAGTAAATAAACACAGATGGTTTACACATAAAAGTTAGATGTCTTATTTTCTGCGTTTTTAAGATTTTTGAGTACCATGAAGACCGGCACCTGGACAAAACGCAAATCCTGCAATTTCCCACCGGTGATTTCATCTCCAAGGGACACCGCATCATTTTCAAGGGGGGCTTACAGAAACAGCAAAACTTTCCTTGCCTGTGCTTTGGGGAGTGCCGCCTTCCGCAAGCTCAAGTCAGTGCGGTACATTCGTCTGTCGGAGCTGTTGGAGGAGCTGGCCCTAGCGCAGGCTGCCGAGGAATTTAGCAAAGTCTTGAAGACGTACAGGAAGTACGACCTGCTGATTTTAGATGAGTGGCTGATCCGGTGCCTGACATCACGGGAAAGCTACAATTTGCTAGAGGTTATTGAGGCCAGAAACAAAAAGGGATCTATGGTTTTCTGCACCCAGTACGAAATCGGCGACTGGTACGCCCGGTCTCACCCCGATTCGGATGAGCGCAGTGCCATTACTGTGGCCATTTTGGATTGAATCAGCCGTAACTCCTACGAGCTTCTGATTGATGGAAAAATCTCTATGCGGGAACGCTACGGTCTGAGATACCAGGAGGCAAATGGTTGATATGGCATTAATGCATTGTCTCCCCGACGCCAAATATGCTACCTGGTTCCACAACAAGCAAAATACCGAACAGGCCAAGCGAGAGATTCAGCATCTCTTTTCCGAAGAGCCTGACGAATTGCACGAATGGGCCAGCAGGATGTTAATGAGCCATCCAGAAACATTATAGCTCGTTGGGCCAAATCCTGATCTATCCCACCAGATGGGCTGTTAAGGCCCCTCTGGCCACTGCGGATGCACTCTGGAACGAGGTGTGGCTGATGTCCGTGACACCGTGGCTAAAAGTCCGTGCAAGTGTGGCTAAGCAGGCGGAATTTACAAAGCGGGCATTCATGCCAATTATGTGCTGTTCGACAGCTGGTTTTCCTCCCCCAAGGTGATCCGTTCCATGAAGGAACTGGGGCTGGATGTGGTTGCCATGGTGAAAAGAGCAGCAAGATTCACTACTGTTTTCAGGGGCAGATGTGCTCTTGTAAGGATATTTTCCGCCGCTGCAAGCACAGACGCGGCCGCTCCCGGTATCTTCTGCGTGTGCCGGTAGAGATTTGCGGAGGGGACGACGATGCCACGCCAATTGCCGCGAAACTGGTTTTCGTGCGTAACCGCAGCAACCGCAAGGACTATCTTGTGCTGCTGAGTACCGATGCGTCCCTGACCGAGGACGAGATCATCCAGCTCTACGGCAAGCGGTGGGATATTGAAGTGTTCTTCAAAACCTGCAAGTCCGGCCTGAGACTGACGAAGGAACGCCGTTCCCTATCCTATGATGCCGTGTGCGCACAGACTGCCATTGTATTTATGCGATATCTGTTCCTGGCAGTCGTCGTCCGGGAGGGCAGCGACCTTCGCTCATCCAGGCCGCTGTTCTACCTCGCGGCGGATAAGATAGTGGATATCTCCTTTGCTGCCGCTTTTAGAAATTGCAACTTTTTCTCCAGAAACTGCTAGAGGGATTTATTACCCGGAAAGAGGAAATTTGTGCGCTCGTCTTGGATTTCCTCGCAAGTTTACCTGCTGACATGAAGCGTTTCTTTGATTTTTAGGGGGTAATGGGCACTTTTACGCCTGAAATGGGGGGCGAAGTTTTAGCTCTCGAAGGTAATTTGAATATCGACTCTACAAGCCTCTTCTTTCAGTCTGTTGTTACAAGAATGCGGTAAAATAATCACTTGGACGCTGTTTAATCAAATGAAATATCTCCAACAATAAACCTACTTTTACCGATTATCCGTTCTATAGATTTATTCATTTGCTCCGCCATATCAAGATAAGAAGACAAATCTTGATCCATAAATCGAATTGCTTGATTCATGCTTCTCTCTATTCCTAGGTTCTTCAAAGAAGCTTCCTTTAGTTTTCGAACAGATTCATTTGACGAAGAAACAGATGTCTTCATATTATACAAAGTTCGAATATAATACACTAAAGCGTTTTTGTTTTCCGCTTTGGCTGCTATATTATTTTCAAGCAAACCTAAAATATTCTTTTCAATTTTTGACCAGTACGAGGAAATTGTTATGTTATGTTCTTTTAATTGTTTGCTAAATGTTTCAATATAGCCCGCAGCTTTCTTTGATTGTTTCCGTACAAAAGCCGCTGTTCCGTTACCTCCTGTTTTTTTAACTTTTTCAATCTCATATGTGCAATCATTCATTCCCTTGCTCATTGTATTCATTTCTGAAGTCATTTTCTGAATCTCTGTATTCATCTTATGTGTATTATCTTCAATTTCCGCCAAAAAATCTAAAAAGCCTTCTTCTCCTTCCTGGATATCTAATTCGATATTTTCTCTAACAAATAGTTTTTGCGGGTCAATTTTACTCTTATCCAAAAAATCGCCAACGGGATTGTTAAAAACAACACTACCGTCTTTAGCCCCACCTAAATTTTTTTCTAAATATGTAATCAATTCGTAGAATTTTTTAAAATGCGTCGAATAATCTTTTGCTCTGTATTGCTTCAGATCAAATGGCAAACAACCAAGCTCATCACGAGTTATCATTATCGTTTTTTTATTGAAGCTATGAGCAATACCTAATTCATACATTACGTTGGGATTTAAACCAGTTAAATCTGCTATTACAATGTCAGCATAATAAATTGGCGGAATAATGTCTGCTAAAATATTTTGCTGATTATCCTCATCTCCCGCATGTGAAAACTCAAAATCATCGCTAAAGTGTTCTTTTAACATTTCGTAAGATTCAAAAAAATCATCGGTAAATGGCATAATTACAAACACTTTTGTTTTGCCCATATTATATCTCTCCCATAGTTCTATTTTTATAACAATAATATGAAGATAAGGTTCGTCAGCTGCATCTCAGCCTCTCATACAGCACCGTGCCCACTGTCTCCATTACCTGCCGCATCATGTCGGACTCAGAGAGGGTATAATTATTCATTTAAGTCCAAAATTTCGCAGTTATTTATGGTTATTTCCGCTTTTTAAGTTAATTTGTTGAGTATTTTTATGTAACTTTATACGAGTGAATGTATGTAAACACAGAAATAAACACAGATCATTTATACGCAAAAAGTTTGAAATTTTACCTTTTTCGTTTTAAGGCTGTGAAGGGGTGCGGATGAAATTCTGTCCTATCTGAAGTCCAGAATCTCGTCCGCACTCCCCTTCGCATACAATGATAAGTAACAATGAGAGTCACTATATTTGGGTGGAGTCAAAAAATCCCTAGTTTTCCTTCAGTTTAAGAAATAAAACATCAATTTGTACTTGAAATTGCTTCCAAAGTTTCTTCCTACTATTTTACTAAATATTAATAATGGGAGAATCGGGGTGCTGATGGTATGGCAGTAGATTTGATAAAATATTTCAATCTGGAATGCTTATACTTGCCTATTTTTTCAGCTATTAAACTGGTAATGATGTTTCATCTAGCCGAATCAGGTTATGGGAATTGCAACATGATTGTGTTGAACGCCTCTTAGTTTAATTCTGAGCTGTATGCACTCGCAAAAACCATCAGGCGTTATGAGAGCAATCCTGCGAGAATCAGCAGAAACATTGTCCATATCAAAGAGGTAATTATAGATACACGCAAAATTGAGCGCTCCATTGATTTTTTTGCAGTATCGTTGTTAAATGCATTTTCCAAATCCGCTCCATCGAGGAGGTCAGAGTAATTTGCTTTGATTTCGCTGTAACTACGGCAATATAGCCGCCATTTTACTATAACACCAATTAATGTGACCAGAAGATATAGGAAAGATGCAACGCAAAAAATACGCAATATAAGAAGCAAATCTGGGTTTAAAATTGTCCCACCAGCTAAATCTTCCCAATTGACTGAATCGGTAAGTATGACCGTAACGAGGAACACAATAACTGCCACAAAATTATTTCTTACTGCGTCAACAAGGGTTTGGAGAATCTCTTGCATGCTTTTTGTAGCCTCTACTATTGAGTTGGAAATGGAGTTCTTTAGCTCGATGTACATATCTACAGATTTTTTCTGATACAAAATATAGTTGGATTTCGCAGCCAAAAGTAGATAATCTGAATCTAGAGTTAAGTCTTTTGGTTCTTTGCAGTGAATTGCTAACAAATTTCTAACAAGTCCAGTTCTTTCAATTGCATGTTCGCATTGAAAAGACCAGTAGAACAACTCGCACACATGCAAACAGGGCTGGATATCCTCATACGAAAGGGATATTTGAGTTGACGAGGGCGACAACTGCAAAACAATTTGATTGCTAGCAAATTGCCCACAATATGCAAGATAGAGATACGAAAAAACGGTTTCAAGCCTTTTGATAAGCTTAGTCAGTGAGTTTTCACAACCTAATACATTCTGAATAACACGGAAATCAAATGGTGTTAAAGAGATTTCGTTTCTGTTCAGAAATAATGAAGCGTCGTTTAACATTTTTATGCATTCAGTCCTGTTACCTCCATTATGCATCAAGAGCGCAGTGTCACTATAGAAGCATAGGCTTTCGGTCGCTACATTTACTTCCCTGTCTAAGACATAAAAGCACAAATGACTATATTTTGTTAATTTGTCGGACAACTCTTTTAGAAGTGTCTGCAAAGAAAGCTTTTCATAGTAATCAGAAAAACAGTCTATGCAGTAAATCGAGAGAGAGCCCCTGTCATCAAATCTTTTATTTATATGAACAATAACGTGGATATCGTCATCTCCATCACTATCTGAAAGGAAACGCTCATATTTTCCTTTCCATTCACCCCCGGTAAGTGTGTTGTAGCTATAACTCAGGCAACCCGACAAGGAAATCGTAACATCATCACAGCAACGAAATAAGGTGATGTAATTTTCCAGCGCAGCGGCGGTGGGAAGTTGGGATGCTTTACAAGTAAAATCCAAGTTGGCTTCCGGAGCCGTTTCGTAGTATCTGCATTCTTGAGAAAAAAGAGCTTTTGTCTCCGCCAAAAGGTCAAACATTATCTGTCACCTCTGCTTCATGATAAGCTGGAGAAAAGAGGTTATATGTATCAGGATTATGACACTCTATCTGCAAGTACTTCTTGCCCGCAGAATCTATAGCTCGTATACTATCCCGATAATTACCAACGCCTTCCTCTACGGTTAATTCTATGGCACCTGTAACCGGGAACCGCAGTTTTCTGCGTTTCTTTATGGCATCAGGAACAGTATTGAACTGCCGGTCAAAATTCTTTTTTTCAGGAAGTGCCAGCAATACTGCTTTTAATTCCTCCATTTTAAGTGAGGGTTCATCCGGCTGATATCGACCTATGAGCATTTCAACCAAATCTTCATAATGGATGACTTGGGGGCTTTTTAGTGTCTGAATCAAAGTATTTCTAATGTTATAGAAATCTCGCCGAGATGCCTTCATGACACGTCGTTTCAATTCTACATCAATTGCTTCCATAGCATTTACGGTGTTGGTTTGATCGTTTCTTTTTTCACTTAATTCTAGAAACTGCTCCGCCCAGTATTTTGCATCATTATCAGTATACACGCGCACACTATCAAAAGAAACGTCTTCGTCTACCACCAAGTGAAATACCGCAGACTTCCACACATTTTTCTTTTCACTAGGAAATCCGAGATTCTTCCGAAGACTTTCGCCATCATACCATTCCGAGTGCTCAACTTTGGCAATAATATATCGGTATTCACCATCATACATTTTTATTAGAGCTTGTATCAAGCTTCCTAATTTTATTTGCTTGCCCATGGCAAAAATTCTCTGCTGAGCTCGTTGCTCCTCTGTCAGTAATTTTGTTGCAATACTGTTAGCTAAGGAATCCAGTTCCAGAGATTCCTCTTCGGATAGGGGATTTCCTGGGATTGCAATTGCTGCAATTTGAGAAATACAGTGAACAACTGTAGAATTCACATCAGGGATATTATATTCCTTATTGTTTCCGTTTCGATTAGCAAATGCAATATAGGAGTTTACAAATGAGTCAAAATCTTCGGGCATATTCTTGCGTTTCAAGCTTCCAGACGAGACATCAATATTATGAAAAGATTTATAAATAATCATATTCTACCTCCGCTAATCCTACGAACTTTCCAAAATTCATCAGCATATAGGAAGAAATAAACCAATATTTCGGCACAATTCTATATCATTTTTATTCTAATAGAAAGACAATGAAATATCAAGGTGAATTGCTGAGAAAATTTATCCGTTTTCTAAAAATGCCGGAATACAAAAGTATTTCTGTAGAACTACGGATAAGGCATAATAAATTACGCGAATTCAAAACAGAAAAAAGTAGACACAGTTTTTGGTCTCTGGTAGAATGACGTTGCGACACACATTCTGAAAGGAGACAACAAAACCATGTCCAGTAATGTTTTACAATTCAACGAGGAAATAATTAAGGGGTAAATCAAAGATTCGTCCGAGGAAGCACAGAAGAGACACTGAGCAGACTACTGGAAGCAGAAGCTGACCCAGGCAGCAAAGCCAGACAAGGCTACCGCAGCGGCCACTACAACCGTAGCCTCACCACGACATCCGGGGATGTGACACTTCATGTGCTCCGACTCAAGGGAATCTCCTTCGAAACAGCAATTATTGAACGCTATCGCCGTCGGGAAAGCAGTGTGGAGGAAGCCCTGATTGAAATGTACCTGGCAGGAGTGTCTGTCCGGCGGATGGAAGGACATCGCAGAAGCCCTGTGGGGCAGCAAGGTGTCCCCGGCTACGATCAGCGAACTGAACAAGAAGGCATATGTCAATATTGAGTCCTGGCGGAATCGTCCTCTGCAAGGTGGAAAGTATCCTTATGTCTATGTGGATAGCATCTACCTCAAGCGGAATTGGGGCGGAGAGTACGAAAATGTGGCAGTTTTGGTTGCGATTGCTGTAAATGAGGACGGTTATTGTGAGGTGTTGGGCGCAGCCGAGGGGATGAAGGAGGATAAGGAAAGCTGGGCCACCTTCTTCCAATGGCTCCGGGGACGAGGCCTGAGCAACGTGAAACTTGTTGTGGGAGACAAGTGCCTGGGCATGCTGGAGGCTGTGGGATAGGTGTTTCCAGAGGCGAAATATCAGCGCTGCACCGTCCACTTCTACCACAACGTGTTTTCAGTCGTCCCAAAATCCAAGGCAAAGAAGGTGGAGTCCGGGATTGAGGAAACGCTAACCTACTGCGATTTTCCCACGGTACACTGGAACAAAATCCGCACTAACAATGTAATCCGAGCGACTAAACAGGGAAATTCGACGCAGAACAAGGGTGGTAGGAGCCTTCCCGGACGGGAATTCTGCATTGATGTTGGTGTGTGCCCGGCTGCGTCATGTAGCCGGAACACAGTGGGGTTGCAAAAAGTACATGAGTATGAAGTATCTGGAAGCTATACAAGTAGACCTGATGATCGGCTGATAGCAGCCAGTCCACAACTGGTCAAGGGTGTAACGAGCTGTTGACGCCGCCCCCAGTAATAGTTTTCTACCAGATTCCAAAAGTAAATTTGCACATAATACTTGACACTACCTTTATCCCTTAGGCGGACAAGGAGCATTCCCGTAGGAATTTTTGCCGAATTTCTCCGATTGCTCTGCGAATCAGCGACTCAGACTGCTGGTTGGTGGCAATTCTGCAGGCAATATCCAGCTCCTGCTTTTGTGTGCTGGTTCTGACAGTTACCTTTAAATTCCCGGTACCTTCCTTTTTATTCGCTCATATAATCCAGTACCTGCTGGTTTAATTCCGACTTTACCACTTGCCAATCAGGGAAAAAGGCATCCATATGCTTGCGAAATTGCTCGTTATGACTTCTTTCCAGAAAATGTACCAACTCATGGGTCACAACATAAACAAGACACTCAGGAGTTTTCTTTGCAAGTTGGAGATTTATCCAGATCCTTTTTTTCTCTATGTTGCAGGTTCCCCACTTGGTGCGCATATTTTTGATCTTCCACTCAGACGCATGGACACCTACAATCTGTTCGCATTTTTGAATTACCTCCGTCAGCTTGTTTTTAAGTTGCTCCCGATACCAATCGTTTAAAATACGTTCGCGCTGTTCCGGCGTGCTTTCAGGCCGCACTTGCAGAATCAAGCGCCCATTTGAAAAGGACACCTGATTTCTGATATTCGAGTATTGCACATCGAGACGATAACGCCTTCCCCAGACATAGTAACTCTCGCCAGTCACATACTGCCGCTTTGTTTGGCGCGGCTGCATCTCAAAGTTCGCACATTGTTTTTTGATCCAGGCCATTCTGGATACGGCAAACATTCGGATTGCATCATCTCCGGCCGAGCATGGTGCTGTAATTTGAACTTTCCCACTGGGTGGAAGGACACGAATATACATATTTTTGATGTTCTTTTTTGTAACAGCAATACTTATATTGCCAATTTGCAGTTCATCCACTAAAACTCACTCTGCTCCTTTACCAATGCAAGCAGCTGCTCCGCTTCCTGATTGTCTTTTACAACAGCACGAATTGCACGCCAGATTTTTCGCTCCTTGATTTTGCTTCCCCTGAAATTATCCTGTTTGCTGGACATGACAGCATCGTATATTTGATTTGCAATAGCCGAATTCCCGCCGAGGTGGTCATAGAAAGCCCGTTTCGCAGCACTCTCCCGGATTCCGGAAGGATATTCTTCACCGCTTTCCGGCTTATGTACCTGCCTTGCCAATTCCACAACCTGCCGTAAATATTCCTCATAGTTGATCACATCGTTCTTGCGTTTTTCAACCAACTCACGCAAAAGCGCAGACATTTTTTCGTAGTACTTGGGGTTGCTTCGGGTTCTCTCCACGATTTCTTTGCCAATATTGTTTTCAATAGTCTCTGCAACCGCTTCCTGCTCTTTGGGTGTAG
>ERZ1643251.2622-NODE-2622-length-17998-cov-8.260714_pt1 | contig 17998 bp, 14 predicted proteins | sample MGYA00579261_ERZ1643251 | MGnify/ENA primary metagenome ERZ1643251 (study PRJEB29033, sample SAMEA4952267) | chicken gut metagenome | biome: Broiler Chicken; feature: Gastrointestinal Tract; material: Caecum | place: Ireland | collected 2018 | study: Broiler...
AAAGTTTCAGGCTGTGTGCCGGAGTTGCAAGAATGTATGAATATTCCAATTATTCACGAATATACTTATCATTTTCAGTGCTGCATACAGCGGGTGGATTTTGGACCCGCTCCCCCATCCAGCGGACCGTTGAAAAAATTTTCTCTTTTTCAAAAATAATACTTGCATTTTAGGAAGGGACGTGATATCATACACAGGCACCAAGCGGTGTGCATTAAAAAATATCCGGGTGTGGCGAAGTTTGGTATCGCGCTTGAATGGGGTTCAAGAGGCCCCGAGTTCGAATCTCGGCACTCGGACCAGACAATGAAAATCCGAACACGTTATTCGTGTTCGGATTTGTCTTTCTATTGAGAATATTATATAGATACAAGTAAGGGCGGAGATTTGCATTCCGCCCTTACTTTTTTTGGCAAGGATTCCGTTATTCCCGATTATATTGTAAACTCTTTGGCACTTTATAGAGCATTCCTGTGTACACACCATTATCATCGCGATGAATCACGGGAATATACACCTCGTACCCGTCAGCAGTGAAATCTCCGCAGGTTCCGCCTCTCCAGATGCCATCCTCATCAAACTCCATTTCCTCTCGAATGGTAATCCAGGAGGTGCTGATTCCGAGTTTAACCTCATAAACATCCGTCACCGTCTCAACGCTTTCCTCCACCAGCTCACATTGCTCCAAAGGCAGATTCCTGTAGTAGTCTGTTTCGGCTGCATGCTGCTGCAGTTCTTCTTCGCTGGCGGCGGCGGAATATACGCCCACGCCCGACAGATCAACGGAAATCGTAAGTTCTTGTGTTCGTCCGTCATAAAAAGTGGCAATGGAATGGATTTCAATATGGTCCGGAATCTCACTGGTATCCGTCGCAGGAGTTCCCCAGAACAGCAGCAAATCATCGGTCATGGTTTCGTCATCGAGTGTAATCCGATTGCCAACAATATCAAACTCCGTTCCATACATCACAAGTCTGCTATCCGCCCCAACATACATCTTGGAAACAGTATCGCCAATCGTAAGTTCGTCAATGTATTGTTTGGCAAAAAACCCTTCTTCTGTGATAAACTCCACATGCTCAATATTTTGTCCCTCATATCGGAGGCCGACACTCACATAAAAATTATCACCGTCAAAATGTCCGCCCCATACATCCGGCTGGTTTATCAAGTCCGTCTCAATCAGTTGGATTGTACCATCCTCCCTCTCGCCAAGCGCATAGGCTTTTACAGCAAAGGCGTTCGCAGGATTGGGCATATTCAAAAATGACACGCCCAGGACGATACAGACGCACGCAGCCACCGAAGCCCATTTTATCCATGTGGTTGATTTCCTTTGTACGATAGCAGACTGCGCTTCTTCAATGAGGTCATCGCTGATATTTGTCACGCTGTTAAACAGCTTTTTGGATGGATTTTCGCTCATAAATGAATACCCTCCTTTTCCAAAGCAGTTTTGAGACCCATACGGAGCCGATACATACGCTGGGACAGCTTTCCGGGCGTTATGCCCTGTTCGTTTGCCAGATCACGGAGCGCCACACCATACCAGTAACGGCGCACAAACAAAATACGATCTGCCCGATTAAGGGAACGCAGCCAGCGGTCAATTTGTTCGGTCAGTTCTTTTTCTTCTATCTCCTGCCCGACAGTGCGAGAGGACGGAATGCAGTCCTCCAGCTCATGCAAAAGCTCCATCATACCCGCATACCGTTTCTGCGTATGATTTTTATTCCATAGATTGAGTGCGATATTGCGGACGATTTTACCAAGCCACGGTTTGAATTTTAGCGGGCGTTGGGGCGGGATTGCATTCCATACCTGATGGTAGGTATCATTCACGCATTCCTCGGCATCCTCATGAATGGATAAAATATTCTTTGCGATACCAAAACAAAATGACCCATATTTGGAGGATGTTTCAGCAATGGCCTGCTCATTTCTCTGCCAGTATAACTCAATGATTTGACTGTCCTCCATTCCAATCCTCCTCTCTCTGTGATTTGGAAGGCCCTTCATTTATGAAGACAAGATTTTAAGTGGAATATTGGCCCAATTGCAAAAAAAGTTTTTTTCATTATGGCATAGAACATTTTGTATCACAAGAGGCGGGAGCATCCGTTGAGATGTTCCCGCCCTTGCCATGCCTGTTTGTATTGTTCGACTTCCTGCTGGGCTTTCCGGCATATTCCCTTTGCCTTTCCTCACTCTTGAAAAACCATTGTATCTCCAGGAGCAGAACACGCGCTAGGGCCTCCACCTCACGATAAGGTATCCGGGTACCGTAGTCATTACTCTTACGGAAACTATCAGCATTAGTATGTGCATATTATATGGTAGTCTTGTTAAGTACGGATATCCTCAATATGCTTCCAACGCCGTTTTTCGGATTGTTTTATGAGCACGTTTTTTATATTGCGGAGCCGTCTTCTGATTTTTTAAAAATAGTGCTTGCATTTTGTCGGAAGCTGTGCTATGATAGATAGGCACTTGAGAGTGCAGAACAAAATATCCGGGTGTGGCGAAGTTTGGTATCGCGCTTGAATGGGGTTCAAGAGGCCCCGAGTTCGAATCTCGGCACTCGGACCACGTCGGAGCAAAGTCCGCTTTGCTCCGACGTCTTTTTATGCCTGCGGCAAAAAAGACGTCATCCGCCCGCTCTCTTGCTCCTCCTCTCCAAATCACAACCGCTTACGCTGGGTTGCGATTTGGTTTTAGGTGCGCATCTGTGGGTTCCTGCATCTTTTTTGGCAACAAAGGACAAACTAGAAAAATCCGAACGACATTCTCCAGATTGGGAATGTGTTCGGATTTTTTGTTTCTGTAGAGAACTGTTTTTGACAGCGGCACCCGCCCCACAGCAGCCGCCCCTCCTCCCGTTTGGGAAGAGGGGCGGTTTGTTGTTTAGGAGTTGCGGCCGAAGCCGGTAACGTCTACGAGATATCTGGCTACGCTGACACTATTATCAGGAATATCGATGACATTGTGCTCCATGCTCATATTTTTTGTAGTAAAGTATACTTCTGGAGTTTCAATGATATCATCCACAGGCCAATCACAAACAGCACGAGTTGCGTCCACCACATACCATTCGCCATCCAGTTTTGCATAACAAGTGGTATGGTTGCCTACTCCAGGAACATCTGCCCAGCCAAAGTTCAGAACCGGAATGTCTACTTGTACAAGCATTCTTGCAAGGTCTGCAGTTGCGGCATCACAGTTCATCTCCACCATTTGACCACTCAGAGCTTTGGAACTAAAGATACTGCCTCCATTGGCAGTTGCCTTATATGTGCTATACTGCTGGAGCATCTTCAAAGCCTCGATAGCCACTTCACGGTCACTCATAGAATCGTTGACCTTGTTCAGAAATTCAAAATCCCTTTCATTTCGGGTTTCGCAATAGTGATTGATAGTATAGAATTTGCTACCAGTCGATACTGCAGGATTCCAGACTGCCTGTTCAAACATAAAATTGCGAAGGGTATTAAACAATCCACTCACATATCGAGCCTTATCGTTATCACCCCATTGTTCGTACACCGCATAGTTGTAATAAGGATTGCGGCTTACTCTATCAATAGTCTCAGTTGCAACTGCATTCTCCGGATCCAGAAGCGTCTGAGCCAGACAGTTAAAGGCATCCTTGTCCGTTTTGTCCTTAATCCACTGGGGAGCATCCGTCCAGTAGTCCACAGTCGGAGCGTGAGTCGAATAGTGCAGGGTCACAACGAAGTCGGACACTGTACCAACCGGACCATAGTTGCCGGTAGGCGTTTCGGTTTCACCCGGATTCTCAGGCGTTTCCGGGGTTTCGGGGTTCTCCGGAGTTTCCGGCACATCGGGCGTTTCCGGCGTGGTAATGGTACCGTCAAAATCCGGCAGGGTCTCCAACAGGTCATAGAGACGACACAGAACGGTCGCGGCCTGGGCACGGGTCATGGAAGCCTTGGGGTCAAATTTGCCGGTAGAATCCACACCCTGAATGATGCCGGTGGAATATGCCACCTTAACGCCATATTGATAGCCCTGGTTGACGGTTCCCATATCCGGGATGGAAACGGCGGACAAATCACCGGCCTTATAACCGTAATCCTTGAGGATATTCCAGATGCTTGCCGCCATTTTCTCTCTGCTGATATTGGATTCCATATCGGTCATAACCTGACCAACCGTGGAACCGGTAACGCCGCCAGAGTAGACAAAGAGAAGTTCACTGATGGCGTATTCCATGGTCTTGGCGTACCATTTATTTGCATACAGTTCATTGGCAGGCACCTCGACGCTGTCCAGCGTATCTCTACCATAAGCCATACGCAGAGCCATGGTATACCATTCCGCAGCGGTTACATTGCCGTTGGGGTTGTACTTGCCGCTGCCGACACCGTTCACCCAGCCGTTATTGCTGGCGGTCTGGACATAGCTGTAGGACCAGTGGGAAGCGGGAATGTCGTTGAACGTGGCGGCGGCCCGGGCCGGGAGCGTCAGGGGCGCGCACAGGCCCAGGGCCAGCAGCGCCGTTACAATGCGTTGTTTCATGGGGTTCCTTCCTTTCCTTTTCTATCCATGGTAGTTTTTAGTTTACCACCATTGGACGGCGTTGTACAGAGCGGGTTGCAAAAAAATGAACGGGAACGCCGCCATGGAGTTCCGTTTTTTCCGAAAGCATCCTGGAGCATCCCCCCGCTCTTGTTTTTTCATCAAACCACAGTTATATTAAAGGTAGTAGAAAAACCGCTCCGGCACACAGAAAGGTGGGCAATGATATGGAGGACGCACGTCTGCGAAAACAGGTTCAAAAGGCCAAACGCTGGAATCTCATTGTTTTTGGTCTCTTTGCGGCCATGGCGGTTTTGGCCGCCGCCGCACTGTGTATATATCAATTCCAACACACCTATTCCCCGGAAAAATGGCATTCCGACCGGGAAAACCGCTATCAATTCGTGGATGACATGTTGGAAAAAACGCAGCTGATCGGCAAAAGCGAATCGGAGGTTCTGGAGCTGCTGGGCGCCGAAGACCTGGACGGAGACGCCTCTTTTAAGCGCAGCAAACAGCCGTTTCCCGGCGAAACGACGCTGATTTACTATTTGGGCGTCGATTTTATGGATGCAGCCTGGCTGATTATTTCCCTGGAAAAGGACGTGGTTGTGGACTATTGCATCGATATTTCCTGAGCTGTCCCCTCTGAAAAAAATCAGCCTGTGTTTTTTTAGAAACACAGGCTTTTTTTGACAAAAAAACGGAACCAGCCCGCCGCCGATTCCGTTCTTTCTGTTATAGGCGTATTGCTCCGCTTAGAATTCAAAGTCCACGGCCACCCGGTCGGTGCGGATGGACTTGCACAGGCTGGACACGGCCACATGGCGCGGGTCCTTTTTGTAGGTCTCCAAATCCTCCCAGGTGCGGAAGGTGGAAATCAACGCCGCGTCGTAATTGCCTTTCCCGGCGGCGTCCACGCCCACCTCCATCTCCACAATCTGGGGAATCTGGCCCTGCAACGACCGCAGGCCGTCCAGGAATTGCTGCATTTCCGCTTCGCAGCCCTCGCGGAATTTCCACATAATCACATGGCGAATCATGGGTTTTCCTCCTTTGGTTCAGATACCATCAGTATACCAAATGTTCCGGCAGGAGGAAATCATTTTTTCGCGGCAGCGCCCCACAAATTGTGCCTGCGGCCCCCGCCGTCTGAATTGTTCCGCGTTGCCTTGACAAATCTCCCCAGGGTTTTTATACTGTCTGTATTAGTAATTTCCATACAGTCCGGTATACGAACAGGAGGTGCGCCCTTGGTAACCCTCAATTACCGCGATTCCAAGCCCATCTATGAGCAGGTCAAGGACGGCTTTCGCAAGCTGATCCTGTCCGGCGTGCTGGCCACCGGCGAACGGCTCCCCAGTGTGCGGGAGCTGGCGGCCCAACTGGCCATCAACCCCAATACGATTCAGCGGGCCTACCGAGAGCTGGAAGCCGAGGGCTTTATCTACTCCATCGCCGGTAAAGGCTCCTTTGCCGCGGCTCTGACCGAGGTCACCGACCGGCGGCGGGAGGAGCTGCTCAGCGCCTTTGATGACGCGGCGGCGGAGCTGCTGCGTCTGGGGGTTTCGGAGCATTCGCTCACATCCCGCATTCACCAGATGTTGGAAGGAGTGGAACTATGATTACAGTCCATCAGGCGGTCAAACAATTTGACGGTTTCCGCGCTCTGGACCAGGTGGATTTGACGGTGCCCAACGGCGCCATCTACGGTCTGGTGGGCCCCAACGGCGCCGGCAAGACCACGCTGCTGCGCCATCTCACCGGCGTCCTGCGGCCCGACAGCGGACAGGTTCACATTGACGGCGCACCGGTCTATGAGTGCATAGACACCAAGAGCCGCATTGCGTCCATTCCCGATGACATCTACTACCATCCCCAGGCCACCATTCAGGACATGATGCGGTATTACCGGGGCCTCTATCCCCGGTTTGACATCGAATTATATAAGAAGCTGGGGGATGCCTTCAATCTGGAGCCGCGCCAATCCATGCGCCATCTGTCCAAAGGCATGCTGAAACAGGCCGCCTTCTGGCTGGCTCTTTGTACCCGGCCCGACTACCTGTTTCTCGACGAGCCGGTGGACGGTCTGGACCCGGTCATGCGCCGACAGCTGTGGAGCCTGATTCTCGACGACGCCGCCCAGCGGGGCACCACCGTTCTGGTCTCCTCCCACAATCTGCGGGAGCTGGAGGACGTCTGCGACCATGTGGGCATCATGGACCGGGGCAAAATGCTGCTGGAACGGCCCCTGTCGGAATTGCAGGAAAACATCGTTAAAGTCCAGCTGGTGTCGGACCGGCCTCTGCCGCCGTCATTGACGGTGCTCCACCAGTCCACCGTGGGCCGGGTGCAAACGTTGATTCTCCGGGGCAACGCCCAGGAGATCTCCGACCGCATCGCCGCCACGCTGCCCATCTTCTATGACCTGCTGCCTCTGTCCCTGGAGGAGATCTTCATCTATGAACTGGGAGGTGTTGACTATGCGGTCAAATCCATCGTTCTTTAGCCCCACCATTTACCGGACGGCTCTGACGCGCTTTGCCCCCCTCTGGATTGTCTATCTCATCGTTTGGGTGGTGACGCTGCCCCTGGCCATACTCTTTCAGGCGGGAGACGCCTCCTACAATCTGGTGATGATGCAGTATGCCATTCTCAACGGCGCTGTCCACTACGGACCCATTGCCAATCTGATCTATGCCGCCGCCGTTGCCATGGCTCTCCACAGCTGGATGTACCACACCCGCAGCGTCAACACCGTGGCGGCCCTGCCGGTGCGGCGGGAAGCCCATTTCCTGTCCAATCTGGCGGCGGCTATGACCTTCAGCCTTGGCCCCAATCTGATCATTGCCCTGCTGACCTGGGCCGCCGGCGCTTCCGCCGGGTATCCCACTCTGGGCTGTGTCGCCATCTGGCTGGCCCTGATGACGCTGCAATTCCTCTGCTTTTACGGGATGGCCTCCCTCTGCGCTGCCATTGTGGGCCAGCTGTTGGCCCTGCCCGCTCTGTATTTTCTCCTGAACGTGGCGGCCATCGCCGTCAATATGGTGGTCAACTCCGTGCTGTCCACCTTTGTTTACGGCATGTCCCGCAGCGCCGGAACGCCTTTGGCTGTCCTGTCGCCGATCTACTATTATATGGATAAGGTACTTCTGTCGGAAAAAACCGTGGGCACCGGCGCCGACGCCGTGATGCAATGCGTCTTCCGCGCCTGGACCTATCCCCTGCTGGCGGCTCTGGCCGGTGTGATTCTGCTGGTTGTCTCCTTCTTCCTCCTGCGCCGCCGGGCCATGGAGTACACCGGAGACGTGATCGCCGTCCGCGCCCTGCGGCCGGTCTTAAAATACTGCTTCACCATCTTCTGCTCCCTGGTACTGGGCGTGGTGGGCGCCACCATGTTTTTCTCCGGCAGCCGCGGCCCTGCCCTGCCGGCGGTGGTGCTGTGTCTGCTGCTGGGGGCGTTCCTGGGCTATTTCGCGGCGGAAATTCTGCTGCGCAAGACCTTCCATGTGTTCCGTCGGGGCTGGGTGGGCTTCAGTATCGTCTGTGCCGCTCTCCTTGTGGTGGTGGGACTGGTGGAGCTGGACGCGTTCGGCTATGAAAAAACCGTCCCCACGGCGGATCAGGTGGAAAGCATCACCCTCAGCAGCCCCGTCTTCCCCCATGATGTGGTGATTACCGACGAGGCCCACATTGCAGATCTGCTGACGCTCCATCAGCAGATTATCGAGCAGAAGGAGCAGCAGGAAACGCTGCTGGCCGATTGGGCTGCTATGGTGGACAACACCGTGGAGAGCAGCTCCCTGGATTTGATCTATCAGTACCGGGACGGCCGGACCCTGGCCCGCTCCTACGACATCTGCTGTACGGAGGAGCTGTGGCTGGACACCGCCAGTCTGCCCCGGCAGTTTGCGGCCATCCTTACGGACCCCTATATCGTCAGCGCCGCCACGGTACCCACCTTTGATGTAACGGTCCGGTCCATCAATTACGGCTATGTCAGCATCTACGAAGGCCCTACCTATAATTATATCACCCAGGATTTGACGGCTTCCGACGCCTACGACCTCTACACCAATGCTGTGCTCCCCGATTTGCAGGAGGGTCTGGTGGGTCGGCCGGTTCTGTACAGCTATGACACGTCTTCGGATGCGCAGTACATGGCCTCCATCTTTATGGAGTTCCTCCACACGGTGGATACCCCCACCCAGACCATGGATTACTCCATGACCGTCGTGGCCTCCGACTATCTGAGTCTGACGCCCACGGTGGGCTCCCGGACGGCCCAGTGGCTGATGAACCACGGCTATACCATGGAAATTTACGACGAGACGGCGTCTTATTGACGGCAGTCGTTGGCCCGAACAATCAAAAATTTTACTCGATTTTTTCCTCCCACCATCCGGCCCAGTACAACGGCTGGAAGCCGATGCCGGGTCAGTGGCCCAGCACGCCGGAGGACCAGCCGGCGGAATCGCCCCCGATGGCCCCGCCTTTCAACCACCCGCCCGGCGGGTGGTTTTTTTGATACCTTATTATATAATAAGAAGAAGCGCCGTTGGCCCCTAAGCGCAAACCGCGCTTTGCAGAACGTTCCCGCCTGTTTAGAACCCCGTCCCATCCACCCGGCATCACCAACAAGGAGGACGCACCATGCCGAAAAAATCCCTGAAGCTCACCCCGGAACTGCTGAAACAATATGTGATTTTCCTGCGGGAGCAGGAGCGCAGCGACGCCACCATTCAGAAGTACGCCCATGATCTGGCCACCCTGGCGGCCTGGCTGAACGGCGCGCCTGTGACCAAGGGGGCGCTTTTGGAGTGGAAAGAATCGCTTATCGGCGCCTATGCCCCGGCCAGCGTCAACACCATGCTGGCGGCGGTCAATCGCTTTTTTGCGTTCTGCGGCTGGCAAGAGCTGCGTCTGCGTCCGCTGAAAATCCAACGGGCGCTGTTTCTCAACGAAAGCCGGGAGCTGACCCGGGCGGAGTATATCCGTCTGGTCCGGGCGGCGGAGCGGCGGGAAAACCGCCGTCTGGCCCTGGTGCTCCAAACCATCTGCACCACGGGCATTCGGGTGTCGGAGCTGCGGTTTATCACCGCCGAAGCCGTGGCGGCAGGCCGGACCGAGGTGGCCAATAAGGGCAAACGCCGCACCATTTTCCTGCCCCAAAAGCTGCGGCGGCTCCTGCGGACCTACCTGCAAAAACAAAAAATCACCGCCGGAGCGGTGTTTGTCTCCCGCAGCGGCAAGCCGCTGGACCGGTCCAATATCTGGCGGGAGATGAAAGCGCTGTGTCAGGCGGCGGGGGTGTCGTCTTCCAAGGTGTTTCCCCACAATCTGCGGCATCTCTTCGCCCGCACCTATTATACCATCGAAAAGGATTTATCCCGGCTGGCGGACCTGCTGGGACACGCCAACATCAATACCACGAGAATTTATACCGCCGAAAGCGGCTCCATCCATGCCCGGAGAATTGAGTGTCTGGGGCTGGTTGTCACATAATTTTCATTTTGTTGTATAAAAGATTAGAAAAAATCCAGTACGCAGATGATGCACGTCATTTCATTCTTTACTTTTTATTTAAGATATACAGGTAAATATTTCTATAGTATGGTATTTTTTGAATAGAATGCAGAAAAACCAGGCGGGGCAAACATTGTTTCATTGACCCGCCGACTTTTTATGCAAACAGCGATGCCGTAACTTGATAAAATTTCCTTTATTGTGTATAATATACAATAAGAAACGGCGGGTTTACAACGGAATGAAAATTTTGTGACATACTAAAAATTTTTTGCAAATTTTTTTCTGTCATGTATTAAAATCCAGAATAAACGTGCCGATATAACTACGGAATGAAAATTTTGTGGCATAACTGCATTTGACAGATGGAAGGAGGCCCTGGCTGCCACACAACCGCTCGGTCCTGACCGGGTTTGCCATATGCGTTCCTCATATGGTTGCATTGGAAGAAAGTGAAATCCCGTGTTGATGACACGAACTGGAGGGAAATGTATGCAAAGAGAAACAGATACCATGCATTACGGGGGTAAACAGATCAAGTTTGGCATCGTGCCCAAGCTGCTTTTGGGCATTCTATGCCCTCTGATCATTTGTATGGTCCTCGTCAGTGTGTTTCTTGGTCTGCGTGGTTCTTCAATCGTCAATGAGATTATGAGCGCACAGCTGAACGCGCAGACAGATTCCGCCGCCAACGAAATCGATTCCTTTTTTAAACAGTATTACGGTGTAGCCGAGTGTCTGGCCGCCACGCAGATTGCACGCGATGCCACCGACACAGACACCAGCTTTGCCGACTAGTCGCTGTATCGGAGCCTGGTTGAGACGCTGCAGCTGATTCAGCAGCAGGATTCTGAAAATATTACCTCTGTCTGGCTGGTGAATCTCCAGACGGGAGAAATCATAGAAATCATCCAGAACGACAGTATGCTCTACACCTCCAACGACTTTGATTACTCAACCCGTTCCTGGTATACTCTGGTGAGTTCCCAGCAGGAAACCATCGTTACGGAAGTGTTTACCGGCACCAACGGCGATGCCATCAGCGTCGCCAGCCCCGTCTACTCCAACGGCGCCCTGGTGGGCATTGTGGGCCTGGATCTGGACATCAGCCACATCAAGGAACAGCTGGGCGATGTAACGGTGGGCAATACGGGCTATGTGACCGTGTATGATCTGAACAGCCAGATCATCTACCATCCCGATCAGTCCGTTGTGGACACCAACGCCGCCGACGCCGGTTACTCCACCAACATGCGCAATGCCATCCTCAATAAGGAAGACTCCGACGCCATGCTTTATACGCGCAACGGAACCCAGTACTACGGCAGCACCACCCCCATTGGCAATACGGGTTATGTTGTGCTGAGCGTTATGCCTGTGGCGGAGTATACATCCTATACCACAGCGATTCTTCGGGTTTTGGTCATTGGTATGGGCGTCTGCACCCTTCTGCTGACCGCCAGCTGTGCCTTTATCGCCATGTCCATCACCCGGCCCCTCAAGCGGCTCAATGCCGCTGTGAGTAAGCTGGCCGACGGTGAGCTGAATGTGGCCGTGGACGTCCACACGCACGATGAAGTGGCGGAAGTGGGCGCCGGTGTGGCCCGGATCGTGGACCGTCTGAAGGAGTACATTCTGTATATCGACGAGATTTCCGCTGTGCTCAATCAAATTGGCAACGGTAATCTGATGTTTACCTTGCAGCAGAATTATGTCGGTGAGTTTGCCAAGGTCAAATCGGCGCTGATGAATATCCGTACCACCCTGACCGAGACCCTCACCTCCATCGCCCATTCGGCCGATCAGGTCAACGCCGGCGCCGAGCAGATTGCCAGCGGCGCCCAGGCTTTGGCGCAGGGCGCCACCGAGCAGGCATCCTCCGTACAGGAGTTGTCCTCTGCGGTACAGGATTTGTCCACTCAGGCCACGGCAGAAGCGGAAAAGGCCGTGGAAGCCGGTCAATTCCTGGAGCAGATCAGAGACGCAGTGGACAAGAGCAACACGCAGATGGATACCATGCGCAAGGCCATGACGGATATCAGCGTCCAGTCCGCCGCCATCCGCGGCATCATCAAGACCATCGACGACATCGCCTTCCAGACCAACATTCTGGCCCTGAATGCGGCGGTGGAAGCCGCCCGGGCCGGTACGGCCGGCAAGGGCTTTGCCGTGGTGGCCGATGAGGTCCGCAGCCTGGCGGGCAAGAGTGCCGAAGCGGCCAAGAAGACCAATGAGCTGATTGAAAACTCCGTGCAGGCCGTGGAAAACGGCGAGGAGCTGACGAAGCAGACCGCCGAATCCCTGGCCGTCGTGGCCGATGGCACCAGACAGGTTGCCGAGACCATCGATACGGTGGCCCGTGCTTACCGCGAGCAGGCCGGCCGTCTTTCTGAGATTGCCAAGGGCGTCGATCAGATTGCCGACGTGGTGCAGACCAACTCGGCCACTGCCGAGCAGAGCGCCGCAGCCAGCCAGGAGCTGTCCGGCCAGGCCAACATGATGCACCAGCAGATTGCCCACTTCAAGCTGGGCCAGGACTTCAGCGAGCGGCCCGCCCCCGTGGCGCCGCAGCCGACCAAGACGGAACGCAGCGAGCGCTACGCTGCTTCTTCCAAGTATTGAGACCCATTGTACGCACCGGTTCCGTCGGTTTTGCACCGGCGGAACCGGCACCTCTATACAAGGTAAGGAGAATGTATCATGCAGATCGATGAGTTACGCCGGGAGATCACCGACCGGCTGCCCACCCTGTCCGACGAGCAGGTGGAGGCCCTTTGGGAGTATATGCAGATTTTGACGGCCGCCGACGTGGACGCTCTGGAAAACAGCAACAAGTATTTGACATTTTTTTGCTGTGATCAGGTGTTCGGCATGGACATCCGCCAGGTGGTGCAGATCATCGGCATTCCGCCCATTACGCCCTTGCCGGAATCCTCCGCCCATCTGCGGGGTGTGGCCTCTGTCCGGGATGATATGATCCCGGTGGTGGATTTGCGGGTCCGCCTTGGCCGGGACCCGGTAGCCGACAGCGGCAAAAGCTGCATGGTGGTTACCAACGTTCAGGACCGCTCCATCGGCATTCTGGTGGATGCCATCAGCAATGTGGAGACCATTCTGCCGGAGGAAATCTGTCCGCCGCCCCGTCAGGAAGGCCACAACGCCGACTATGTCACCGGCATTGTCAAGCGGAATACGGTAATTCTGCTGGTGGATGTGGACGCTTTGCTGACGGCGGGGGATATTGATTTGCTCAATATGCCCGCCTCCTCTCTGGTCTGAGCATCCCATATCGGAATACCATCCGACAACCCCATACAACTGAGCACCGGCATCCATCGTGCGATGGATGCCGGTGTTTTGTATTGCTTTAAGGTGTCAGACCACCAGTTCCACCCGGCTGCCGCCGGTGCGGTCCTTGGTGACCACAATCTGTTTGTCAATGCGCTCTTTCAGTTCGGCCACATGGGAGATGATACCCACCAGCCGGTCTCCCTCGGTCAAAGCCGACAGGGCCCGGATGGCCTGACGCAGCGATTCCTCGTCCAGGGAGCCGAAGCCTTCGTCCACAAACATGGTATCCAGACGGATACCGCCCGCCGAAGACTGAATCACGTCGGACAGTCCCAGGGCCAGGGACAGGGACGCCTTGAAGGATTCGCCGCCGGACAGGGAGCGAACGCTGCGGCGGGAGCCGTTGTAATGGTCCACCACATCCAATTCCAACCCGCTGCGGCTGCGGTTGTTGTCGGCCTCCCGACGGCGCAGCAGCTCATACTGGTTGTCGGTCATGACCAGCAGCCGCAGATTGGCCCGCCGCAAAATCTCGTCAAAGAAGGTCATCTGGACATAGGTTTCCAATGCGATTTTCTTTTGACCTGCCAGGGTGCCGTTGACCGTATCGGACAGGGCCGCCATCCAGCGGTACCGGCCCTCCAGGTCCGCCAGGTCCGCCGCCTTGTCCCGGATGTGGTCCAGGGCCCGCCGGTTGGTGTCCCGCCGGGTGTGGACGGCCTGTTGTTCCGCCGCCAAAGCCTGACGGGACTGGGTCAACTGCTGTCTGCGTTCCTGCTCCGCTGCCGCGTCGATGGCCGGGGCCTTGTCCAGCAGGGCCGTCAGTTCTTCCACCGCCGCGTCCGCGGCGGCCAGGGCGCTGCGGCTCTCGTTCCAGGCCGTCTCCGCCGCCTGCCGCCGTTGGGTCAGGCCGTCCAATTCCGTCCGGACCTGTTCCCAGGCGGACCGGGCCACCGCGCCGTCCTCATATGGAAGCTGGCCGCGCAGCTGTTCTGCCTGCCGGGCCACCTCATCCCGGCGGCTCTCCAAGGCCGCCGCCGTCTCCCGTCCCTGGGACAACGCCTGTTCCAGCGTTTGCAGGGCCGCTTCCCCGTCGGGGATGGCCTGGGCCAGTTCTGCCTGCCGCCGCAGCTGGGCCGCGACGGTTTGCAGCGCCGTCTCCGTCTCCTGACGGGCCGCCGCCACGGCGGCCTGCTCCGTCTCCAAACGCGGCTCCATTTGGTCCGGCGGACAGTCGCCCAACAGGTCTCCGGCCTGCTGCTCCAGACGGCGTGCCAACTGGTCCCGGCGGCCCGTCAGGGTGCTTTGCTCCATGCGGGCCGTCTCCGTCTCCCGGCGTAAGGTCTCCTGACGGTCTCCCAGCCGGTCCAATTCCTCCTCCATACGCTGGATGTCCTGGGCCAACCGCTGCCGCTCCTGCCGCCGGGTTTCCAGGTCCGCCAGGGCCGTTTCCAACTCGGCCAGCGCCGCCGCATGCTCCCGGCGGCTTTGGGCCAGCTGGTCCCCGGCCCGGTCCAGGTCCGGGGCTTCCACATGGGCCGCCATGGCCGTCAACAGCTGCCGCTGCCGTTCCTCCAACGCCGTGGCCGCCCGGCCCGCTGTCAAACTGCATTCGTTGGCCTGACGGGCTGCCGTCTCCGCCGCCGTCCGGGCTGTCCGCAGCTCCTCTTCCGTGGGGACCGTCTCCAGCCGCAGGGCCGGGGCCGGATGGTGGGGAGACCCGCAGACGGGACAGGGCGTGCCCTCCGTCAGCGTCTGGGCCAGAATCCCCGCCTGGCCGTCGAGAAACGCCCGCTGTTTCCGCTGGTAGTCCCCTTCCGCCGTCTCCGCCGCCGTCCGGGCCTGCCGGTATGTCTCCTGCAATTCCGCCACGGTTCCGGCTTCCTGGACGCACTGGTCCAGCCGGGCCGTCAAATCGTCCAGCGCCGATTGCTGTTCCCGCAGCCGCTCCCCCCGGTGGCGCAGCTTCTCCTGCTCTGCTTCCAGACCCTCCCCGGCGGCGTGGGCCGTCCGGGCGTCGCTCAATGCCTGTTCCAGCGTCCGGCGCTCCTCTGTCAGCTGGGTTTGCCGCGTCTCCTGGGCCGTAATCGTTTCCTGGCTCGTCTGTAGCTGCCGGTCATAGTCCCGCTGCTGTTTCAAATCCCGGAACAAATCCTCCAGCGCCGTCAACCGGTTGTCCAGCCGCTCCCGTTCGCCCAAAAGACGCTGCTGCTCCGCTGCCGCCGCCGTCAGCGTTTCCGCCTCCTGATGCCACGCCTCCAGCTGGGCGGCCTGTTCCTGCTGCTGGGTCTGCCGCCGGGCCTGTTCCGCCGTCAGCGTTTCCAGCTCCGCCGCCAGACGGCGGCACGTCTCCTGCTGGGTCTCCAACGTCTCATACCGGGGCAGCTCCGCTTCCAACGCCGTCAACTGCTCCTGCAAGGCCGTCCGGCGGGGCGTCTCCGCTTCCCGCTCCTCCAGGGCTATCCGGGCCGCTTTCACCCGCTGCTGCTGCTCCGTCTGCCGGACCCTGGCCGCTTCCAGGTTTGCCCTGGTCTTGGCCGCTTCCTCGGCCTGGGCCAGCCGGGCAGCGGTCTCATGGATGGCGCTGTCCAACTGCTCCAGCTCCGCCGCGCACCGGTCTTCGGATGCCTGATCGGCTTCCAGCAGCGTCTCAATCAGGGCCATGGTCTCCTCCAGGGGCAGCGCCCCCTGGACCGCCTGTTCCAGCCGGGGCGCCAGCGGGTCCTCCTCCCGGTACAGGACGCCGCCAATGTACTGCTGTACGCTGGCCCGGGCCGCGGCGCAGGACTTTTGCAGCCCGATGGCCTCGCCTTTCAGCTTGTCCTGAAACACCATAAAATACCGGGTCTCAAAAATCTCCCGGAAGATATCCTGGCGGCTCTTGGTATCGGCCAGCAGCAATTTGAGGAAGTCTCCCTGAGCAATCATGGCAATCTGGGTAAACTGGCTTCGGTCCAGCCCCAGGATGGAGACAAGTTCGGCGGTGACCTCCCGGCTGCGGGTGACCTCCCGCCCGTCGGGCAAATGGAGCTCCGCGTCAGCCCGCTGTAAGGTGGTGCCGCCGCCCCGCCGAGCGGGGCGTTCATATTCGGGATTGCGCCGGACCGTATACGTCCGGCCCTGGTAGGAAAAGACCAGCTCCACCAGGGTGGGTGTCTCCGGCAGGGCGTATTGCGAGCGGAACATGGATGGGTCCCGGTTGTCACCGCTGGCTTCGCCGTAAAGGGCGTAGGTGATGGCGTCAAAAATGGTGGTCTTGCCCGCGCCGGTATCGCCGGTGATAAGGTACAATCCCCGGACGCCCAGCCGTTCCAAATCCAGAACCACCGTACCAGCATACGGGCCAAAGGCCGACAGGGTCAATTTCAGCGGTCTCATACGTCTCCCTCCCAGATGCGCTCCATCAGCTGCCGGGCAAACTGTCTCTGTTCCTGTCCCATGGGCTGCCCGTTTTGCATTGCGTAGAATTCCTCCAGCAATTCCATGGGGGATTTGCGCTGGAGGTCGCCGCCCTCGTCCCCTACGCCGGCGGCATGGGTCCGCTGGTTGTCATAGTCCAGCTTCATCAGGTACGGGTAAATCAGCCGCAGTTTCCCCAGGGCGTCGGGCACGTCCTCTTCATCGGTGAGGGTGATATGGACATAGGAATCCTGATATCCGTTCCCCTCGTAAAAGTCCCGCCGGGTCACTTCCTCATAGGCTCCCCGCAGCTCCACCAGGTCCCGCCGGGGCGTCAGAGGGACGGTACGAACCGTCACTGTCCCCTTTTCCCCCAGCTCCACCACGGTGACGGATTTTTTGTGATGGACCTCGGAAAAGGAATATTTCAACGGCGTGCCGCAGTAGCGTACCGTCTCCCGGCCCACGGTCTGGGGTCCATGGAGATGGCCCAGGGCCACATAGTCGAACCCGTCGAACACTGACGCGTCCACATTATCGGAACCGCCCACGGACACCTCTTCCGATTCGCACCGGGCCGCGCCGGTGACAAACTGGTGGGTCACCAGCACATTCCGTGCGGCGGGGTCCACGTCCATGGCCTCCACGGCGGCGGCCACGGCGTCCGTGTACGTCTCAATTTCCCGCTCCGGGAAGCACCGCCGGACATGGACCGGCTTTACAAAGGGCAGCAAATACAGGTGGACCAATCCATGCTCATCGGTGAGGGTCCACCGGGCCACGGTCCCGTCGTACACCGGGGCCAGATGGACGCCGCTTTGCTCCATCAGCCGCCCGCCGAAGGCCATGCGTTCGGCGGAATCGTGATTGCCACTGATGACAAAGACTTGCAGCTGCCGCCCCGACAATTCCACCAGGAACCAGTCCAGCAGCGCCACGGCCTCGGCGGTGGGCACCGGTTTGTCGTAAACGTCACCGGCAATCAGGACGGCATCAGGCCGTTCTGCGTCGATCACGCGCAAAATCTGGTCCAAAACATGCCGCTGGTCGTCAATCATGGAAAACTCATTGACCCGCTTTCCCAAATGCAGGTCGGACAAATGAATCAGTTTCATAGGCATCCTTCCGTTTCATGGGATATGTAGTAATACTATGGCATATTTTTGGAAAAAAAGCAATGTACTGCGGGAAGGTGCCTCCCGATAAGAAAACATCGTGGGGCAAGAGAGAACGGTATAGCTTC
>ERZ1643251.2623-NODE-2623-length-17989-cov-6.997045_pt1 | contig 17989 bp, 17 predicted proteins | sample MGYA00579261_ERZ1643251 | MGnify/ENA primary metagenome ERZ1643251 (study PRJEB29033, sample SAMEA4952267) | chicken gut metagenome | biome: Broiler Chicken; feature: Gastrointestinal Tract; material: Caecum | place: Ireland | collected 2018 | study: Broiler...
TGTTTCACGTGAAACATAAGGTTTTACACAAAGTTATCCACATTCAATGGTGTTTTGTGGATAAATGCATCCAATCTTAACACAATTCATCAGTTTTAATGATTGATTTTTTCATTTTTACAGTCATCATTGTGGATAACTCAACATAAAAAATCCTCGATTTATCCGAGGATTTCTATTTATTTTTTATTAAATTCTCTTAGATCCTTTAAGGTTAAGGTTTTGGTTTTTAATATTTGCAATAGCTCTGCTATTCTATCCAAATCGTCACGTGAGTAATAATCAATATAAATCCTGCCTTTTCTATCGCTTCCAATTGCCGATACCTTGGTCGCGAATACTCTTTGCATCTCATCAATAAGTTCTTTTAACTCCATGCTTTGTTCTGGTGGTTTATTTTTACTTCTGCCATTTGGATTGAGATACTGTTTTACAAGTCTTTCAAGATCCCTTACAGTGATTTTCCCACCACAAGCCGCCATTGCAAATTTAAGTTGTGCTTTTGGATCAGTGATCACAACTAAACATCTAGCATGGCCTGCCGTTAATTTGTTTTCTTCAACCAATTTTATAACTTCAGGTGAAAGCGACAACAATCTCAATGTGTTTGCAATGTTGGGACGGCTTATACCAATTCTATCAGCCACCGTTTCTTGAGTGAAGTTATATTCGTCCATGAGTTGCCTGATCGCCCTTGCTGCCTCTATTGGATTTAAATCCTCTCTTTGTAGATTCTCGATTATTGATATTTCTTTTATCTGTCTTTCTGTATAATTTTTTATTATGCAAGGTATGGTGTCAAGTCCTGCTATCTTTGCCGCTCTCCATCTTCTTTCTCCCGCGATGATGAGATAACCATCATTGTCTTTATTTACAACAATAGGCTGAATTACACCGTGAGTTCTTATTGAAGCCGCTAGTTCATTTAAAGCTTCTTCATCAAAATTCTTTCTAGGTTGGTTTGGATTTGCATGAATTTCGTTTAGTGCAATCTCATTGACTCCATTGGCATTTACATTTATTGTTTCTTTTTTATTTTCGCCAGAGTTATCCTTGTTTTCAATGTCGGCAACTTCTTCATCATATATGGAGAGCAATGCTCCAAGACCTTTGCCTAGCCCCATTTTCTTTTGTGTCATTGTAATTCACTCCTTAATTTGATTTTTGTGTTTTTAGTTATTTTTTTATAACTAACCTTGTTTCGATCTAAGATTTCTTCAGCTAAACTTTGATAAGCATTTGCTCCTTTGGACGATGTGTCGTACAAGAGTATTGGTAGACCATGACTTGGCGCCTCTGCCAGGCGAATGTTTCTTGGAATAAAGGTGTTATATACCTTTGTACTAAAAAATTTATGTACTTCTTCACTAACTTGCGCCACCAAATTGGATCTATTATCCTTCATTGTTAAAACAACGCCTTCAATTTTTAATTGTGGATTTAAATGATGGATTATAAGCCTAATAGTGTTCATAAGCTGAGTCAACCCTTCCAAAGCGAAAAATTCACATTGAATTGGAATAATAACCGAATCAGCTGCAGTTAGGGCATTGACTGTCAAAAGTCCCAAAGAAGGAGGGCAATCAATCAAAATGAAATCATATTTATCTTTTATTCTATCAATAGCTTTTTTAACTACATGTTCTCTGGATGGGATTTGGACGAGATCAATCTCGGCACCTGCAAGGTCGACAGTGGAAGGTATAACATCAAGACCATAAATGCAAGTTGGCAAAATGACCTCATCAACCATAACCTCTTTATCAATTACATTATAAAGGGTTTTTAGTTCGTTATTTTTTTCTATACCGACGCCACTGGTAGCATTTCCCTGGGGGTCCATATCAATCAAAAGAACTTTTTTGTCCATTGCTGCCATATATGCAGCAACGTTTACGCAAGTTGTGGTTTTCCCTACTCCACCTTTTTGATTGGCAAAAGCAATAATTTTACCCATATTTTCTCCAATATAGTATTTTGTATAATTAATTATATCATAAATTGTCAAAAAATCAATAAAAAAACAATCATTGCAAAATCAATAATGTATAAAAAAATTACACAATGCAATTTTTTTATAATATTGGCTCTATTTTTGGTAAATTTTTTGATCTTGGGTAATTTTGTGGGCATTTATTTATTTTTTTAATAATAATATTGGTTCTTATGCTATTTTCTTCTTTAATAATAATATTTTGAATATTTTCTAATTTTCCACCCAAAACAGCAATGGCATTTTTGGCATCGGCAAGTTCTTCTTCAGCTTTTAAACTCTTGTATGCAATCATTTTTCCACCAATCTTTGTAAGTGGTAAGCAATATTCACATAAAGTGTTGAGTTTTGCAACAGCTCTGGAAACGGAAAAATCGAATTTTTCTCTATTTATCTTACAAAAATCCTCAACTCTTGCATGAATGCAGATAACATCCTTTAATTGCAATTTTTCACATACATTTTTTAAAAAATTAACTCTTTTTTGAAGACTATCTACGAGTGTTATTTTTATATCTGGACGCAATATTTTAAGTGGTATACCTGGCAAGCCTGCGCCCGTTCCCACATCAACCACCGTTGCATTGAGTGTTATCATATTTATTGGCAATACACTGTCAAGTATGTTTTTTATTGCAAAGTCATTTTTTTCAACAATTCTTGTTAAATTCATGACCTGATTTTTTTCAATAACTAATTCATAATATTTTTGTAGTTTTAAGAGCATATCATCTGTGTAATTTATATCATATTTTTCAAATAAATTTTTTAATATTTGAATCATTTTTACCTCGTATTTTTTATATACATCATAAGAATCGTCACATCGGCAGGTGAGACACCAGATATTCTTGAAGCCTGCCCAATTGAAAGTGGTCTAATCTTATCTAGTTTTTGCTGAGCTTCAATCCTAAGTCCTTTAAGTTTTTTGTAGTCAAAATCCTTTGGAATCAGCATATTTTCTTGTTTTTTAAAATTCTGAATATCCTCTTCTTCTTGTTTTAGATATCCTTCAAATTTCACTTCAGTGTTTACATACTCAAGAGCTCTTTTTGAAAATTCATCAAAAAAGTGAAATTTTTGGTTGACATCAAATATGTCAATATTTGACCTTTTAATCATCATTTTTAATGTCTGAGAAGTTGTTGGAACACTTTCATTTTGTTGAATATAAAAATCTTTTAACTGCTCAACTTTTATTTTTGTATTTAAAATATTGTAAATTTTTTCAATTTCTTGCTGTTTTTTTTGAAATTTTTCCCACCTTTTGTCACTTACAAGCCCTATTTCTCTTCCTATGCCTGTAAGCCTTACGTCTGCATTATCCTGTCTTAAATGTAATCTGTACTCAGCACGAGAGGTCATCATTCGATATGGTTCATTAGTCTCTTTTGTCACAAGGTCATCAATCAATACTCCAATGTATGCCTGGTCACGTCCAAGTATCAATGGCGACTTGTTGTCCATGTATCTTGAAGCATTTATTCCGGCCATCAGCCCTTGGGCCGCTGCCTCTTCGTATCCACTTGTGCCATTGATTTGTCCAGCAAAGAAAAGTCCTTTTATCTTCTTGTGCATGAGTGAGGGCAAAAGTTCGGTACTTTCAATGAGATCATACTCAATTGCATATGCGTCGCGCATAATCTGTGCATTTTCCAGACCTTCAATACTTCTATACATCTGCTTTTGTACATCAACGGGCAGGGAAGTGGAAACACCCTGAACATACACTTCATTGGTGTATAATCCTTCGGGCTCCAAAAAGATTTGATGTCGTGATTTATCTGCAAACCTGACGACCTTGTCTTCAATGGAAGGGCAGTACCTTGGACCGACTCCTTTGATTATTCCACTGTACATTGGTGCTCTTGATAGGTTATTTTTAATTATTTCATGTGTTTTTTCATTTGTATATGTCAAATAACAATCCTTCACATTTTGTGGTGGGTTTTCTGTCATGAAACTAAAGGTCTGGATATCATCTTCGCCATGTTGAACCACAAGTTTTGAAAAATCTATGGTTCGTCCATTCATTCTAGCCGGGGTTCCGGTTTTGAAACGTTTTAATTGAATGCCTAAATTTTTTAAACTATCGCTCAACTTTTCACTGCGCAAAAACCCGTTTGGACCACTCTCTTTGCTGTATTCTCCAATTATAATTTTGCTTTTTAGGTAAACTCCACTGCAAATTATTATGCTTTTTGCCAAATATTTTTCGCCTTGTGAGGTTACAACTCCACAAACTTTTTCGCCGTCACATAGTATCTCGTCCACCTCGGCTTGTTTTATTGTTATGTTTGTATTTTCTTCCAGCGTCCTTTTCATGTTATTGTGATACGTTTGTTTATCCACCTGCGCTCTAAGTGAATATACTGCAGGTCCCTTTCCACGATTCAACATTCGTATTTGAATTGCGCTCTTGTCTGCGCAAACTCCCATTTCTCCACCGAGTGCATCTATCTCACAGACTAGATGTCCTTTTGCCGTTCCACCAATACTTGGATTGCATGGCAAAAAACCAATAGCGTCCAAACTAATGGTTAAAAGCAGTGTCTTTTTATTCAGTCTTGCCAATGCCAATGCACTTTCGCATCCGGCATGGCCTCCACCAATAACTATACAATCAAAAATTTCATCCATTTTTTATTTTCCTAAGCAAAATTTGCTAAAAATTTCGTCAATTATCGCTTCATTTGCCGTTTCTCCTGTAATTTCTCCTAATTTTTGCCAAATTTTTTTAATTTGCATATCGATAATGTCGGTTGTAAAGATTTTTTCTTCTAGCACTTGTTTTATGCTATTGATAGCACTTTTTAATGCTTCATAGTGTCTTTTGTTGGTAATGTAAAGTTGGCTATAATCTATCTTATCCATCCTTGTTCTTTTTAAAATTTCATCAAGGATTTTCTCTATGTTTTCTCCATTCATTGCACTTACATATAGGCCATTTGGTAATTGAAGCTTATTTTTTTTGTCACTTTTGTTTAGTACATATATTACTTTTTTATCTTTAAGCAATTTCTCGAGTTCTTTGTCCTCTTTGTCCATATCTTCGCTTGAATCCAAAACAAAAAGTATTATGTCGCTTTCTTCAATGCTTTGGATACTTTTTTGAACTCCAATCTTTTCAACAGCATCGTCGCTATCTCTTATTCCCGCTGTGTCTATGAAATTTATCTTTAGACCTTGGTAATTTATGGTTTCTTTTAATGTATCTCTTGTTGTCCCTTTAATATTTGTGACTATGGCTCTATCTTCTCCAATAAGGGCATTTAGCAAACTACTTTTGCCAACGTTTGGCTTTCCAACAATTGCAACATCAATGCCAAATCTTATCTTTTCTCCCTCGCTAAAAGTGTCTTGTAATTTTTGCAATCTATCAAGCGCATTTGTTAATACAGTTTTCACATCGTCAATTGATGTTTGTTCATCATCATGTTCAGGATAATCCAAGGTAACTTCCAAACTTGCCAAACTGTCCTTTATGTTGTCCTGAATTTCTTTTACAGTTTTGTACAAGTTGCCATGTGCCAGTTTACTTGAAGCTTTGAGTTGTGCATCACTTGTGGACATTATCATGTCTATTGTCGCCTCGGCCTCATCTAGTGACATCTTTCCATTTAAAAAAGCACGTTTTGAAAATTCTCCATTTTCAGCCAAAACTGCACCTTTTTCCAAAATTTTGTCAAGTACTTTTGCGGCCAAATATTCTCCACCATGAATTTGGAATTCCACAACATCTTCGCCGGTAAAAGAATAGGGTGCCTTAAAGTACACCATCATACACTTTTCTGTTGCGTCATCTAACTCAAAATCACCAAGGTACAACATTCTTGGCAAAATATCTGAATTTTGTAATTTTTTGCAATAAAAAAGGCTGCGCCCTATCTCAAGCGCACTTTCTCCACTGATTCTTACGATTGCAATACCTCCACTTCCCAGTGGTGTAGAAATTTGTGCTATGGTACTCATACAAGTATTATAACACAACGTAAAAAAATAACAATCTTTTATTAATAGGTAAGTTCATTTTCCTTTGAAGTATTTTTCTCAACCATATTAATTCTTTTTACTAATTCATTTTTTATAATGTTTGATACATTTTTTACATATTTTTTGTAATTCGGTAAAAATACTGAATATTTATTTTCTATTATGTCAAAAGCTTTATCAACGTCAAAATTCTTTATTGCATTTTTCAAAAAATCGTATCTTCTCTTATCAATTCTTGCATAATCGACAAGCCGGCTTAAATTTTCTTCATATGACTCATTTCTTTTTATTTTCAAGTAATTGTACATTCTAGTTTTATATCCATCGTTCATGCTTGTAAACAAAAAGTTTTGAAAATCTTCATATTTGGCTTTGGTAAATCCTAAGGATTTGGTGCAGAAGGCAAATTCGTTATCTATCAAGGGTGAAAGTTTTCTAAAATTAAATTTTTCATTATGAACTATATGAATATTGCTGGCATGCCTATCTTGTTGTAGAGTCAAAATATCGAACACCATCATCTTGTAAAGGTCAAAAGCAAAATCCTTGTCAAGTGTAATTGCTCGCTTTTCACAATCTTCTTTGACTCCTTGATATATATCAGATAGTGTTAGGTCGTTATAAAGATAAACCTGGGCTAGTGTTCTTAATGTTTCATCTTTGCGTAGTATGTTATAACTTAAGATTCCAACACGTCCGTTTTTGGTGGCGACTTCATACTCTGCACAATCAACTCCAACCATCTTCGCTAGCTCACAACATAAAAGTTCATTTACAAACCTTTCATCTTTAACATTATTTAAAAATCTATTTGCATAGGTTTTAAAAATTGCATTGCCCTTTGGAAGCAAAAACCAAACATTTCCAAATTCTTCCGATGAGACACCTCTTTCAATGTTGCTATCTATTGTTTCAACGTTTTTTAAGTTGACACATTTTAACTTGATATACTTTTCAATGTTTTTTAACATATTTTAATCTTATCATATATCACATTTATTTTCAAGATAAAAAAACTGCAATATTTTGCAGTTCTTTAATCATTTTTTGACCTTATAATCAAATATCTATGAGGTTCTTCGCCTTTGGACAACGTCTCTATATTCTCATTATCTGCCAAAGCCATATGGATTATTCTTCTTTCCTGAGGTGTCATAGGTTCAAGCTTTACACTGGAATGGGTACGTTCAACTTTTCTTGCCATTCTTTGCGCAAGTGCAACAAGTGAACTTTCTCTGCGCTTTCTGTATCCATCACAGTCAATCCTGATTGGTTTCGCATGCCTGTTGTGCTTACTTGCAACAACGGTGCTAAGGTACTGTAGCGCGTTGAGTCCTTCTCCACGGTAGCCAATTACATCGCTAAATCCTGCAATGTTGGCATAGATGGCATCGTCCTCTTCGTATAGTTCCACACTTCCGTTTAAACTTGCCATTTTGATTAATCCGTCCAAGAAATCTTTTGCCACACTTAGTTCACTTTTGTTGGTTTGTTTTTTTACAGTGTTTAGCTGGCTTAATTCTTCAGTCCTTGTTTCTTCATTCTGCTTTTCATCTTCAATTTCTTCATTTGAGGGATTGTTTTCTTCAACGTCGCCTACGTCCTCTTGTTCATTGTCTTGTAAACTTTGTTCGTCTTCTAGCCTTTTCTCTCTCTTTTGATATTTTTCAATTTCGTCAGGGGAGATACTAACGCGTACTTTTGCTTTTCTAAAAAATCCACCTTCATCTAAAATTTTTATATCGACATCTTCTCTTGGAGCTTTTAGTTCAAAAAGTGCATTCTCTATCGCTTGCTCCAAATTTTTTCCAGTAGCTTCCACTTCGAGCATATGTTTTCCTCCTTAAATTTATTTAAATTCTTTTGAGCCTATCCTTTGGTTCATTTTTCTTTTCTTTGCGTTTGTCAATCGCTTTGTTGATAGCATCAAATATTGGGGTCATAACAAGTCCAACAATTTGTCCTGTTATCATGTAAAGTGAAAACATTGTGGTGTAAAGTAGAGTAAAGAATGCCATAAAAATAGTCATGAATATTGCAGTTCCATATCCTGCTTTTTGTGCTCCCTTTTGTTTGTTTTTGCGAATTATGAGCCACTGATTTAAAAATGTCACACCCGCACAGATCACAAGCAAGATAAAATACCCGTTTGTTTTTCCATAGCTATTTCTCAAAGGATCCATGATCTGATCGTACACAACTTGGAAATTCTCGTTGTTTTTTTCTTCTTCGCTTAACCTTGCAACTGAAGCATACTCACTATACGAAGGGATAGAGTTCTTGAAAGGATTGTCCGCTATCCAAATATTATCTATCCACAAAAAGCTTTCTTTAGTCTGTTCATAAACAGTCACAACATTTTGGTCAGCAACTTCAAAAACCTGTTGTTTTTGTTGTTCATCGCTTATTGCGTTCATTTCTTCAATAAATGGCAAGCAAATTTCAAACACGCTGGCATCTTCTTGCTCCAAAACCAATCTGTCACCAGCATAGTCTTGAACATAAGCCACCATCAGTTGTTCGTATTGTGACTGAATTTTGTAACTTGCCATAGCGTTCATGCCGTTTAGTAAGGTGATGAAAATTGCAAGTGTCAAACCCAAGTTTAGTAGCATAAACCAGCAAGACCCCATAGGATTGACTTTCTCGCGCTTGTAAAGTTCGGAAAGCTTTTGGTTTTTCATGTTGGGATCATTTGCATATTTTTTGTTTATAGCTTCCATCTGTGGTTGGATTTTGGCTTGCATTTTTGACATGTTGTTGGACATTCTTCTATTGAAAAAGTCCAGTGGGGACATTACCAATTTGATTATCAGAGTTAGTAATATTATGGATATTGCAAAATTGCCAATTCCACTTTCAAAAAAAGTTAATATAGTCTCCCACATCCCCGTTGGCTGAGTTGCCAACAACGAAGAAATTAAATTATCCATTTGCTGTCTCCCTTGATGTTTTGTGGCAAAAGGTCAAACCCTGCCTTATTGTTTGGTGTGCATCTTAAAATACGTTTCATCGCAAGTGCGCTGCCCTTAAAAATTCCAAAACTTTTTATAGCCAAAATGGCATAAGTTGAGCAAGAGGGGATATATCTACACGTGTGAGGAAGTAAAGGTGAAATGCACCATTTGTACACCTTTATAAAAAAAATGAAAATAAGTTTAAAAGGGTAGGTAATAACACTAATTACTTTCGACATAAAGTCCATTCTTTTTGAGTAATTCCATCATATTATTTTTCATCTGTTCAAAGGACAAATTTTCAATTCCTACCTTTGCACCAAAAATGTAGTTGTAGTGTGGATTAATATTTTTTTTAAGTGCACAAAAGCACTCCCTTAATCTTCTTTTAACTTTGTTTCGAACCACACTTTTGCCTATCTTTTTGGACACGGAAAAACCTACTTTCATTACATCAAATTTTGTCGTGATATATGACATGACTATATATCCCAAACTTTTTGTTTCTCCTCGGTGATAGATATACTTGAAATGCTTGTTTTTTCTTAACCTGTTTTCACTTTTAATCATAGCTTATGCTGCCAATACTTTTCTGCCTCTGTTTCTTCTTCTTTTGAGAACGTTTCTGCCGCCTTGGGTGCGCATTCTTTGCCTAAAGCCATGAACTTTTTGTCTTCTTCTCTTTTTTGGTTGATATGTTCTCTTCATTGCCATAAAAATTTCCTCCTATTCTTTTTGGTTTCACAAGTAGACCGACGATAAAAAACAAGAATAGTCTTTTGCAAAACTATTCTAGTATATATAACAAATGTTTATTTGTCAATCAATTTATCATTCGAACAGGTAAGATGAGGTACAAATACTCTTCTTTTTCGCCGTCAACAGGAGTTATTGTGCAAGGATTTGTTGGCCCTTGGAAATTTATTTTCACAAACTCATCATCGATGACTCTAAAAACTTCCAGAAAATACCTTGCATTAAAGGCGATGAGTAAATCTTTTCCTTCAAGCACAATGTTTATTTTTTCTCTTATGTTTCCTATCTCAGAATTTGATGTTAAAAGCATTGTATCTTCTTTTATATCAAATTTGACCAAATTGTTTTGTCCAATCTTTGAAAGCAGTGATGCTCTCTCCAGTGAGTCTACAAGTTGAGCCTTGTTCACGGTGATTACAGTGTCTTTGTTTGATGCCATTATGATCTGCTTGTAGTTTAAAAATTCTCCTTCAAGCAATCTTGTAAATATCTTTATGTCGCCTTGGTCAACCATTAAGAAATTGGAGCTTACATACACATTAACTTGTTCATCAGAATCATCAAGAAGTTTGGATATTTCTCTTAAACTCTTGTCAGGCACAATAAACGAAGTTTCCATGTTGGAATAGGTGAGTGCCTTTCTCGTCAAACTCAATCTATATCCATCGCTTGTTACAGCCTTGACGACGTCTTTTGTAACTTCAATTAAGCATCCTCTAAGAATTGGACGTGAATCATCTATGGCAACAGAAAATATTACTTTGTTTATAAGTTCTCTCAAGTTGTTTTTGCTTATGCCAAAATAATCTTTAAATTCAGTCAAATTTATATCAGGATATTCATTCTCGGCAAAACATTGAATATATCCTTCGCTGTCGAGGTATTTTATTTTAAGTCCGTTGTTTTGTTCCAAAGTTAGTTCTATCTTGTCATTTGTGAGTTTCTTAACATATTCAGAAAAGAACTTACCAGGCACAACACATGAACCTTCTTCTTTAACCTGTGCACGAATTTTCTTTTCAATGGAGAGTTCCAAGTCCGTGGCAAATAAAGTCAATGTGTCATCCTCTGCCACAAGTTTAATCCCTTCCAAAACTGGGTTTGTTGTCTTGGCTGCAATGGCTTTGCTTACTTTAAGCACAGCATCAGCAAGATCAAGTCCTTCGCATAAAATTTGCATTTTTTTGATTTCCTTTTAATTTTATTTTTTTATTTTTTAATTGTTATTGTTATATTAGTCGATGTGGATATGTGAACTAACTTTTTGTCACACTACAAATTGTGTTGAAACAATAAATTCTGTAATTTTTGCACTTTATATTGTAAAAAGGTTATGTGCATAAGTTGTTGATAAAAAATTTTTTTTGTAAACATATCAACATTTTTCACCAATTTGGGACTTTATGTCGTTGGCAATAGTTCTCGTTTTATGGTCTTTTTTCATTAGTTCAGTTATCTTATCACGAGAGTGTATGATTGTTGTATGATCTCTTCCACCAAACAATTTCCCAATGGTAACCAAAGGTATGTCGAGCATGTCACTTATAAGATATATAGCCATCATTCTAGGTTCAACAATTTCTTTGGATTTTTTCTTTCCAGTGATTTCATTGTAGCCTATGCCATAGTAGTCGCAAACCGTTTGGATGATAACCTCTGGAGTGAGTTTTTCTTTTTTGACATCTATTTGTTCTTTAAAGGCCTCTTTTGCCTCTTCAATGGAAGCAGATTTTTTCCCAAGCAAGGTCGCAAAGAAATATACTTTACTCAAAAGCCCTTCCATTTCACGAATGTTTGTATCAACCTTTTCAGCGATGAATTCAATGACATCATCATCTATAAAATATCTTTCAAGTTGAGCTTTTTTTCTTAAGATTGCCACTCTTGTTTCAAAATCGGGCATTTGCATATCTTGAATGAGTCCACTACTAAGTCTGCTTACAAGCCTGTCAGCCAAAGTTTCAATTTCTTTTGGAGGTCTATCCGAGGAAATGATTATTTGTTTGTTTTGTTGGTAAAGGTCATTAAAGGTGTGGAAGAATTCTTCCTGTGTGCTTGTCCTACCTGCGATGAACTGAATGTCGTCCACCATCAAAACATCAAGATTTCTGTACTTCTCGCGAAATTGCGCCGTGCCTTTAACTGAACCCTTTTCCTTGTTTGTGCCAAGTGATTCTATGTAGTCGTTGGTGAATTGATCGCAGGTCACATACTCAATTTTGAGTTTTGGGTTTGACTGCTTAAGGTAATTGCCAATGGCATGAAGTAGGTGAGTTTTTCCAAGTCCAACTCCACCATATATAAATAGGGGATTAAGTTTGTGTCCTGGATTTTCAGCCACTGCACGTGCTGCTGCGTAACAAAACTGATTGCTCTTTCCAACAATAAAGTTGTCAAAAGTGTATTTTGGATTAAACATCATCCTTTTTAATTCATCATTTTGAATTGGCTTTTTTTCAGGGTTGTTCTTCTTTAAATACTCTTCTTTTTCTTGCGGATCCAAAACCTCAAAGTTTGTGCCTTCGCCAAAAACACTTTCAATAGCTTCTACAAGCTCTTTTGAGTGATTTTTTTGAAGTTGACGTTTTGCGCTCTGTGATGAAGCAACAAGAACAAGTTTATCTGTGTAATCAAGAACTTCCAAAGTTTCTATCCAAAGCTCATAGGATACAAAACTGACCATACTCTCAAGTTTAGATAGAACTTTTTCCCACATCTGTTTTATGTCTTGCATTTTGTTCTCCGAAGATCATTATATATCACAATAACCAAAAAGTCAAACAGACTGCTTTTTGTTTTTCTTTTTGCGTGATTTTTCTTTTTTCTTAACTTTGTAGTTTTTCACAAACTTTTCAAAGGAATCCAAATCCTCTTCCTTTTGAGGAGGTTTGACGGCGATTTCCTCATCTCTTTCTTTTAAAGGAGTTTCATTTATAGGTAGTTTGACTTTGTCATTTCTAAGCCTTACTTCAAGCTGATTGTATGGCATGATTATGCCATTTCGTTTGAATTCATTGAATACATTTTCCATAACAAAGTAGTAAACGTCATAATAATCATCCTTATAACACCAACAGTTTGCATAAATTGTTATACTGCTTTCGCCAAGCGCATCCAGAGCACAAAAAGGTTCTGGATCCAAAAGTGCTTTATTACAACTTTTCATGACGCTAAAAATTATCTCTTTTGCCTTGTCGACATCAGTGGAGTAATCCACCTTGAAGTTGAAAGATACTTTACGTGTTGGGTTGTGGCTGAAGTTTATCAACTCACTTCCAACAACAATGCTGTTTGGTATGCTTATCGTCTTGTTGTCCGAAGTGTCAATTATGGTGTGGAGCATCTTGATTTCTCTAACCGTACCCTCAACATCTTCAATTTTGATGTAGTCGCCTTCGTTAAAAGGGCGAGTACTTATGATGACAACGCCATTGGCTAGGTTTGAAAGGCTGTCCTGCATGGCAAGAGAAAGTGCCAGTCCTGCAGCAGATATGACGGCGACAAATCCAGTGATTGGTATTCCAATAATTTGACAAATAGCAATTAGTAGCAACAAATATAGCGAGAACTTAATCAAAGTCAATAAAAATTTTGAAGTGACTGAAGGCATCTTTGTTTTTGCAAATATCTTTTTTAATACCTTCATTACAAGTTTTATGAGTATATAACCTAAAATAAAAACACCCAGCACTTGAAGAATATTTATGCCAACTGTTTTTAAGATATTGAGTGCTTCTTGTCCAATAGCATCCCAGTCAATAAGTAATAAATTCATAATTTCTCCCCTTGTACTCTTTTATTTTAGTATTGTGTGCAATTTTTGTCAAAAAAAAGGCCTTACTTTTAAAGGTCTTTTTTTTTTAATATGTACCCTCAGGAAATACTTTTTAAAGAACCCGATGCATGTTTCCTATTCGCTTTTTTTGTGTAATACGACGTTGCCAGATTTTAGTGATTTTTGCACATCAATCACCCTTTGGTTGGTCGAGCCCACCCAGTGAGCTTGGGTATCGCGTTTTTCTAGAACAAACTTGCCGTCACACAAGACATCTACATATTTTAGTATTTCAAGGTCTTTTATATCTTCAAAGTTGTAACCGGTGTAGAGCCAAATTGTTTTTTGTGGATATTTTTGCCTAATTTCTTTGGCCAAAGAGGTTATAGTGTCAATATTTCCTTTAAATAGTGGATCACCACCAGAAAAAGTTATTCCACTGACATAGCTTTTTTCTAGTTCATCAAAAATCTCCTGTTTTGCATCATCATCAAATGGTATGCCGCTATCAGGAGCCCAAGTTTCAGGATTATGACAACCTTTGCAGTGGTGCGAACAACCAGCCACCCAAAGGACAACTCGAAGGCCGTCTCCATTTAACATATCGTCTTTTGTAATATTATGATAATTCATTTACATACTCCGTCTATCTTTTATTTCTGCCATCTTAGCATCATTAAGCCTTGAATCACCTTTAACGCGCGAGTAGGCAAGGTAACCATTCATTCTATCAATCTTAGTCAAATTTCTGCTTCCGCATTTTGGACAAACATCCATATCTAGTTCAGAGTGTCCACAATCATCACAGTATGAAAGTGATAAATTCACACCTTCATAAAAGCCCATATCCATAGCGCGCTCTACAAGAGTTTCAAATGCCTGTTTATTGTAGTCGATAGGGTATCTTACATATTGAATTTTTCCACCATTGAATAAATTCCAAAATCTATTTTCTTTGTCCTGTTTTTCAATAGGTGAAATATCTTCAGTTACATGGCAGTGGAAACTGTTTGAAACATATGGCTTGTCTGAAACTCCTTCAACTATGCCATAAAGTCTTCTAAACTGCTGTATTTGAAGACCACACAAATTTTCTGCAGGAGTGCCATATATTGCGTAAAGATTTCCGTCCTCCTTTTTAAACTGTGCAACTTTGTCGTTTATATATCTCATAACTTCAAGCGCAAATTCGCCGTCTTCTTTTAGAGACTTGTGGTTGTAAAGCATTTGAAGCTCATTCAGTGCCGTTATGCCAAAAGAGGAGGTTGCACTTTTAAGCAAAGGTTTAATCTTTTCATTGTACTTTAAGTGTCCGCCATAAAATCCACCTTCACAGTAGGCAAGAGGATTGACGGAAGCCCTCATCTCTCCCAAATATTCATATGTCCTTTTGTGGAGTTTTCTTATCATCTCAAGATAATAATCCAATACCTCATAAAAGTCTCTGTTTTCTTTTCTTGCCTTTGCCAAGATCATAGGCAAATGCAAACTTATTGCGCCAACATTGAACCTTCCAACAAACACAGGTTTGTCATTTTCATCAGCCGGCTCCATTCCGCCACGCTCATACCAAGGTGACAAAAATGCACGACAGCCCATTGGGCTTATTGGGAGACCATATTTTTTATACATGCTTGCAACATAGCCTTCGCCAGTAAGACTAAGCCAATCTGGATACATGGTTTTTGAAGAACATTCAATTCCAGCAAGGAATACATCGTGACAAGGTTTGCCCTCAGCATGCAGATTTTTATCATATAGGAATATAATCTTAGGGAAGAGGACAGGTTTTTTGCACTCAGCTTTTCCTTGACCATTTTCCCTAACTTCAAGGAGTGTTTTTGCAGCCATTTTACCAAATTCGTCTGTGGCAAGTCCACAAGTTGTCGCTATGAAAGGATAATCTCCTCTTGATGATGCCACGGTGTTAAATTTGTATTCCCAGCCCTGGAAACCTTGTTTGAATTCATACTGAACATCTTTCATTGCTTCCGAGTGGCAGACATCGTCACTTAGTCCCAAGTTTTTGTATTTGTTATACCATTTATCATAGGATTTTTTTGCATACTTGACGAGAAGTTTATCGCACTCTGGAATGGTAAACCCACCATACTGCTGACTTGCTGCCGAGAGGACGATATCCCCAATGACATCAAATGCCACATCAAGTGTCTTTGGTTCATTGTACCAAACATTTCCCATTTCAAAACCGCCGGTTAAAACCTCTTCAACATTGAAAAGACAGCAGTTCATGGTGTCCCGACGTGCCGACATGTCGTGAATGTATATGTAACCGTCATTTATTGCCTGAATTTCTTCACTGTTTAGGAAGAATTTCTTGTACAACTCTTTATTCAGCTGGTTGAATATCAAACTTCGCTTTGTTGATACAAGTGTGGAGTCACAGTTTGCGTTTTCTTTGTCTCCAATATACATTATTGATTGACTTTTTTTGTAGACATCATCAAGCATTGCCACAAAGTCCTGCTTGTAGTCTCTATAGTCCTTGTAACTTTTTGCAACTTTTGGAAAATATGTCTCAAGAGCTTCTTCCACAATTGAGTGCATGGAAAGAATAGGAACCTTGTCCACTCCAAGTTTTTTTACATTGTAATTGACCCTGTCACAAAGTTTTTTGAGATCGTCGTCAGTAAAGGTGTAAAGCACACGTTCGGCACTTTTTGAAACCGCTTTTATAACCTTGTTGATGTCATAATCTTCTAAACTTCCATCTTTTTTAATAACTTGTACCATATATTGAATTCTCCTTTTGTTATTACAATATATTGTGGTTTTTGAATTTTTATACACAATATATTGGAAAACTTATCAAAATCATAGCATACCAGAAAATAAAAACACAAACGATTTTCAGTAAAAAAATTAATATTTTTTTGGCAAATTTGCGCACTCCTTTAATTGTTTGGCAAAGAGGTTATAAAAAGGGAACAACAATTTTTTAACAAGCAAAAAGTTGTGTTATTTCTTCTTTTTTGGTAAAGTGTATGTACTTTATGTATTAGGAGATATAATATATGACATATGAAGAGAGATTAAAGGTGTATGATGAGGCAACCAAGCTTTGGGGCGTGGTTGCTCAGTATGACCAATGTGTGGAAGAAATGGCAGAGCTTATTGTTGCAATTAATAAGTATAAGAGGAAAGTTTTGCATGGTGAATATAAGGATGATAAAAAAATAATAGACAATCTCGTTGAAGAGATTGCCGATGTGAGTATGTGTATTGAGCAGATGAAATACTTTTTCAAAGACTATGACATAGATGGGATACTTGATAAAAAAATGGAAAAGTTTAAAGCCCAAATAGAAGACAAAAAAAATAATAATTAGACAATTCCCAAAAGCTTATCAATTGAAACATCATAGATGCGAGCTAACCTAACAAGATGTTCATATTCTGGTCGCGTGTGATTATTCTCCCAATTTGAAATGTTTGTTTGTGCTATGCCTAAAATTTTGGCCACTTGTCTTTGGGTCAAATTGCAATGCATTCTATAGTGTCTAAAGTTGTGACCAAATTCCATATGCCCCGAGTATAAACATGCAAGTTGACAGTAAAAGGAAAATAAGCTACAATTATTTTGGTGTCGAAATTTGTCGAAAGATGCAAAAAACTGTCAAACTATGGCAAATTATGTAATATTATACACACTAAAAATACGAAAAACAATAGTAACGAGACATTTTTACAAAAAGAAAATTTTTTGTAAAAAATTAAAAAACTTTTAAATTTTTGTTGACCTATGATAAAAAATATGTTATTATTTGTCGAAAAAAGGAGAAGTAGGAATGAAGGACAGCTCGGTCATCTATTGCTATAAAGATAAGGGGGAAAATTATAAAAAACTGGGTGACTTTTGTACAAAAACTGACATGTATTTTTTTGAATGCGAATCGATGGACCAACTTATGTACATACTTGAGGGAGCAAGATCGTGCTTCATCGTCATTGACAAGGACGCAGATATAAATAATGAGCAATTGGAGGAAATTTCGAGAGTGAAAAAGGTGTATTATATGAATGAGGATTACAAAGCTTTAAGCAAAAACATTATCGTGACGGGAAATGTGGATAAGACTATAGAAAAAATTAAAAAGGATAATATTGAAACGCAAAAGGAGATTGAGCAAGATAAGATGCTTTGTTATGAAGTTATCAATTATGAACTTGACAAGTTGTCTTTTAGAGCAAAATTGATTGGCGCTAAATATCTTGCAGATCTGGTTTACGAACAGTTTAGATCAAGGATTAGGACAAGTAAATGCGTCGCTATCTTCCCGCTATTGGCACAAAAATATGATACCAACACAAGCAGTGTTGAAAGGGCGATAAGGTTTTCCATTCTTCGTGCGTTTGAGAACTGCGAGGACAAACAATTGTTTTATGATATTTCAAAAACAAAAAAGCCACCTACAGTTAAAGAGATGGCAACATATTTGTTAAACAGAGTCAATTATGAAAAATTAAAAGCCAACGCATAACATCATTATGTGT
>ERZ1643251.2625-NODE-2625-length-17981-cov-5.248968_pt1 | contig 17981 bp, 22 predicted proteins | sample MGYA00579261_ERZ1643251 | MGnify/ENA primary metagenome ERZ1643251 (study PRJEB29033, sample SAMEA4952267) | chicken gut metagenome | biome: Broiler Chicken; feature: Gastrointestinal Tract; material: Caecum | place: Ireland | collected 2018 | study: Broiler...
GACATTGTGTATAAATTTCATCTTCATATAAATCTACTTTTATTTCTATGCTATTTGAAATGCTTGTTTTTATATAAAACATTTTTTCCTCCTACCTATAAACTGTTATACAGTTATCTAAAATATAAATTAGTGTGTAATATAAGCTTGTCTCTATTAGTAAAAATGCTAATATTTTTGTTGTAGCTCGTCCGATTAGTTCGTATATTTTATTTTTTCTTTTCATTTGTTTTTCATCTCCTTTCTAATAAAATATTTTGTAATAACTTAAGTGTTGTCTCTGCTTCAATTCTTTTGTTGTGTTCTTCTTCATAAAGCTCTCTAGATACTGTGTTGCCTCCAACATGTATTTTGTATTGCCCTCCGAGGTGTTTCTCTTACTTCTAGTTCTTTATTAGCAATCATTTTTTTTACTTCTGCTTATCCCACTTTATAACGTCTCATGTATTCGTTAAGGCTTATCCATTCATCCATTATTCCGCCTCCTTTTTTAAACATTTTGTTGAATTAATAGCTAAAAAAATATCTGCTATATTACAATTATATAATTTTGCCATTTTTTCTTTTAAACTATCACTTGGATTTCTAGTTCCATTTTCTAACATTGACAAATATTCTTTTGTTATAAGTAACATACTAGAAGCTTCTTCTTGAGTTAATTTTTTATCTTTTCGTAAATCTTGCAATGTCTTTTTTTTCATCTTTACACCTCCTCAACAATTTGTTGAACCCATTATATTAAACAATTCGTTGAATGTCAAGTCTTTTTTTTTTATTTTTTTACAAAATGTTTATAACCCTTGACGTTGTAAGAAAAAAAATTTACAATATGTTTACAAATTAAACAATTTGTATTATAATATATTTGTATTATGTAAAGGAATGTTGTTTATGAATAGATTAAAGTTTTTAAGAAATGAAAGAGGAGAAAATTTAGAAAAAGTTGCTAAATATTTAAATGTATCTATGCAAACTGTTTCTAATTATGAAAATGAAAAGAGAGATATGACACCAGATACAATTATAAAACTAGCTGAATATTTCGGAGTCTCAACCGATTATCTTTTAGGCAAAACTGATATAAGAAATTACGACAAAGACGAGCAAGAGTTCCGTTTCGCCTATCATAAAGAAATGGAAGGACTAACCAATGAAGAAATAGCTGACGCATTAAGATTTTACAAGGAAATGAAAAAGAGAATTGAAAAAGATAAAAAATAGTTTTAATGGAGGCTATAATGGAATTAAATAAATTGTATGATATAGCAGAAAAAGAAAATATAGACATAATTGACTTTAAAATGAAAAATAAAGCAATTATAGGTTGTATTGGTAATAATTATACTATTGGACTAAATTATTCAATTATAGACAATTCTAACGAGGAAAAAACTATATTAGCAGAAGAACTTGGACATTATTATACAAATACTCTTTATAATTACAATTATTCTTCTCAAGAAATAAGGAAAAGAGAATTTAGAGCTAATAAATGGGCTTTTAAATTATTGATTCCATATTCAAAATTAAAAGAATTGGCTAACAAAGGATATAAATACTATTATGAAATTGCAGAAGAATTGGGAGTTACAGAAGATTTAATTGAAAAAGCATATAATTACTATTCGGAGGGAAATTATGGCTAAAAAAACTAATTTTGAAGTAAATGGAAGGCAATATTTTAGAGTCACTAGAACTATTGGTAAAAAAGCTGATGGAACACCCATAAGAAAAACTTTTTATGGTTCTGGAATAAATGAAGCTAACCAAAAAGCAGATAAATATATGAATGATATAAAAAATGGTTTAATAAGTAATTTTGAATATGTTACAATAAAAGACTCTATGTATACTTGGTTATTTGATTTTTTACATAATTCATCAAAAATAAAGCCATCTACATTTCAAAGGTATGAAGGAATTTATAGAAAGTATATAAAAGATAGCTCAATTGCAGGTTTACGAACTTATACTTTTACATCTTTACAATTACAACAATTCTATAACGATTTAGATAAAAGAAAATATAGATATTCTCAAATAAAAACTCTAAATACTGTATTAAAAGTATTTTTTAATTGGTGTATTGATAACGGATACATGTTAAAAAATCCTTGCTTAAACGTCAATATAAAAGGTAGTAAAACAGAAGTTATAAAAAATAATAGAAAAGATGTTGAAATCTTAACAGAAGATGAAATTAAAATAATTAAAGAGTATGTTAAAGGTACTGATTTTGAGTTGGTTTTTTTATTAGATTTAGCAACAGGTCTAAGAATTGGTGAATTACTAGCTTTAGATTGGGAACATATAAATCTAAAAAAGCAAGAATTGTATATTGAAAAAAGTGTCAAAGAAGTGTATGTGTATGATAGCGAAGAGAAAAGACATATAGAAACAATTTATCAAACCCCAAAAACATTAAATTCAATTCCTGATGCAATAATAATAATCTTGAAACAAATAAAGAACAAAGAAGGACTGTTGTTTAAAGATAATTTGGGCAACCCATTAAAAGCAAAAAATATTTCTGCAAAATGGACTAAAATTTTAAAAAAATGTAATATCTCTCATAAGAAATTCCATTCTATTAGACATACTTATGCTTCTATGTTATTAAAAAATGGAATAGATATAGAAACTGTTGCTGAGTTAATGGGACATTCTACCATAAGTATTACTCAAATTTATTTACATAGTTCAAACAATCAGAAGAAAATTGCTGTAAATTGTCTAAATAATTTATTATAAAAGTGCGAAAAAATGTTTTTGAAAAATTATCACATTTTTATCACTTTAGTTTGGCATAAAATAGAAATATTCAAAAACAAAACCCCGTCAAAACATTGAAAATACTACAAACTAAAATTGTATAAAAATATACAGAAATGCCAAAATCTTATCACATCTTCGCTACCAATTTTTATAAAAGTTCTTAAAATAGCGTATTTGAAGCAATTTCAAATATGCTATTTTAAGATTTATCACATTATTATCACATCAGTTTTTAATTTTCGTGTACTTTCTAATTACTTCCTCATAATTATCAATTTTAAAATCCGTACAAATTTTTATTAACAATTTCTCATAATTGCTTTTTGCTTCTACATCTTCTTCAATTTTTCTCATTATAATAATCCCTTTCTTTTGTTTTTTGTAAAATTTGAAAATCTTACTATTTAAGTTACCTCATCACTTTTCATATATTATTCCTCCTTTTTCATAAAATTTAGAGAATTTACTACCAAAATAAGTTATAATAATATTAAGCTGTTTTTTCAGCGGTACATAGTATCGAGATATCCTTTTCGCGGTTCTTTTTAGAACTTTTTTTGGGATAGTTCGGTACTATTTTTTTCCCTTCTATATATAAAGATGTTTTCTGAGGGCAAAATAGTTGCATTTTTTGTAAAATTTTTAATAGTAATTTTTTACATTTCTGGAATTATTTGTATGAGAAATGAAACAAAAAAAGAAACCCTAACACTTCTAAGGTTTCTAAATTTATTTTTTATATCTACATTTTACTTCTTTGTATCTACTCTTTATTTTTCGCCCAACTACAAAATCCATATTAGTTACTCTAATATATAAATCTTTTAAATTCTCCTCTATATTAAATCTCTGGTCTTTTTTTATTTGCTCCAATGCCTGTCCCATAAATTTTATTGGTTCTTTTAATTTTCCACTTAATGAAATTATTCCATAGTGATTTTCTTTCTTCCATTCATTAAAATCTGTATCGATAGTTATTATTGTTCTTTCTTCTGATTGTGCTATCTGAAATACTTCGATATCTGATAAACCCTTTCCAAAATCATTAATTCTTTTAATATTTTCATAGCCTAATCTTTTCATTTTTTCTTTGTAACTATTAGGCACGTTTTCATCTAGTAAAAATTTCATTGTGCAAATAACAAATTTCTCCAAGTTATATTTTTTCTCATAAAAACAAATAAACCTGCCAATATCTGTTCTTGATTTTTTAAACTTGGCAACTCTTCAAAAATGTTTTCAATTGTTACATTCTTGTTCATTGCTACTATTCTTCCTATATCATCAGGAGTTATTCTTGTGCCCTTTATTGTTTCTCTTCCATTGTTAACAGCTTTATCTTTTATGATATTTTCACTAATAATTTTTTGGGCAAAATCAGTCTTTAGTATTCTTTTTATTTTGTAGACAATAAAAAAACTTTTTAATTTCAGATTAATCTTTTCTTTTTTTTCTACTTCATAATCATCTATGATATTTTCCATATTTGTTAATACATTTGTCATGCTAATTGCCCCCTTTCTTAAATTTATCATAAAAATCACCTCTTATTTATTTTATATCAAATAAATAAGAAAAGTCTGTCGACTTTTGTATTGTTACAAATACTTTATACACATAAAAATATTAAAAGTAAATAATTTTAACATAATTGTCATATTTTGGTAACAATATTGTAACATTTCTTCTCCTATCTGTCAATATTATAGCATAAATTTTACATTTTTTCAAGTCGGTCGAACAGTCGATTTTTCGGCTAATTTCGGCTATTTTTCGGCTTTCTATTTTCCTTTTTGAGCCGTTTTTATTTTTTATCTATATACTTATATACCTTGATTTTACTGTGTTTGGGCATAAAAAAAGAAGCTAGGTCAGAAATTAATCTAACCTAGCATTTTTTATTATCCTACTACATTAATTCTAAATGCTTCTAGCCTTAGTTGTCTTCCTTCTGTTCCTATCATAAATTCTTTTGATTTAAACTTTGGAGTCCAACCTATATTTTCTATATGCTCTTCTACTTCTAATATCTTATTACATTTTATTCTTAATGCTTCTAGTCTTAAACTTTGTCCTGTTGTTCCTGCTACTTCTCCATCTTTTTTCCAGTCTTGCCAACCTATATTTTCTACGTGTGCTTGGTATTCTATTGTTAGTCCGTTGTTTCCTCTAAATTTAACTGCTTCTAGTCTTTTTGCTTTTCCTTCGGATCCTGCTCCTTCTCCTGCATTTTGCCAACCACACCAACCTCTATCTTCTATGTGTACTTCGTATTGCAAATCTGGTAATTTTTCAACAACACCTGTTATTTTAGATTGGTCATTAGCTCTTAAAACTCCTAGAAATCCCTTGTAATTATGGTTTACTTTGTGGACTGCTTTACTTCCCCAGTTTAAATCGTAGCTGTAGAAGTTTGAAGTGTTTCCTTCTCCTGTGGCTATTGCTATGTGTCCATATGTGTTTCCTAGTCCTGCTCCCCATACTACTATATCTCCCAACTGTGGTATAAAAGATGTTGTATTTGCTATCCTTGTAAAACTATTTTTTAGTGGTAAGTTACTAAAGTTTTCGTAATAGTCTTTAGCATTTCCCCAAGCACCTGCTTTTATTCCAAATACTTTATCTAAATACATTTTTATTAAGTCCACACATTGTACTCCACTTACTCCATCATAATCAAAGCTTTTTCCGTTATACGCATTGATAAATTCATTGTAATTCACTGTTCTATTCCTCCTTTTTATTTATTTTTAATGTTTATCAGGTCTGCTATTCCACCTGCACCCATTGTTGCTACAATACATAGTACAATTGCTTGTAATAAATTTGGTTCTATTTTTGTAAAATAACATACTAAAGCACTTATTATTCCAATTGCAACATTTTGGATTGGTATATATTTATTTGGTATGCTATCTACAAATATCTTTGTTATAGCTCCAAAAATATAAGCTATTATTGCTATTACAATTACATAAGTTATCTCCATCATTAGCTCCCCCTTTCTAATAAAATATCTATTTTTTTATCTGTACTTTCCATTTGTGCCTGCAATAATTCTAGAGACTTAGCAGTATTTAAGTTTTGTTGTTGCATTTCTTTTAAGCAGTTTGCTATTGTTGTATCCGTATCTTTTACAGCACTTAATGTGTCTTTGATTATTTCTTGATTTTCTGCTAGTCTTTTTTTGTTTACAATGTAATCCCACAAAAAAATTGCTACTATTACAAAACTAACTCCATATGTGCTTAATAATTTAACTATTTCTTCCACTGCTCTATCTCCTTTTCTAAAATATTCACTTTCTCTTCTGTCTGCAAAATCCTATTTTCTACTTGTTTCCATCTATCATTTCCACTTTCTTTACGTTGCTCATAATCGCTCATTGTGTTTAATGTAGAAAATATATTTATTATTATAAAAAATAAAACCAATACTAGCCCTACTACAACTACTTTATCTTTTCTTTCCATATAAACTCCTCCTATGCAGTTCTAACCCACATATAACCAGCTGTTATAAATGGCATTAAACCCAATGCTTCTTTCGTATAGATTTGCTCAGATGGAACACTTTCTCCAATAGCATATCTTAAACCTGTGTTATTATTATATTCACTTTCAAATTTTAAAGTTTCTTCATGGCTATGATATTTACTTCCTCCTGTTTTTCCAATTTGGTTAAAGTCCGTATCATCGTCTTTAAGTCCTACCACAGTTCTACCACTTGCTAGTTGCCAAGTTCCAAAGCCTAATATATTATGTGGGTTCGTATTAGTTGGCGTAAAATATACAGAACCAACTTGAAAAATCTTTTGCAATAGTAATTGTTCGTCTACTTGCGTCAAGCCACCTGGTGGTCCTGCAGGTCCAATATCTCCTGTGTCTCCCTTGTCTCCTTTATCTCCGTTTAGGCAAAACCAAGTTAAGCGTTTGATTTGGACTATTTCCTGTTATTGTTGCACTTGCTGTAGTTCCAGATGTTACTGTTCCGATTTTTAAACTGTTAGCAGGTCCTGTTGCTCCTGTATCTCCTTTATCTCCTTTTGCTCCAGTTGCTCCTGTATCTCCTTTCGCACCTGTATCTCCTTTGTCTCCGTTTTGGACCTGGTATACCTTTTAATTTTTGCAAATCTACTTCATAGTCTGCTTGCAATAATGCTATATCTTCTAATGTAAATATGTTGTTTACATTTTTATAAAATCTTAGTTTGTTTAGTTGTTCTAGTTGTTGTATTTGTGCTTCTGTTAAGTCTAGCTTTGTTGTTTCCTCTGCTTGATAATATATTTCTATCGGTGTTCCTGCATTGTACATTTCTGCCAAGAAAGATTTTAATTCTTCTACTGTTTCTATTCCTTTTATTTTTATGTATAATTGCTTTACACTATTGTATAAAAATCCTGTTCCATATTCTACATTATATAATTCTGTTGCTGTTGAACAGTTTTTTAAATATTCACAGTATGTTTGTGCCTTTATTTTTGCACTATTTAAAGTAATATAAAATCCTTCTTTTGCTTTTATAAAAACTTCTGTCCCGTTAAATGTTTTTTTGTTCCAAGTATGTGCTTCTTTCTTTCTATCTAAATCAAAATAGTCTCCTGTTAGCATTTCTTGTTGTATATCTAGTATTACTTTTTGCTCTTTGTGTTCTTCATAATCTGTTCCTTCTGCTATCTCTATTTGCGGATATACTTTTAAATTGTTGCAAACCGTATTAGCAGGTATTCTTATAAAACTATTTACTATTTCTGTTTCTGCATCTGTTAAATCTTTCGTGGCTTGTATATATCTTCCACTTGTAACCTGTCCATACAAAGTAAAGTTACTATTAAATGCCTTAAGAGTAACCTTTTTTCCTCCTACATTCTTTATTATATTGTTTAAATCTGCTCTTATTATATAAATGTCTGTTTCTGCTGTTGTTGTTCCATTTATAGTCACAATTCCTTCTTCGTCTATTTCATACGTTATTCCACTTTTTGTTAAACTTGATGCTACAGGTTTATATAAGTTTTTATTTATATCTATTATTTCTGTGCTGCCTTGTCCGATATGGAGAATAACTTGTTGCTGTTTCCCCTTCTTCTATTTTTAAAAGCATTTCAAAATTATCAAAAACAATGTTAGATGCATTTGCAAACATTTGTATTACTAAGTCTTTTTCTTCATCTAGCTCAAAAGCAAAAGAACTTTTACCGCCTTGTAAATTTGCTCCTGTTATATTTGCACAAACGTTTGAAGTGTTATTTTTTTCTTTTATAGAAAAAGAAAAATCAGAGCTTCCACTTCTTTCAAAACTTCCTTTTTCTGTAATGCTTAATATGTGTTTTCCTTTTTTAAATCTACCTATGTCCACAAAATTTCCAGATAATAAATTCGCTGCACTTGTAGTTGTTCCATTTAATTGTAAACTACTTTCTTTTTGAGTTACATTTATACCAACTGCAGTATATTCTTTTTCTTGCATATGTAATTCGTTTTTATTACTTCCTAAAGCTATAATTTTAGAAGGATAATTTATAGAAGGTGTATCTGGAGTAAAGCTTACATAACTAGTATCTGTTTCAGAAACCATTGTGTTTATTTCTACATTACTCAAAACTGTCCCGTTTGGTATTACTATTCTTTCTATCGTATATGTGTTATTATCTAATGTTGTATTTGCACTATTTACATTTGTAGTTACCGCTATATTTTTATTTGCTGTATATCCATCTGTATATAAGAAAAATTGTACATTTCCTGTACTTACTGTACCAGACACTTTTGCAATTTTAAAAATGGACATATTTTTATTTATTGATTGTTTTAACTTTGCTTCAAAGAGTGTTTGTGCTGTAGCTGTTCCATTTAAGACAATTGCACCATTTTCTTTTTTAGTTAACGTTATTCCGTTTACTGTTTTTTCTTCAAATAAATATGTGTCTAATAAATTTGCACTAGCTGTACTTGTCTCTTGCTCTACATTCCCAAAAACTTCTATTTTCCCTCTTGAGTCTGTAGCATCATCTATATAAAGAGATTTTGCTTGCTCTGTTTCATAATGTATTTTACTTGCTTGTACGTCTTTGTAGATGTTGTTTATTTCTTCTCTGTCCGTATCTTCTAAATCTTCTAATTTTTCTGTCAATTCTTCTGTATATTTATCTAGTTCTACATTATCTTCATCTTCAAAAATCGGAAAACTGTATTTTTCGCTTTGTTTCATTTTATTCTCCTTTCAAGTTCGCGACTGTAAAAGGTTTTAATTCTTTTACTTTTTTAACTTTTATTTCTCTATATTTAATTTGTCGTATAGCTTTAATTTTCAATAAAAAGTTAGAACCCACATAAATCTTGTTTGGTTCTAATATTTTTTCTGTTATTTTATTTGGCATATTCTCCTCCTATATTTTCATTAAGACTATTCTATATTTTAAAGTCATATTTGAAGTATTTGGATTTCTAACAACTAAAGTTATATCACTGTCTCCTAAATTAAGCCTTCTCGTATAAGAATTGTTTAAACCATCCGAGCTATCTACATATTGTCCCACATAGTTATACCCCTTTGCTTCTACAACATTAATTCCACAAGCAACAGCCACACAATTATCTTTTGTAAATCCAGAAGGGTAATTTAACGTTTTAGCTCCAGCACTAGATTGATTTACTGTAAAGTTTCCTTCTAATTTAGCAAAATCACTTTTTAGCTTGTAAGCACTTCCATCTTTTACATTTGCTAATTCTTCTTCAAGTTCTTCTAAAATTGCTCTATATTCTGTTTGTATTTGTGTGTATATACTATTAAAATCTAAAAACGTTCTCCTGTCTTGAAAATCTGTTATTCCACTGCTACTTGTTCTAAATCTTGCCAATTCATATTGATATATTCCTGCGTTATTTTTTACTATATTCGTTTGTGTCAAGGTTGGATAGCTACTAGAGCCTTTTACTATTTTATAAGAAACCTGATTTAATTGACTTTCTGTATTTTCTTCATCTAAATTAACTTCTATTGCTAAGATACAATATGCGTTATCTGTTCCTGCCACGACTGGTGTACTTGTATCTTCTTCTACAAATCGCCCTCTTATGCATACAGTTCCACTTGCTACCGTTAAAGTATTTCCGCTCTTTGTTATTTTCATTTGGTTTTTATAAGGTCCTATTCCACATTTTCCATCTAATAAAGTATCTATCCATAAAGCAAATATGGGATTTTCAAAAATTTGCTTACTAAAAACGTGTCCTTTTAACATTTTATTTACCTCTTTCTTTCTTTCAATAATTTATCTATAAATTTAATTCTTATATTTCCACATGTGTATTCTATAAACTTATTTTTTGTTATCTTTATTGCAGAAATATAAGTATCTAGAATAACATTTTCCTTTGTTTTTATTGCAATCGGTGTGCCTATTTTTATGTACTTATCTAACATCTTAAAAGTAATGTTGTGGCTATAAGAATTTTGCTTAAATACATCTAACGCTGTTTGTCTTGCATCTTCCATCTTTTCTGTGTAAACCCTTTTAGTTGTTCCTTTTGCTCTATTCTTATTGTTCATATCTGTTGTTGTAGTTCTATCATTAAGTAAATATAAGATATATCTCCCTTCTTCTTTTGTTTTTACAACAACTTTCGCTATTACTTTTGTTTCAAAAACTTCTGTGTAATTAGAAATCGATTGTGCATTAACATTTATTAATTCCTTTTGTCCTTCTTTTTTTGCTATTGTCATTATTAACTTTTTATTCTCGATAAAAAAATCGTACACAATATCGTAATTTTGTGTACAATTTGTCATCCAAGTATGAAATTTATAAATTCCGTTTTCTATATTTGTTATACTTGTTTCTAACTTAGTATGTGTCAAAGCTCTAACTTCTAAATACTTTTTATTTACAAAGTCGTCTTCATTACTTATAAAGTGATCTTGTATTGTTTTTTGTAAGAAATCTTCTATTCCTGTTGTTCTTATTAAATCTTCTACTCCTTCTTCATAATTAGATTCTACTTCTTCATCAAACATATTTGTTATATATTTTAAAGTATACTCATATACTTTGTTACCATCTTCATTTGTTATTTTGTCTATTATACCCCAATATACAATTTTCCCATTTTTCTTTATAAATATAATATCTTGTGCTTCTGCAGTTGTCTTTTTTAACACTCTTGCTAAAGATGTTATATTTGTTTCTTCATCTATATTTATTTCATAATCACTTAGTTCCACTATATCTTTTATAGTAAAATCTCTAAAATCAAATATCCACATCAATATTTCATTTGTTTCTATCTTTATTTCTTCTTGTGCCAATACTTGTATTACTTGTGTATCTTCATAACTTTGTCCAAATAAATCAATAAATTCTATGTCTGCATCATATATTCCGCCTTCTGCAGGTGCTTGTAAATTAACTTCATAAAATCCTGTTTGTTCGTTATATGTAGCTATATAGTCTTGCTTATTAAAATGTATTGTTAAATCATTCATTTTTGCACCTCCTATACAGCTTTATAATATGTCCATACTGTTGTTTTTGCATTTAATACATCGTTATCTGCAGTTAGTTTTAATTCACAAGATTTATTTTTCGGTATTCTAATTATTTCATTTATGTTTGCAAAGTCTTGTATTACATCTAAGTCGTATAAATCTTCTAATGTTCCGTCTGTATTTTGTTTATTTATATAGAACTCATTTCTTTTTGTACAATACAATAATTTTTCGTATTCGTTTATTGTTATGTTAAACTTTAGTTCTTGATATAATCTTCCTTCTACATATAATTGTATCCTAGGATTTATTACTTTTCCATCAAATTCAACCAGAATTGGTGCTTCTATATGTCCTCTGTTTATAAACTGTAAGTTTCGTGTATTGTAATCCGTAAATCTACTATCCCATCTAAAATCCCATCTAATTTCGTTTTGGACAGGTTCTATTGTATATACTGTTGTATTTTCTTCATACCACAAACTTAAGCAATCAAAAACAACTGGTTCTGATATAGTTGCAGTTGTTTGTATTTGTGTTTTTTCTATGCTTTGTATATTTACATCTTTAAAATATTCTTTTTGACCACTTTTATACGGAATCTTGCAAGCAAACTTTAGACTTTCAGAACTTTCTATAAAATCTACTAATGCTCTGTAATTATCATAGTACAGGCAATTTATTGTTCCATTTATTTGTCCTTGTGCTAATTTTCTTAAATTAGTAAAAAATGTTTCATCGATTTGCTCGTATTCCGTATTATAAGAATACCCTAAACCAGATGGGTCTGTTAATAGACAATAATTTTCTATATCCATTAAAGAATATTCTTGTCCTTTTTCATTTACTAGTCTAAATTCTCTAACCATTTTTCCCTCCAAAAAAGACACCTGTAAATCGGTGTCCTCTTTTAGTTTTTTAATGTTATATATTTTCCTGAAATTAATGGTAATGTTACTTGTGCTCCAATCGTACTAGTGTATGAATAATCTCCTTGAGAAGTTCCATAAACCGTAATTATATCATCTTCTAATATTTTGTCTTCTCCTTCTTCAGGTGTGTATGTAACATATATGGTGTCTGTATAATATGTTGAGTATGTTCCTTCTTTAGTAATATTCATTCTTATATCTACACTATCGTAACCATAAAGTACTTGTATTACTTCGCCAGTTACTTTTACGTTTGTACCTTTAAAATTATCAGGATTTCTTGCCATTTGTTCAAATGTATATGTTTGGCAACTTGCTTTAAAATCTGCTTCCTCTTTTTCTTTCTTGGCTTTTTCTTCTGCTTCTCTTTTTGCTTTTTCTTGACTGACAATATTGTTGTAGACTGTATCTATATCTTGAGAGTCATTTACATATATTAAATCCAATTTGTTGTTCGTGCAACCTGCTAAATCAAATGTACTTTTTAGTTCACAAGCTAAATTTCGTTCTATATAAGTACATTTATAGGTATATAGTTCTTCATCATTTTTATTTTTTATAGTAAAATAAAATACAGAATTATCATTTTTATTTATGCCACAAAAACCTTCGCATTCCACTGTATTTTCAAAAGAAAGTGTGTCTCCTAATCTTTCATATTTTATTTTACAATTTTCCCCATTAAAACTTATTGCACCTATTGCATAGAACATATTTCCATTTTCGTTATTGCTACTTAATGAAAATGAATAAGTGCCATTATAATCTTGTGTTGTTTTATATGGATTTGTTAATATCTTGTTTGCATTGCTTATTATAGAATTGTTATTGACTTGATTATCCGCTAATGTCTGCTGTGTTTTATCATTTTTAGCTGTTCCTAAATACAAAATAATTAAAACTATAAGTACAGTAATCAACCAAAACCACCATTCTTGATAAATTGATAATTTTACATTATTTTCTTGATTTGACATTTAACTTCCCCCTTTTCTTTAAACAAAGTATATATTAAATGTCGAAAAATGTAAATAATATATTTTTTAACTTTTTTTATCTTAATAATGAGAGCCGAAAATTCTATTTACTTCATCTGCAATTTCTCTTATATTTACATCTTTTTGAGTATAGATATTCAATGTTGGTGTTGTAAATATCATTTGTGTTTTATCTATTACATTTTTACTCAATTTACTTTGCATTGCATTTATATTTAAAGCGTTTGGATTTACTGTTTTATTAAATTCTCTTACCGCTTCGTTTCCTAGTTGATTAATTTCATCTAGTAAATTTTTTCTTTCTTTTTTTATTCCTAATATTGGCCCTTTTACAAAATTAATACCGCTTTCTTCTGTTAATTTTGAAGGAGAATGCTCATCTAAACTGCTGTTAAGAGCTGATATCATTCCCTTACCTAATGCTGTTATGACACTAAATAACCCCTTTTGACTTCCTTTGTTATTTACACCATCTTTTGCTCCTTCTACAAAGTTTTTGCCACTTTCTTCTCCATTTGCATTTTCATTAAGAGTTGTTGTCATGTTTTGTCCCAACGTCTTGGTCGAATCTTGTATTGTTGTATTAGTTTTTATTTTATCATTTACATTGTTTAATGTAGTGTCAACTCCATTTTCCATTAAAGCTACTTGACTGTTAAAATTAGTTTTCGCATTCTCTCCTAAGCTAAAAAAACTTGGAGTAACTAATGTTTCATTACTTGTATCTACAATACCTGTAATTTCCCTTAATTTTTGTTGTACATCTGGCGGTAAGTCTTTTATGGATTCATTGAAAGCTGTTACACTCACACTAGCAACATTTTTAAATGCTTCTTGTATTTCTGGAGTAATTTCTTTTGTTGTTGAAATCATTGTGCCTAAATGTTTTGCTTGCTCTATTAATTGGTTTTGATTGGATTCTATCTGATTCGCATACATTTCCGCATTTGCTTTATTATGATTGTTGATATTTTCTTGATATAATTCTTTATTTCTTGCAATTTCATTGCTCAAAAACCCTATCTGTTTTGCTGTTTCCTGTTCTATTGTCAAAGATTCACTTTGGTATGCAAACTTATTTCTATTTATTAATTCTTGTAAAGATTCACTAGTATTTTCTTGCATAAGCTGCTTGTCATATTCATATCCTGCCACATCTTCGGAGTAATCATTCAATAAATCATTTTGTTCTTCTATTGCTTGTCCTAATTGTTGAACTTCTAATTTAGCCTTTTGAATCTCTTGATTTCTAAAAAAATCCCCTTCTGGTTGTGATGCTCTTTTTATTGCATCAGCTAACTTTTCTTGTAGGTTTACAAGTTCTTCATATGCATCATTTTGCTTTTGTATAGCTTCTGCATACCTCTCTTCTTCTGCATTTAAAAATATCTCTGCCTGCTTTTTTAATATTGTTTTATCAATTTCTTTTTGTAATTCTTTGTAATTTTTTATTAGATCTCCATTTAAATCAACTTCAATTCCTAATGCTTTGCTTAGTTCTCCTATTATAAATTCTGCTCTTTTTTGATATCCATCTTTAATTTTTCCGTTCTCGTCAGTTATTTGTTTTAATTCATTATATAAATCCTGACTATTATCAATTTCTGCTAAATTAGAACTCATTTGTTCTTTCTGCGTTTCAATAAGTTTGTTTCTTTCTTCTATTTCTTTTTGAATCTCTTCTCTTGTTTTTACTATTGCATCTACATTTCTGTTAGCGTACTTTTCGAGAGCTATTAGCACTCCTGTTACTCCAGCTATAGCTGTTGTCGCTAGTGCAATCGGTCCCAACATAGAACTAAAGCTAGACTTTAATGTACTTGCAGTTTCAATGTTATATTTCATACTTTGAATTGTCTTCCCTATTGATTGCGAGAATTTTCCTACTCCTTTTGTTACTGTTCCAATTCCACTTCCTAACTTAGATAATATCTTAATCGCTGGTCCTATTGCTGCTACTAGAGCTACAGTTTTTATTATATTTTGTTGTTCTTCATCAGACAAATTATTAAAATCGTCAACCAAATCTTGAATCCATTTAGCCAAATCTTTAATTTCTGGTGCTAGTGCTTTTTGTATTGCAATTCCTGCACTCTCAAAAGAACCACTTAAGCTTTCTAATGCTCCAGAAGTATTATCTAGCATTGTGTCTGCCATTTTTTCTGCTGCACCATCTGCGTTTTCAAAAGATTTAGTCATACTGTCTAATTCTCCTGCACCTCTATTTACTAATGCTAGCATTCCAGATAATGCTTCTGTTCCAAATATTTGTGCTAATGCTTGATTTTTTGTTTCATCAGATAATCCTGCTGTACTTTTTTGCAGTTCATCTATAATTTGCGTTAAAGATTTCATTTTTCCATTATTGTCGTAAAATTCTACACCTAATGTTTCCATTGCTTCTTTAACTTGTTTAGTTGGTTTTACTATTCTTACTAGTCCGCTTCTTAATGTTGTTCCTGCTTGACTACCTTTTATTCCTGCATCAGACATAATTCCTATTGCAGCTGCGGTTTCTTCTATGCTTAATCCTACAGTTTTTGCAACAGGTGCTACATATTGCATCGCTTCTCCCATATCTTCTGTTTGTGCATTTGTCCTTGCTGCTGCTTCTGCAAATACATCTGCAACGTGTCCTGCTTCACTTGCTTCTAGTCCAAAACCTCTTATTGCACTTGCTGCAATTTCAGAGGCTGTCGCTAATTCCGCTCCAGAACTTGCTGCTAAATCTAATAAACCTGGCATTGCATTCATTATTTCATTTGTACTAAATCCTGCACTCGCCAAATTTTCCATTCCTGCTGCCACTTCACTTGCACTAAATGTTGTTTCTGCTCCTAATTCCATTGCCTGCTGTGTCAATTGTTCTAATTCTCCTTTTGTCGCTCCTGCAATAGCCTGTACTCTAGACATTTGTGCTTCAAAATCATTTCCTGTTGTTACTGCTGCTGTTCCTATTGCTAAAACTGGTAATGTTAATGTAGTTGTTAATGTACTTCCTAAGTTGTCCAATTTGCTAGATATTTTTGTTATTTTGTTGCCAAACTCTTCTATGCTTTGTCCTGCTGTTGTCCATTTGCTAGCTTGCACTTGTAAATCTTTTAACTTGTTTTCTGTACTTGTTATCTCTCTTTGCAGATTTCTATAATTTTCTTGAGATATTTCTCCTCCGTTTCTTATTTTTTCATCTGCTTCTTGTTGTATCTTCCTTAATTCTTCTAGTTTTTGCGTTGTTTTATCTATATTTTCTGCTAACACTGTTTGTTTTTGTGCTAATAATTCTGTGTTAGAGGGGTCTAGCTTAAGCAAAGAGTTAATCCCTCTTAATTCCTTGCTTAAACTAGATGTAGCAGAATTTACTTTGCTTAATGCTTTTTGTAACGCTGATGTATCTCCTCCAATTTCGACTATTATTCCTTTTATTGTTCCTGCCATTTTATCCTCCTTATACAGAAAAATAAGAGGTTTTACCCTCTTATCCTAATAATCTATCTATTTCTTTTTGACTTGCCATTCTGATACCATTTTCGTTTGAATTTGTTCTATATCCAGAAAGTGATAAAAATATTTTTAACACATCTACATATGTCAAATGTTCTAAGTCTTTTAAATTTAATCCTATCCTTAAACAAGTTGCTATAAATGCGTGTTCTGGAAATAAATCTTCTTTACTGTCATTACCATAGTTTTGCTTTTTTAGCTCTTTTAAGACTTCTTCGTCAACAAAAGCAAGCTACGGCATATTCCGTTACCTCTACAATCCACTTGTCGTTTGTATTTATTCTGTCTATTTGCGTTAGCCATTCTTCATAGTTTCCTACTTCCTTATTTGCTGTATAAATACAAATATAAGCTATTCTTGTAACTGCTTCTATGTATTCGTCTATATTATTAAGCATTATTTTTGAGAGTTCTTTAGTTATTTCAGAATCGCTTATTTTTGGATTTTCTTTCTTTAACTTATCTGCCATTATAACTTGCAAAGATACAAAATTTTCTATTGTTTGTATATCTTCAAAAATTCCTTTATCGAATATTTTTCTATACTGAATGTAAGATAGAGCATTACACTCTATCTCATATTCATGTCCACAAATATTAATTTTTCTCATATTTGCCTCCTATACACTTGCTGCTGCATTTTTTTCATAAACTTTTTTGAAAAATGTATCGTACACATCTTGATTTGTTTCGTTTGGTTCTATTACAGCTTTTATTACATTATCAGAGCTTCTAGCTGCCATTGTAATAGAGATTGTGTCTGTCTGTGGTTCTTTACTTTCTTCTATAGTATTCATTTCAGCAGATGGTCTTGTTGCTGTGCAATCATAGTATATAAATCTTCTTTTTTTAGCGTCTCCTTCTATTTCTCCCATTAATGCAAATCTAGCATTTACATCGTTAGAACTTTCAAATAGAGCTCCATTTGTATCTTTTTCTTGTCCTAAAATTTGTGTTAAAAATTCCTCTGGAGTCATCGCTATTTCTAAATCTCCTGTATAACCATTATTTGCAACGGCAATATAGTATTTAATATTGTCTGCATAAAATGGTGTTGTTTCTCCTTCTGGATCTGCTGTTAAACTCACAGCTCCAGGCATTGCAAATGGAGTTCCATAAGTTATTTCTCCATCTTGTTCTGTAATTTTTGCAATATGTACATTGCTTAATCCAAATTTAACCTTGTTTTTTGTTTCTCCTGCCATTTTAAAATTCCTCTCTTTCTTTTTTAAATTTCGAAAAAATAACTTATTTGCCAGACTTTTTCATCTGACAAATAAGTTGTTT
>ERZ1643251.2626-NODE-2626-length-17970-cov-7.562880_pt1 | contig 17970 bp, 20 predicted proteins | sample MGYA00579261_ERZ1643251 | MGnify/ENA primary metagenome ERZ1643251 (study PRJEB29033, sample SAMEA4952267) | chicken gut metagenome | biome: Broiler Chicken; feature: Gastrointestinal Tract; material: Caecum | place: Ireland | collected 2018 | study: Broiler...
GTTATAATTTCAAAATTTAAATTTAAAATAATACTTGACTTTATTTAGATTGTCACAAAAAAAGAAACAGATCTCTGTTTCCCTATAAACGATAATCAAACTCGTAGTCTAAAATTCGAACGTTGTCTCCATCTTGAGCACCAAGTTCTCTTAGTTTATCCTCTATTCCAAGTTTCTTTAACTGATTTGAAAAACGTAAGAACGCTTCTTCCGTATTGAGTCGAGACATGCGGAATAATTTTTCTACTTCATCTCCGCGAATCACCCAAGTTCCATTTTCATTTGTCACTGTAAATGGTTGTTCTTTCTTAAATTTATAAACAACGTGGCTTTCGAAACGTTCTTCTTCATAGAGAGGCTTTTTCGCAATCGTATCTAATTTATCCGCAAGTGCATCGACAACTTGTTGCAATCCTTTATTTTCTAGTGCAGAAATTTCATATACAGGAACATCCGTAACTTTCTTTTTAAATGCTTGCAAATGTTCTTTCGCCTCCGGAGCATCCATCTTATTTGCTACGACAATTTGTGGTTTCTTTATAAGAGATTCATTAAAGTTCTTTAACTCTTCATTGATCGTAACATAATCATCGTACGGATCTCTTCCTTCAAACCCACTCATATCGATGACATGTGCAATCACTCGCGTCCTCTCGATATGTTTTAAAAATCGATCTCCAAGTCCTTCCCCTAAAGAAGCACCCTTGATGAGCCCTGGTAAATCGGCAACGACAAAGCTTCTTCCATCACTCGCACGAACAACTCCCAAATTTGGTCTCAACGTCGTAAAATGATATGCTGCAATCTTTGGTTTTGATGCAGAAATTTTTGAGATAATCGTCGATTTTCCAACGCTTGGTAATCCGACAAGTCCAACATCAGCAAGTAACTTTAATTCTACTTTTACTTGTTTTTCTTCTCCTGGTTCTCCATTTTCAGCAAAATTAGGAGCTGGATTTTGACGTGTCGCAAACGCTGTATTTCCTCTTCCACCACGTCCACCACGGGCAACGACTGCTCTTTCTCCATGCTTCGTTAAATCAGCTACAATTAAATTTGTATCAACATCTGTCACAACAGTACCAATTGGAACTTTTACAATTACGTCAGGGCTATTCTTCCCATGACAGTTTTTCCCTTGACCGTTCTCCCCTTTTGGAGCTTTTATTAATTTTTTATATCGTAAATCGATCAGTGTATTTAATCCCTCGTCGGCTTCAAAAATAATACTTGCACCCTTCCCACCATTTCCACCGAAAGGGCCACCCATTTCGACGTATTTTTCGCGTCTGAATGCCATACAACCATCTCCACCGCGACCTGCGATCAAATCCATCGTCACTTCATCTATAAACATGGTATCACCTCTTTTTTCTCTTCTATTATACACTAGTTTAATAAAATTACTAGCCTATATCACTCGATTTTTTCCAATGTTTCTTCTTCCAATCATAAGGCCAGCTTGATGCATTGTCTCTCCACCAGAACTTGCACAAAAATCCTGCAACACATAGATATCATAGCCATGTTCAAACAAGTCTATCGCAGTTATGAGAACACAACAATCGGTATCAAATCCACAAAGATAAATCTGATCGATTTGCTTGTCTTTTATGTAATTAAGCAATGCCGGAGTATAGGCAGAATATTGTGTTTTATCTATTACAGAAAACCCATGTGTATCGATTACGATCTTTCCATCTTCCTTTTTACAACCTTCATAGAATAATTCCTTTTCGTAGACACTATTTTCTGTATTGACAAACCTCGTAAACAAAACATCATCAAATTTCCCAGACTGTATCAAATCATCGATCTTTCTAGAGACAAAGGCTGTTGCTTCATTTAAAAAAGCATCTTGTAAATCAATTATCAATAATAGTTTTTTCATTTTATCACCCTACGATAACTTCATTATATCAAAAAAAAAGATACTTTCGTACCTTTTTCATACAAATTATCCTCTTTCAGGATAAACACTAACTTGTTTTCTATCTTTTCCAACACGTTCAAATTTGACATATCCAGAAATTTTTGCATACAATGTATCATCACTTCCGATACCTACGTTCTTTCCTGGGTAAATTTTCGTTCCACGTTGACGATATAAAATAGATCCACCTGTTACGTATTCTCCATCAGCAGCTTTTGCTCCTAAACGTTTAGAGATACTGTCACGTCCGTTTTGCGTAGAACCTTGCCCTTTTTTATGTGCAAATAATTGAATATTCAATTGTAATAACTTTAACATGAGGACACCTCCTTATTAATTTTTATATACTTTTTATAATCGTTTTGTAATTCGATCAGTAATTCGATTAAATTCGTAATGAGTGTAACCGTTACTTTATCGTGCTTCAATACGTTAATTGAAATAAAACCTTCATCTTCTTCATATTGAATCGCATTTTGATCTAATCTCAAAATGGCATTGATCGAAGTAATTGCGATACTGCTTACTGCAGCACATACGATATCATTCCCTGCATGACTATATCCAGCATGTCCTGAAATCGTAATTTCTTTTACTTCTTTTTCCGTCTCTTTGATATGAATCTGTATCATACTATTTTGTCGTTACAGATTTAATTTCAATTTTTGTATATGGTTGACGGTGTCCTTGTCTTCTACGGTATTTTTTCTTAGCGTTGTATTTGTAAACAACAACTTTCTTTTGTTTTCCGTGTTTTACAACTTCACCAGTTACTTCTGCATTTGTAACATATGGATGACCAACAGTTCCATCTACCATAAGTACATTGAAATTTACTTTCTTTCCTGGCTCAGCATCCATTTTTTCAACGTAGATAACACTACCTTTTTCTACTAAATATTGCTTTCCACCAGTTTCAATAACTGCTTTCATATTGACCTCCTTCTTTATTTTCTAAGACTCGCCTAATAGGTACACTATCGTGTTTATTACCTAGTTCGTGCGGTTGTAGCAACATGAGGTACTACACAATATAGAATTTTATCACAAACTCCTTGATAAGTCAAACGTTTTCCTTAAAATTTCTCGCTCTGTATAATACGTTTGATCGATATAAAATATATGGCTTCTCTCTCGATACATTTTCCTAATATCTCCTCCATTTATCACTTGTTTTTTGCGAAAATGATAAGAATATAAATATCGTTCTAATAAAAACTTTAACGTCGTACGATCGATGTTGCGAAAATACGTAACGATCTGTACTGTAAGATAGCTACATAAAACAATTCCAAGAAGATTATGAAAAAAAAGAGAGACATACCAAAGAATACTTCCCATTACAAAAGACACAAAGAAAACTCCATATTTAGAAGAACGATACGGAACAAACAATTGAAGGATGATTTCTACTAATTTTGAGCCATCTAACGGAACGATAGGAAGTAAATTAAAACACAAAAGTGCATAGTGTATCAAAGCAATAGAAGGTGCCCCCAAAAAAGAAAAAAGAAAGTAACCTAGTTGTTGCGCGATAGGGCCTGCTATCAATATCAAAAACTCTTCGACAATTGGACGATTGAGTTGCTCGGAAAACCTCGTCATTCCTCCAAAAGGATAAATCGTAATCGATGTGATCTTCCAACGATAGAGATATGCAACAAAAGCGTGACCGAATTCATGAACGAGAATTAAAAGCATAAACCACAAGAAAAAGGAAAACCGTCCCAACATCATCATGATAAAACCAACGATATAAAAAAGTGGATGAAAGTATAACTTATGAAAGATAAGTTTTATAATCTAACACTTTCCCTTCTTTTTTATACACGAGATACAATGTTTCATCTTTCGCTTCTCCGAGCAAAGATCCCTTTTCTACATAATCGTACAATTTAATATTTAAATGATCTACATTCCCATACCATAAATCTACTCCATCCACTTGTTGAATGATGACCGTATTTCCATATCCTTCCTTCTCTCCTATAAAAACGACGATCCCGCTTTGTTGTACAGGAACGAGATAGGAAGGTGCAACTGTAAGTTTTACCCCGTCTTTATAAATATGTGACTCTTCATAGATTAACTTCTCATTGAATACCTCTTTATCTTTTTTTATAAATAACTCTTGAAACGGAAGTTCAGATCCGACATATTTTTTATATAGCTGATTCACAGTAGCAAAATCAAAATTCGTGTCATATACATGATGATAAAACTGTGTCTTAAAATCACGATTCTTTTTTAAAGAGATAAAAAGAATCAGCGTAATTGCGATCGTCAATAAAACCTTTAATGCATAATTTGTAACATAGCGAAGTATCGCGGACTTTGTAGAATCTTCTCTTTTGTGATCACGCATATTCACATCGGGTGTCCGCTGTTTCTTCTTCTTCATTTCTGCTTTCAGCTTTTCAATTTCCTTGTCCATCTTATCTCACCTATCTTAATATATGAACTACTGACAAGTGATATGCAACAAAAAAAAGAATGGATCTCCATTCTAATCGATTTTTCGAATATGAAATTTTCTACTAATTTTATCCGTCACAACATATAAGAGAATCGCATAGATCACATTGAGTAAAATGGAAGAATAAATTCCCTGTAATAGATACATTCCATCGAATGCAAAGAAACCAACGAGCGATAAAATGGAATATTCTAAAATGCGATCAAAGGCGATGACGAGAACTGCCATAAAACCAATGCTGACGATGTTGTTAGAAAACCATTCATTTAACAAACGAATAAAAAGTGCGACGAGTAAAAATAAAACACAGTGCAAGAATACCGTATCGGTAAATACGATATCATAGCAAAGACCTAGCACACCCGCAACCTTTAAATAATCATCTTCATGATGATTAAAATAAGGATAGATAATTAGTAGTGACATAAGAGTTAAAAGCGGAATCAATAATTGACTATGAATTGGAATAAAGTTACTTACAATCCCATCCAGACAAAAAGAAACGATCAAAGTAATGGCGACAAGCATTATTGACTCGCTTCCTTTCGTTTTAAAATTGTCACATAATTCAAATCGTCAAAATCGACACTCGATGTCACCTCGACAGTTTTAGCTAAATCAAAATTATCCGTCTTTACTCTTTTTACTTTTCCAACCATAATTCCACTTGGAAAATTGTCTCCCATTCCCGTTGTCGTGACAACAGATCCAGCAGGAATTTCAATATTATCAGCGATCCCTTCTACGGTAAATGTGTTTCCCTTTCTCTTATATCCAGAAAGAAGTCCGTAGACATACTTGTCTCCAACTGCAATTTTGACTGATATTTTATTATTGACGTCCTCACTCGTCAAAAGTTTCACTGTACTGTTGAAATTAGATACTTTCGTTACCTTTCCAATTACACCATCACTTACGATAACTGGCATATCCTTTTCAACTCCATTGTGACTTCCTTTATCGATCGTAATCGTATTGTACCAATACCCTAAATTACGATTTACAACAGTCGCATTTAAATACTCTGTCTCTACTAAAGTATTGTTTAATTCTAAAGTTTCTTTCATGCTCTTTAATTGATGTTCTAACTCTTCCTTCTCTGCTTGAATGAGATCCGTTTCTTTTACTTTCTTCTGTAATGTTTTATATTTTTCATATAAATCTTGTTTTTCCTGATATTCTACAACTTTATCCTTGACGAACTTGATCGGTTGATAAGCTACTTTTTGAACGAGTAAAACCGTATCCTTTACCGCTTTTTCAATCGGTGTTAATGTACGATCCGTCGTTACGATATGTGCAATCAAACCAAGAAGCACAGCAGCAACAATCGCACCAATTAAAATAAAATATTTTTTATCCATCTTTTTTTGATTGTACATAACATCACCTATTTCATTATAATATATTTCCCTTTACTTGGAAAGGGAAATTCTTCCATTTTCATAAAAACTATAATAACCATATTTTCCAATTATCATATGATCTAGCACCACAATTCCAAGGATCATTCCTATTTCGAACAATTGCTCCGTCATTCGAATATCTTCCTCTGATGGTTCGACATTTCCACTCGGATGATTATGAATACAAATTAAAAAGGAAGCAGAAAGTAAGTAAGCCTCTTTAAATATTTCGCGTGGATGGACCAAACTTCGATTGACCGTTCCAACGAACAAGCGCTTATCTCGAATCACTTTCTTTTGCTGATCTAGATAGACACAGTAAAAATATTCCTGTTTCACATCTCCTAAGCGATATTTATAATATTCATAAACTGTTTGTGTCCCTGTAATTTTTAATTGCTGTAATGTTGATACCGGAGCATAAATTCTCCTTCCAAATTCAATCGCAGCTAGAATGCTACATGCATGTGCAGGTCCGATCCCTTCGATTTTTCGTAATTGTTCGTAGGGAATATTCTTCCAATGTTCTGTCGATCCCACTTCTTTTAAAACCAGTTGTGCGAGTTGTTTTACAGGATACTTTCTCGTTCCTGTTCGAAGAAGAATCGCAAGTAATTCCTCGTTATTTAAATAGTTTACCCCTTCTCGAATCAATCGTTCTCTCGGACGTTCTGTTTCAGGTAATCTTGTTACTTTAATGTTTTTGAATCACCATCTTTTCATAACTTGCAAGCACCTCTTGTTCGATCTTTAAAATTGCATTCTGCTCTGTAGTTGCCGCTAACATTTGATCACATTCTTTCACGAACGTAATAAAGTTAGCATTACTCACATCTAGTTGCTTGCTATAAATAGAATACCCCATCTGTTGATAAATTCCTTTTAATTTATCGACGTTTGCTTCAGAAGATGTAATTCCAATATAAACATAGTACTTTCCCTCTTCCTCGGTATAAATATAATTACTTAAGTTAGCAACATTTTCCTGCATACTTTCCAAACTCGAATAGACACCACTCTGTAAAAAATAAAGTGGTTCACTCTCGGAAAATACTGTTTTTAAATCAACCTTACCTTCATATTGATTACATAGGAAAAATCCCATGAAAAAACCAAGACAAATAGAACACAAGATAGGAGTAATATATTTTTTCATTTTATCACCTATCTCAATTATTCCATCTACTCGGTTCTTTTTTTGTCGAATTTTAATAAGCTTTTGCAAAATTTACAACATGTTTTGCTTTTTTATTACAACAGATACAAGTTTCTCCTTCTGCCGGTTGTTCTGTTGTAATACATCTTGTCGTGGCAGTTGTTTCTTCTTTTATCTTTTGCTCACAAGCTTCATCGCCACACCATGGTGCTTGCACAAATCCTCCTACGTTTTCTAATGCATCGATAAATTCATCTTTAGAATGAACACGTGTTGTATGTTTCTTCAAATGTTCTAATGCACGATCATACATTTCTTCATGAATTTTATCTAATTGTTCTTGCACATTCATTGATAATGATTCGTCTAATGCTAACGTCAATTTTGCACCATCATTACGTTTTGCAAGAACACAACTATTGTTTTCGATATCTTTCGGTCCAATTTCTAATCGAAGTGGAATTCCTTTCATTTCAGCTTCACTAAATTTCCATCCTGGAGTCTTATCAGAGTCGTCAACTCTAACACGAATTCCAGCATTGCGTAATTGCATTTCAATTTCACGAGCTTTTTCAAGTACTCCTTCCACTTGACTTCGAACTGGTATAATCATAACCTGAATTGGTGCAACACGAGGTGGTAAAATAAGCCCATTGTTATCACCATGTACCATAATAATAGCTCCGATCAATCGTGTAGACACTCCCCATGAAGTTTGATATACATATTCTAATTGATTAGAAGGATTCAAAAATTTCATATCAAATGCTTTCGCAAAACCTTGACCAAAATAATGACTCGTTCCAGATTGTAATGCTTTTCCATCATGCATCAATGCTTCAATTGTGTAAGTTTCCTCTGCACCAGCAAACTTCTCCTTCTCAGTTTTTAAACCTGTCACCATCGGAATTGCTAATAAATTCTTACAAGTGTCTTTATAAATATCAAGCATTTGAAGCGTTTCCTCACGAGCTTCTTTTTCTGTTGCATGAATCGTATGGCCTTCTTGCCATAAAAATTCGCTTCCTCTTAAGAATGGACGTGTCGTCTTTTCCCAACGAACCACACTACACCACTGATTATACTTTTTAGGTAAATCACGATAAGATTTTACGATTTTCGCATAGTGTTCACAAAATAAAGTTTCACTCGTTGGCCGAATCACACAAGATTCTTCCAACTCTTCTAATCCACCTTTTGTTACAACCGCACATTCTGGAGCAAACCCTTCGACATGATCTGCTTCTTTCTTTAACAAACCAGATGGAATTAAAAGTGGCATATAAACATTTTCATGCCCTGTCTCTTTAAACTTACGATCTAATTCATTTTGGATATTTTCCCAAATCGCATACCCATAAGGTCTATAAATTATGAATCCTTTAATACTACTATAATCCATCAATTCTGCTTTTTTACATACATCCGTATACCATTGTGCGAAATTTTCATCCATCGAGCAAATCGCATCATTTTTCTTTTGACTCATAATACTCCTCTTTTCTTTTCATATGTATCCATATTATATCATATGTCATTTATCTTTTGTAGATTTAATTGTATAAAAATAAATTCATTTTCTCATAACAAAGTAAAGGGGGAATCAAATGGATCCTATCAAAGAAATTGGAAATATGTTAGATTGGAATTTTGAATGTGCTCAAAAATGTTATGATTATGAAGCAAAAATCAAAGACCCAGAAATGAAACTATTGTTACATCAAATGGCACATTTACATATCAAACACTATTTAGAACTAACGAAAAGATTACAATAAAAAAGCATCTTCAAGATGCTTTTTATCTTCCTCTTCTACCATTTGGAGTCATATATGTTTTTACATATGCATTTCGTGCCTTAGAAGCTTCTTTTCTCTGTTCATAAATGGAACGATATCCATTTCCCCCATATTTCATATTGATCCTCTCATCAATAGATAATGGAGTTCGAATCGTCGTTAAATGAGAAAGCATCGGAATGCGGTTTGTAACAGCTTCAAATAATTTTATCTTCATGGTGCACCTCCTTCAAGCTTTATCATTATAACACCTGACAAATAGAAAGACAATAGTTAAACTAATTGATCAAACCCACTTCTTTTAAATAATTTTTCTAAGTCGTAATTAGAGTAAAAAATAATCGTCGGACGACCATGTGGACAATGGAAAGGATTATCACAATTGCGCAAATCTGCAATCAACTGTTCTAATTCTTCCGTCGATACATAGTCGTTTGCCTTAATTGCAAGTTTACAACTCATCATCGTCGCAACGCGTTCGTTAAATTTCTCGATTGAAAATTTATCGCCGATCTGCAATACGATTTCGATAATTTTTCGAATTGCCTGTTCTTCATACCCATTCGGTAACCAAGTCGGATGTTCTTTTACGATAATAGAATTTACACCAAATTCTTCGATTTTAAATTTTAAACGTTCCAACACTTCCATGTGTTGTTTTAATAACATAAATTCTTGATTCGATAGTTCGATCGTAAGAGGAATTAACATCGCAATCGCAGTCTGATTCGGTTCTCCCATCTCACGTTTAAATTTTTCGTAATTGACGCGTTCCTTGGCTGCGTGTTGGTCCATCATGTACATACCAAGTTCATTTTGACAGATAACGTAAGTTCCATGTACGACACCCACTGGATAAATCATAGGTAGACGTTCTTTCTTTTCTTCTACATCTTCCGTAAAAATTGCATCGTTTTCTTCTTCCTTTTCCTCTTCTTCTTTTGGAGCGGAAATGAAGTCATCGTTCACTTGATACGTCGTTTCTGATTCACTTACTGGCATATCAAAATCAAGCGTCAATGTTTCGTATTTCGGCTTTTCTTTTACTACTTTTTCCTCTTCTTCTACTTTAATATGAGGAATCAATGTTCTCTTCGATAACTTTGTACGGATCATTTCTGTAATTAAACTTGATAATTGATCGAGTTTACTAAATTTGATATCCTGCTTCGTCGGGTGAATATTTACATCGATCAAGCTTGGATCTACTTCGATATTCAAGACGACAATTGGATAACGATTATCTGGTTTATACGAATGATAAGCGTCGTTGATGACACGGTTGAGTTCCATGTTTCTTACGACTCTCCCATTGACGAGCGTTACCATATGATTTCTAGTTGAACGATGTACTTCTGGAAGTGAAATATATCCTTCTACCGTATAATCATCATTTTCCCCTTCTACAAAGAGCATTTTCTTTGTGATTTCTAATCCATATATATTGTGAATTGTCTTTAAAATATCTCCTGATCCATCTGTCTTTAAAATAATATGCCCATTATTGGAAAAAGTAAATTTGATCTTCGGATGAGATAGCGCAATTTTATTCATATAATCTGTCATAACGGCAAGTTCTGCTTGTAAGCTTTTAATGTGCTTTAATCTTGCAGGAGTATTATAAAATAAGTTACGAACCGATAAAATCGTTCCTTTGCGGGCATCTCCACGTGTAACAGAAGTAACATGTCCTCCACTTAATTCAACGACAGTACCAATTTCTCCTGTTGAAGTCTTTAAGGTGATTTCGCTCACACTGGCAATCGATGGAAGCGCTTCTCCACGGAATCCTAATGTTGCGATGTGATATAAATCTTCCTCACGTAAAAGTTTACTCGTCGCATGCCGGGAAAAAGCAAGCATCGCATCTTCTTTTTCCATTCCAACACCATTATCTGTTACTTTGACTTCTTTCGTTCCAGCGTCGATCACTTCTACTTTGATCTCCGTACTCCCAGCATCGATACTATTTTCAACGAGCTCTTTGACGACAGATGCACTTCGTTCAACAACCTCACCTGCTGCGATTTTATTCGCGAGTATTTCATCCATAATTTTAATTTTCGACATTGTTCTCACCTACTACCATTGTACCACAAATTCATTGATTCCAAAGAAAAACCAAGAAAAATTCCTTGGTAATATCTATTTCTTTTCTTCGTCCATCGCCTGTAAAAATTCATATAGATTGAAAGCGACTTTCTCTGGTAAAATTTCTTTTAATTCATCGACACTGAGCGATTTCAACTTCGTCGTCGTTCGATATCTTTTTAAAAGTTCTTTCTTTCTCTTTTCCCCGATTCCTTCTACGTGATCCAATACGCTTTCTAATGCCCCTTTACTACGAATTTGTTTGTGATAATGAATTGTATAATTATGTACTTCGTCCTGCATTCGCTCTAAATAGTAAAAGAGATTACTTCGCTTATTGATATCGATTTCCACGATCGGATCGAAAGCAAGAAGTTTACTTGTAGCATGGTGATCATCCTTTTTAAGCCCTACGACAGGAATATTCATTCCTAAACTAGCAAGTACTTCCCTAGCGACATGCATCTGACCGATTCCTCCATCGACAATGATCAAATCTGGACGTGTCAACCCATCTTTTAAAACACGGAAATACCTACGATAAATTACTTCGCGCATCGTTCCATAATCATCGTTTTGATCGACGGTAATTTTAAATTTCCGATAATCGTTTTTACTTGGTTTTCCATCTACAAATACGACCATTCCAGAAACATTGTAAGATCCAAACAAATTAGAATTGTCAAATAGTTCGATGCGATCCAAATGATCGAGGTGTAAGATATTTTGAAGTTCTTGATTGGCAAGTGTCGTTCTCTCCTCATCCTTTTGGATTAATTCAAATTTTTCATTCATCGCAATCTTCGCATTATCACACGCCATTAAAACCATGTTTTTCTTTACTCCACGAATTGGAACGTGAACCGTAACTCCTAACACAGACTCCAATAGTTCCGTATCGACTTGATCTGGCACTAAAATTTCTTTAGGTAATAATACGTTTTTCTCGTAGAATTTAGCAATGTACCGTGTAAGTTCCTCTCCTACTTCATCGACAATTGGAAAGATATGACTATGTCTTTCTAAAATCTTTCCTCCTCTTACAAAGAAACATTGAATAGATAAATATCCTTTTTCTTCGTAATATCCAAAAATATCTCGATCGACATCGTCTTGAATTTCCACTTTCTGTTTTGAAAGTGTCGTTTCAATATAAGAGAGGAGTTCTTTTAATTCCTGAGCTTTCTCGTAATTCATTTTCATACTTTCCGCAAGCATTTCCGACTTGATCTTCTCCGTAATTAACGTATGATCTCCCTTTAAGAATCTTTGGATATCTCTGACCATTTCGTCAATTTTATCTTTGGATACTTGATACGTACAATATCCTAAACATTGCCCTATATGATAGTAAAGACATGGCTTTTTCTGAAATGTTCGACACTTTCTCAAAGGATACATACGATTCAATAAATTGACAACAGAGCGAGCCGCACTCACGTTTGGATATGGTCCATATAATTTCGTATGACGATTTTTCTTACGATTGATATTACGTACGACCAAGAGTCTAGGTACCGCTTCCTCCGTAAGTTCGATATACGGATAGCTTTTATCATCTCGCAATAAGATATTATATTTTGGATCGTATTTTTTAATTAAATTTAACTCTAAAATAAATGCTTCTGTCTCACTTCCGACAACCATATATTCAAAATCGGCAATCTCGCTTACCAAGCGAGCTGTCTTTCCAGTATGAGTTCCACGAAAATAAGAACTTAATCTATTTTTTAACTTCTTTGCCTTACCAACATAGATGATCACTCCATCTTTGTTTTTCATGAGATAACATCCTGGTTTTTGTGGCACGAGTGATAATTTTTGTTTCATACATACCATCCCCTACGTGCCTATATTATAACAAATTTGTAATAAAAAAAGAAGTTGCACACGCTACTTCTCAAAAAAGGTAGAATCATCGATATCTTTCGTATATTCATACCAATTCGTTAGATAGTGATGATACTGCTGATAAAACTGCTCTGGTGACGTTAACACGATGTGGAACTGTTCAAAAAAGTGATATAACTTTTCAGTACCGTCCTTAACCTGATCTCTTGGCAATTCGATCGATACACTTATAACATATCCATAGCGGAATGTCTTATCGAGCGTAATCTCTAAATCTTGATACGTAAATAGCTTGCGCAGGCGATACCACTTTGTATCGAGTGTATGTCCTAATAGCCTTAAAATATCGAGCATCTTTTCATGATCCTCATACGATACCGCAACGAGAATATCTTCATCGACATTTCCCTTTCTCATACGTAAAACCATTCGATCTTTTTCTACCAACGCACGAAAATCATAAGTACATCGATATTTATAAATAATCTGTCGTTTTGATTCTTTTACTGTCGCATGTTCCTCTAAAAATTGTACGATATTTTCATATGTTTTCTTATCGATAAACGTTCTTTGTTCTAATTTATGCACCCCAACCACCATACCTTTATATCTCCATTCTATCATATGAAAAAAAATTGTCAAAGGATGAAATATAGGTTACAATAAAAATGGTGATGACATGAAAAGTATCAAAGAAAAATCTATATCAGAATTAGAAATTCAAAAATCAAAATTTATTACAGTTCTCTATCCCATCCATAATATCGAAGAAGTAAAAGAAGCGTTATTAGAAGCAAAAAAAGAGTTTCCAAATGCAACTCATTATTGCTATGCATACATTCTCGATCAAAACGAAAGATGCAGTGACGATGGAGAACCGAGTAAAACAGCAGGTATGCCGATGTTAAACGTATTAAAAATGCAAGACTATCAACACATTTTAGCGATCGTAGTACGCTACTTTGGTGGAATCAAATTAGGCGCTGGAGGACTCGTTCGAGCTTACACAAAAGCAGTGACAACTGCGCTAGAAAATATAATTCCAGTATCTCTGATTCCTGGAAATCGATACGAAATTTCTTTCTCGTACGAACAATTAAAAGATATCGATCACCTATTAAAAAATGTTATAATAAAAGAAAAAAATTTCGGTGAAGCGATCCGATACCAAATCGATCTACCAATAGAGTCAAGCGAATCTATTCTACAGTCATTAAAACCGAAAACAATTAAAATTGAAAAAAAAGATAGTATTTTTATCAGCGACGTACTATAATAAACATTACTAGGAGGCAAAAATGAAAACAAAACCATGGAATCAAAAAGAAACATTAAAGTTTATTCAACAATGTCGTAATCTCATCTTAAATGGAAATACAAGTGAAGAGACATTAAACGACATAGAGGAAAAACTCCATCTCTACAATCGACAAAACGGTGATAAGACAAATCAAGCATACGACCTATTAGGACGATTGTATCTTAGAAGAAACGATTATACCAAAGCGCGAAAGTATTTGGAAAAAGCACAAATGATATATCCATACTCAGCTGGTACATTCTATCAATTATTCAAAATTGATGTCATCGAAGAAAAATATGAGGATGCCTACTCTCATCTAAAACGACACGTTCAAATTTTAGAGAGAAAGAACATCAACAACCACTTCGAATCGACATTTACTTTATTGTCATTGATTCATAAAATGAAGATATATCCAAGAAAATGGGACTCTATCCCAATTGAAATCAAATATAGAAGAGACATGAAAGATGCTCCTCTACAAATCATGTGGGATACTTACTGTGACTTTGTCGAAGAAAGAGATTGGGGAAATGCTTACACTATTCTTTCAAACGCGAATGAATACATAAGAAAAAAACATCTTCCAATCGACATTTCAAGTGAAATGAAACTCGTTCAACAAATTCAAGTTCTTATCTATCAAAGAGACTTAGAAAATAATCGAAAACTATATCAATATCATGGAGATAGACAATCACTTCAAGAGACGCTATCTAAAATTCCATCGGATACCATTGAATTTGCTCGAAGTTGCAACTACTTGATCGAAAGTGGTTCTATGAAAAATAGTACGCTTCTAGATGAGATTCCAAACGAATTTTTAGTTAAACACCTAAAGCAAAAGAAACAAGCTCTATCTTATCTTCGCAACAAGGATAACGAACTTGCTGTCGCATACGGTAATCGAATCGAACGAGATTTTGTGAAACAAACAGATCTTGATCAAATTTTTAGCGATGCCACATTCGCTTATCACAAGACAAAATCACCTCATCTACTCTGGTATTTACTAAAGTTAAGTTACCTCTCTAATGATATCGATCAATTCAAACAATATCAACATGAAATAGAACAATCTGAAGTAGCAAGCAACTTTGTTTCATTGCATGCACTTGAATATCGTTATTACTGCTATCAATTAGAAACAAGTAAAAAGAAAAAAGAACTACTTCAAAATGAAATTGATGCGATTTGTTCTTTAGAAGAAAACAAAGACAACCGTGAAATGCCAAAACAATATATCATAACAAAGGAGGTAAAACATGCGAATTGAATCATGTAATTCCGAAGAAGAAGCAAAACAAATATTAAGATTGGAATACATTCCTCAACCACTCGTCGATCTATTTTTCGAATACGCAAACCAAAACTTAGATCGCCAATATACTTGGATCTTACTATCTGATTACTATATTAAATTTAACAATCTTACTATGGCAAAGAAATCGTTAAAAAATGCATTTCTCATTGCCAAACAAAACAACGTATCCCCTGGTGTTCGAGCATATGCGAATGCATATCAAATCAGTGTGTTACGTAACGAAAGTAAAAATGCTTGGAACGCTTTACAACACTTAAAAAAGGCATTAGATCAAAAGCACATTCCTTACGACTTTTCATTTGATGAATCATTACTATGTACATTATTATTTTTAAAAGAGCAACAAAAATTAGTCGATCCAAAGCTTACATCTAGTCCGTATATTGGTACAGTCAATACTTCTACAAATCAAACATATCAAAAGGTAAAGAAGAATTTTGATATTATGACACAAGCATTGACAGAGTTTAACTTTCCAAAAATGCGCTACTACTTAAGAGAATGTAAAGAGATCTGTAATTTACAGTTTTATCCTAGCTACTGTGCAATGATAGATGAATTGATAGATACGATTCAAAATCATTACGATACCGTAAAAGCTACATTTCGAAGAGAAAAAGAAGTCGCACTCATCGATCAAAATAATGCTCGCTACCTAGCTTGTATCCAAAAAGAACATCACTGTTATCCTAATGACTATCGAAGTCTCTTACAAGATTGCGATCAACTATTAAATAATATGAATATCCATCTTTCAAACCAAGTACTAAACTATCTTCAACAAACGACAAGTGATAAAAGCATAAAAGATGTCATTCGCTATTTACGCAATAAAGCAATTTACATTCTAGAAAAAACGACGCAAAGTAAAGAGATGAAAGAGAGATCAAGAATTATAGAAGCTGCAATTACAAAAGCATGGAAAGAAAACTTACTAGATGAAGCGAATATATTATGTGAGCAAGGATATCAAGAAACAGGTGAAATCAAATTTCTCCTATTCTTAGCTGAAAATTACAAAAGAAAAGCCGAAGATCAAAATCAAGTCGACAAACTATTGATAGATTATATTAAACAAGGTGGAATCGATTACTATCGAGTCGTTCAATTAGGTGTCATAGGACGTTATAAAGGTTATATTCCAAAGCAAATCTGGAAGTTCTTAATAGAAGCTACACACGTTGAAAATTACTTACAACGAGGAGATCATTTCTCTAAAGTTTTAACAAATGCCAATAATACAGATATGTTCTCTCCTTATATCAAACCTTCTGGCGAATATTTAAGTAATGATTTTGCTTATTGGTCTAACGGAAAGCCCTACAAAGAATTCCACCCATCACAACACAAAGTAAAAAAATATGACAAACTATTAAACCAATTAAAAAAAGAACAAGCAAAGAAACAATAACGACTAGCTTGTTTTTTTCATAAAAAAGAGATCAAATTTATAAAAGTTGTGTTATACTATTACATGCGCAAGGAGGTAATTATGAAAATTGAATCGTGCAATTCTCAAACAGAAGCAAAAGAGATATTAAAATTAGAATATATTCCGGAAGATGTTGTTAAAATGTTTTTTGATTACATCAACAAAAATAAAAAAAGAGCATATACTTGGCTATTATTATCAGATTATTACTTAAAAGTTGGAAATCCTACGATGGCAAAACAAGCCTTGAAAAACCATTTTATCATCACAAAGAAAAACAAAAGAGAACCTGGAGCGCATGCTTATTTTAATGCCTACTCTATCAGTGTTCAAAAGCATGATTATGTAAATGCATGGGGAGCACTTCAAAAAAACAAAGAAAAACTTAAAAAACAAGCAATTCCCTATGATTTTTCGCTAGATGAAGCATTACTCCTACATCTCATTTACATTCAACAAAGAAAGCAATTTCCAAAAATAAAGCCGATTTCAAGCAGTTCTTTTGTCGGAACATTTGATACGAGATACGTAAAAAATGGTCAAGAAATTTTAAATCATATACGAACATTACAAAAGGCTTTAAAAGAATTGGATTTCAAAAAATTTCACTATTATCTAAAAGAAAGCGAAGCCCAGTTTCATTTGAATCATCAACCTTTTTATAATATCATGTTCGAAGATTTAAAAAATGCGATCAATGATCACCATTCTTCCCTTTCCAAAATATTTCAAGAAGAGAAAAAAGAAGCGTTACTTAAGAATGACATACAAGCATATCTTGCAACTCTTAACCGAGAAATTCACTGTTATCCAAACAATATACGATATATTTTACAAGATTGCTATCAACTGATCCAAGAATATAATATGGAATTTGCAAAAGCAATTCTATCTTATTTGAAAGAAGGAAGAATGCCTTCAAAAACACAAAGTATCCTCCGCTATTTAGAGGAAGAACTCAAAAAAAGTGATACTACTTATATCAACAATATGGATCTCATCTGGTACTATCAAGATTATATCAAATCATTAGATTTAAATCAGGCCGGTGCAGCAACAACAGAAATTGTACAAGCAACGGGAGAAGTGGATTTTTACTTACTACTTGCTAAAATGTATTATCAACATTACAACAGGCAAAAAATGGAAGAAACATTAAAAGAATATATCCAAAAAGGTGGACAAAATAGAAAAGAAGT
>ERZ1643251.2628-NODE-2628-length-17957-cov-7.079544_pt1 | contig 17957 bp, 13 predicted proteins | sample MGYA00579261_ERZ1643251 | MGnify/ENA primary metagenome ERZ1643251 (study PRJEB29033, sample SAMEA4952267) | chicken gut metagenome | biome: Broiler Chicken; feature: Gastrointestinal Tract; material: Caecum | place: Ireland | collected 2018 | study: Broiler...
TCAACTCCTCACTCCTCACTCCTAACTCCTCACTGAATTAATCTCTCCGCTGGTTTCGGTTACTTCACTAAGATATCGTCAATGTTTATCTCTTCGGCGTCGCTCCAGAGCTTTTCGAGCTTGAAGAAATCACGGCTCTCGCGGCTCATTATGTGTACTATCACACAGCCGAAATCGAGCGCGATCCACTGACCTTCGTTGTAGCCGTCCATTCTCGTCGGAGCGACGCCGCGTAGGGCGAGCTTGTACTCCGCTTCGCCGGCGAGCGCCTTGATGTTCGTCGACGAGCTGCCCTGACAGATCACAAAATAGTCGGCGATTATCGTCTTGTCCGACACGCGCAGCAGCTTGATGTCACGCGCTTTCTTCATGTCGAGCACGTGGCAGAGCGTTTCGGCTATTTTTAGCGGATCGGCGTCGGCAAGGCTCGGAAGCGCTGCCCAGCTTTCGGCTTCGGTCGATTCGAGTTGCTTATTTTCTGTCATTGTATTGCCTGTCCTTTCGTCTATTGTTTTTAATGGAGCGCGATATCAAGGTCGCCGTTGTCTATCTCCTCACCGGTCATGATGTCCGGCTTGACCTCGACCGCGGGGTCGTCGGGCGACGCGTTGTAGATGCTTGTGAATATAGCCGATTCCTCGTCGGTGAACGCCTGCGTCCGGTCGAATATTTCGTCGGTGATCGGACTGTTGTAGACGTTGAAATAGGTGTTGATCATGTCGAGGGTCGACGCGCGGTTCATAATATAGTACCACGCGCCGGTCTCGGTCTGGGTCGCCGTGCCGTACAGGGTCATCATAGACACATTGTTCATATCGACTCCGAGCAGCTCCTTTGCGTATATGATTATATCGGCGAGCGGAACGTCGGTGGTCACGTATTTTACGACCTGCTCGACTATCTGCGGAACGGTCGTTACGGTGAGATTCGTCTTGAGCTGCTTGAACAGCGCGGTCAGGAATATCTTCTGCGCGTCGATACGACCGATGTCCGCCTGAACGTAGTCGCTGCGGAATCGGACGAACATCTCGGCCTCGCTGCCGGACAGTGTCTGCGGTCCGGGCTGAAGATTGATATACAAATCCTGGTCGGGGTCGCTGTACTGCATAGCATACGGCACATCCATATAGACGCCGCCTATCGCGTCGACGATTCCGCGGAAGCCGGCGAGGTCGACGTGCGCGTAGCCGTCAATCTGTATGCACAGGCTCTTTTCGAGCAGCTCGCACATACCCGCCATTCCGGCTCTCAACAGCTCCTCGTCTGACAGCGTCGAATCCTCGTCATACGCCCTCGAGCGCATGGATTTCATCACTGTATTGATGCGGCCGTGTATCCGGCTGTCTGCCTCGATATATGTGTCGCGCGGCAGCTGCATTACCGAAAGGCTACCTTCACGCATATTGAAATTGACTATCATGATGACGTCGGTGTTCCACGACGCGGCGTCTCGTCCGACTACAAGGAAGTTGACCGATTCGGTGTCGCGCGTGAACGCGCCCGCTTCAATGTCCTTCGTGTCGTCGGCAGTCTCGGTGTCCTCGCCGGTCACGACGGCATTGCTGTCAGTCGGGTCGGTCGTGACCTCAGACGGGGTCGTGGTCTCTATATCAAACGGAACATCGGTGTCAACCGACGGTCGGTAAAATTTCAGATAGGACGCGCCGAGCGCGATAAGAACTAAAATGAATATGACTACCACCGCGAGCGTCACCTTCCACGCGGGGATACCGCGCTTTACAGGGCGACGGCGGGGGGGCGGCGTCTGATGCGCGGCGCGGCTCTGTTTTGTGCTGCCTTGCTGCTGCGGGCGCTGCGGAGGGTGGCTCTGCTGAATACGTGCCTGCTGAACACGGGGCTGTTGAGGTGAGGTCTGTGCAGACCGGCTGTACCTCGGTTGGTTGTTGTTATTTACGCTTTTCAAATTCTTTTTCCTCAATCAAATAATTGCGCGCTTCGAAGGTATCTCGGGCGATTGGCGTGCCGTCTTCGATAAGCCCCCGTATTGTCATGTCAAACGACAGTATCAGCGTGTCACGCAGGACAGCATCTCTGTCGAACTGACTCACCGCGTCTCCGAGCGCCGAATAGAAATAACGGCGCAGCTCGACGCAGTCCGGAAAGGTCCGTGTATCCTCAATATAATCGGCGAGGTACAACAGCTTCTCGCCGAGCGTCATGCCGGCTCTGCCGGTGGTGTGGTATCTGACTGCCGACAGGACGAATTCGTCCGCGAATTCGGGCTCGTCGCGGCGTATCACGCCGACTGCCGTCATTGCGTGAAAAATCTTGGGCGTCAATTTATCGCGCTCGGTATATTCGATGCCGAACGTGTCGCAAAGGCTCAGCTGCTCGTCAAGCGACAGCTGCTTTGTGATGTCATGCAGCAGTGCGGCGCATCGCAGCTCGAACTCGCGCTCCGGCATATATATGCCGGACAGCGAAGTGATCTCGCGCTCGACTCCCAGCGTGTGTATGAGCCGCTTGCCGTTAATATACGCGGGTATTCTCTCGCGCAGCGCGGCGAGACGCTCGGCTTGTATTTGCGTTATCATGCTCATCATATCCTTGATTTGGAATTTGTATATAGCCGGTTCTTTTTGATATATCCGGCTACCGGGTCGGGGATCAGCCCTTCGAGCGAATCTCCCGATGAGATTCTACGCCGCAGCTCGGTTGACGAGACTTCAAACGGCGCGCGGTCTATTACTACTATCCTCGCGCCGAAATCCTCGGCATATCGCCGTCGGCACTCGTCGATTACCGCGTCGAGCGAGCGGTCGTTCTCGCGGCGCATCAGCGTTATTGTCGCGAGCCTGAATATATCTGCGGCGCGGTACCACTTGTCAAGCGTCAGAAACATATCCGTGCCGACCAGCATATACAGCTCGCGCTCCGGCTTTGTAAAATGCTCGAGCGTATATACGGTGTAGCTTTTGCCCTGACGCGATATCTCCCAGTCGGATACCTCGAGCCTGCCGCCGCGGTCATCCGCGATGGCGAGGCGCAGCATTTCGAGCCGGTCGGAGTCGCTCGCTCCGTCGACCGCGGCTTTGTGAGGCGGCAGCGCGGTCGGGACTATATACAGCCGGTCGAGTCCGACGCAGTCGAGAAAGCAGTTTGCGGCGCGGATATGTCCCGAATGCACCGGAGAAAAGGTGCCGCCGTATATGCCGATTCGCTCGGTACGGCTTAACTGGCGAGGGGAGAGGGCGGGCTTTGTGAAGTCGTTGTCACTCATAATTATGACTATGCCTTTACTGAATAAAGTACACCTTAATCTTATTCAAGCTTATCAAAGCAGCGAAAGGTCGATTTTTTTATTGTCGACCGACTCGCGGTAGAGAACGAAGCGGCTGCCTATGACCTGCACGATGTCGGCTCCGACCTCGTCCGCGATTATCGCGGCGGCTTGCTTTGAACTGTAGTCGCAGTTTTCGAGCACACGAAGCTTGATAAGCTCGCGGGCTTCGAGGGCGTTCGAAATCTGCTCGCACATATTGTTGGTGATACCGCCCTTGCCGACCTGGAATATCGTGTCCTGCATAGCCGCCATTTTGCGGAGTCCGGCGCGCTGTCTGCTTGTTAGCATAGTATGTCTCGCTTTCTTTATATGACTGTTATAGTAATCGATTCTGCAAAGCCGCCGCTCTGTCGGCTGACTTGACAGAGTCAGCCGAGCAATTACCGCGCTGACTGCTTGTCAAGATATTGTGGCAGCAGCTCGGCGAGGCGGCGCATAGCTCTCGCGCGGTGGCTGACTTGGTTCTTCTCGTCGGCAGAAGCCGCTCCGAACGAGCGTCCGAGCTCGTTCGACCAGAACAGCGGGTCGTAGCCGAAGCCGCCGTCGCCGTCGGGCGCGGTCAGTATCGTTCCCTCGCAGACGCCGTCGCACTGGAAGTATTCGCCGTCCGGAAACGCGCAGGTGACGACCGTTCTGAAGCGGGCAGTCCGCTTGTCAGCCGGCACGCCCGCAAGCTCGCGGAGCAGCTTAGCGTTGTTCTTCTCGTCGGTCGCGCCCTCGCCCGACCAGCGCGCCGAATAGACGCCGGGCGCGCCGTCGAGCGCGTCGACCTCGAGCCCCGAGTCGTCGGCGACGCCGATATATCCGAGCGAAGCCGGCACGCGCGCCTTTATTAGCGAATTCTCGGCGAAGGTGGCTCCGTCCTCGACAATTTCATCGGTATATCCGATGTCGTCGAGCGATAGTATCTGTATATCAGACGAAATTGCCGAGAGAAAAGTTTCAAGCTCGCGTATCTTTTTGCGGTTGCGCGAGGCAAGCACGAATTTTAACATATAGCACCTTTAGAATATGGTTGTATTTTTGCGCGGAGATGGGGAGAAAAGTGAGGAGTTAGGAGTGAGGAGTTAGGAGTGGAGGAAGCAATTCGCCGGAGACGAATTGCAATTAATTGTATTAGTTTGTACTGAATTGATTGTTTGAGAATGAGGTGAGGTTAGTTGAAAGTGAGCAGTGATGTATCAATCGGCGCATTATAAAGCGTATTCACTGAAAATTAAATCCGGAAAATAGAGTAAAGACTACGCTCGCGTTTTAATAATTAAAATTTGCCGCAGGCAAATTTTTTCCGCAACTCCTAACTCCTCATTCCTCACTCCTAACTTATTTTGCTTATTCGCTGAACAGCGCGTCGACAAAGTCTTTCGCGACAAATTCCTGCATATCGTCGTATTTTTCGCCGACGCCGATGAATTTGACCGGAATGTCGAGCTCCTGCTTTATCGAAAAGACGATGCCGCCCTTTGCCGTGCCGTCGAGCTTAGTCAGAACAAGTCCGGTTATATCGGCGGCGTGTTTGAATTCCTTAGCCTGGCTGACTGCGTTCTGTCCGGTCGTAGCGTCGAGCACGAGCAGCGTCTCGCGCGACGCGCCGGGCAGCTCGCGGTCGATGACGCGGTTGATTTTGGCAAGCTCGTCCATCAGGTTTTTCTTATTGTGCAGCCGTCCGGCGGTGTCGATAATCAGCACGTCCGAGCCGCGCTTCTTCGCCGCCGCGACCGCGTCGAACACCACCGCCGCCGGGTCGGAGCCCTCGCTGTGCTTGATAAGCTCTACGCCGACTCGGTCAGCCCAGATTTGCAGCTGGTCTATTGCCGCCGCGCGGAAGGTGTCGGCGGCGGCGAGCAGCACCTGCTTTTTGTTCTGCTTGAGCCGGTTCGCGATTTTGGCTATGGATGTAGTTTTGCCGACGCCGTTCACGCCGATGACAAGTATTACGCTCGGCTTTGAATCGAGGCGCAGCGGCTCGCCCTCGCCGATCATGTCTACGAGTATCTCGCGCAGCGCGACCTTGCAGGCTTCCGGATCGGTAATCCGCTCGTTGCGTATCTTCTCGCGCAGCCGCTCTATGATTTCCTCGGACGAGGTCGCGCCGACGTCCGACATTATGAGCAGCTCCTCGAGCTCCTCGAGCATATCCTCGTCGACCTTGACGAAGCTCTTGAACAGGTCGTCGACCTTTTTGAACAGCGCGTCCTTGGTTTTTGCAAGTCCGCTCTTTAGTTTTTCGAAAAATCCCATCTGAGAGTCTCCCTGAAAATTATTGTTTCTGCGTTGAGTGTTTATGATGTGTAAGAGTTAGGAGTGAGGAGTTAGGAGTGAGGAGTTGTGGAAGAAATTTGCCTGGGGCAAATTTCAATTTAATTAAACGCGTGTGCTGACTTGTTTGGTCTGCTTTCCGGGGGAGTGAATAGTGGAGAAGCGAGGAATGATACCGCACTTTTCATTTATAACTTACATCAAATCATGCAGAAATTATCAAATCAGCACCAGCTGATATGATAATTGAAAAATTCCCGCAGGGAATTTTTCTTCCTTAACTCCTCATTCCTCACTCCTAACTCCTCACTGAATTTCCCGCTTATCTTTCGACCGAATCGCTGCCTTCCAGCTTTTCGCTTACCTGCTCGGTCGTTTCCAGCATCAGCACCTTCGATATGCCGCGCTCCTGCATGGTCACGCCGTAGATACGGTCGGCTATCTCCATTGTGCCGCGGCGGTGGGTTATGACTATGAACTGCGTCGTGTCCGAGTAGCGCTTCAGGTAGTCGGCGAAGCGGAACACGTTGGCTTCGTCGAGCGCGGCCTCGATCTCGTCGAACACGCAGAACGGCGTCGGGTTCACGCGCAGGATCGCGAATATCAGCGCGATCGCGACGAACGCCTGCTCGCCGCCCGACAAAAGCGTCAGGCTCTTGATAATCTTGCCGGGCGGGGCTACGCGTATCTCGATACCGCTTTCGAGCAGGTTGTCCGGCTCGGTGAGCACGAGCTCGGCGTCGCCGCCGCCGAACAGCTCGGCGAACACCAGCTTGAAGTTGCGGTCGATCTCCTCCATCGCGCTTGAGAAGGTCTCGCACATCTCGGCTTCGAGCTTTTTAATTATCTCCTGCAAATCGACCCTCGAGCGCTTGAGGTCGTCGACCTGTGAGGTCATGAAGTCGAATCGCTGCTTCTGTATGGCGTACTCGTCTATCGCCGCGAGGTTCACGCTCCCGAGCTCGCGCAGCTTCGACTTGTATTCATTCAGCTCGGCGAGCGTCGATTTGCGCGTCTCGGACGTGACCTCGGGGTAGCCGCAGTCGAGCGCGGTCGAATAGGTCAGCTCGTAGTCGTCCCAGAGCCGCGCGGTCTGGCTGTCACGCTCGTCCGATAGCGATTTCTGCTTGGTCTCGGCGAGCGTGAACTCGCGGAAGCAGCTCTCGCGGTGGGACGTCTCCTCCTGCAGCTTCACTCGCATACGGTTCAGCTTCTGCTCAACTCCGACATTCTGCTCGTTCTGCTCGGCGCGCTCGAGCATCAGCTTCGACAGCGAGTCGTTCGTGTCCGACAGCTTCTGTCTCAGCTCGTCAAGCTCAAGCTCGGCGGCGGTGTTGGCGGCGGAGAGCTCGGCGGTGAGCCGTTCGTTCTCCTCTTTTTCGCTGACCGCTTCGTTAAGCCGCCTCTCGGCGTCCTCGAGGATATGCGCGGCGTTCTCCGAGTCGCGCCCCGCCTCGGCGCGCGAGATCAGCAATTCGCTCCGCTTGTTTTCAAGCGATTCTATCTTTATATCATATTCGCCGAGCCGCAGCGCGCCGTCGTCGCGCTCGGTCGAAATCCTCTGATTATCGGCTATGATTTTCGCGGTCTCATCCCGCAGCTTGGCGATACCGTCGGCGCGCTCGTCGGCGTCGCGGCGCAGGCGCTCAAGGTCGTCCTCGAGCGATTTTTTCAGCTGCTTCTCGCTCTCAAGCTGGCTTTTCAGCACCTCGAGCTGCGTAGTCTCGGCATTCGCGAGCTGCGCGAGCATCGCGCCCTGACCCGACAGTCCGGACAGCTCGCGCTGCTTTGCGGCTATTTTCCCGTCGCAGTCGTTCTGCGCCTTTTTGTAGGTCTCGAGCGTCTTTGCGAGCTCGTCGGTCTCGGCTTTCAGCTTTTCAGTCTCGCTCTTTCGGGTGAGCATACCCGAGTCGCGCTTCGCCGAGCCGCCGGTGAACGAGCCGCCGGCGTTTATAATCTGACCGTCGAGCGTGACTATGCGCGTCTTATAACCGGTAGCCTTTGCCATAGTCGACGCGTTATCGATATTGTCATAAACGAGCGTCGCGCCGAGCAGGTTGCGGATTATGCCGAGAAACTTTTCGTCGCAGGAGACAAGGCTGTCCGCGCTGCCGATATAGCCGGCATACTTTTCGGCTTCGGCTGCCGGTATCGGCGAGTAGCGCGGCTTCATTGAGCTTATCGGATAGAAGGTAGCGCGGCCGGCGTTTTTCTTTTTTAAGTGGTTTATCGCGGCTTTCGCGGCGGTCTCGTCGTCGACTATGATATTCTGTATATTCGCGCCGAGCGCGGTTTCGAGCGCGAGCGTATAGCGCGGCGCGACGCTGATGAGCTTTGACACCGGACCGTAGATCACGCGGTCGGAAAGCCCGTCGATTTTTCCGGCTGAATACTCGTTCATGACAAAGCGGACGCTCTGCGAGTAGCCCTCGAGCAGCTCGTCCATGCGGCGGATAGCGTCGATGCGGTGCCGCTTCGCGGTATAATCGAGCCAGACGTTATTGGCTTTGTCGATATAGTCCTGCTTTTCGCGCTTCAGGCTTTCGATATCGGCGGATATTTGCTCGATATCGGCTTTTTGTTTATCGGCTCGCGAATTGTATTCGGCGATGACCCGCTCTGCCTTTTCGATTCGTGACGCGAGCAGCGCGGAGCTGTCCGAGTAGCGTTTTATGCCGGCTTCGAGTTCAGCTGCCTTTTCGCTGTCGCCCTTATCGCTGCCCTCGAGAACCGACAGGCGGATTCGCAGCTCAACGACTCGCTCCTCTCCTTGATTCTTCGACGCGAGCAGCTCATCCATATGTGCCGACAGCTCGGCGCGCTTTGCGCGGGTATCGGCAAGCTCGTCCTCGAGCCCTTTCAGCTCTCCGGCGACTCGGACGACGCGACCCGAAGCCTCGTCAAGCGAGCGCTTAGCGTCGTCACGCGCGCGCTCGTACTCGTCGCGCCGCTCGCCGAAGCGCGAGTCGGAGCGCGCGCGCTCCTCAAGCTGGATTTTGCGGTGCGAGATGTCGTTCTCGGTGAGCTTTATCTTGCTGTCGAGCTGATGCGAATCGGAGTTGGTCTGCTCGATTTTGCGCAGCAACAGCTCGAATTTATATTTTGACTCCTGCGACTCGTTATAAAGCCGCTCGTTCTGCTCCTCGAGTGAGTTAAGCAGCTCGCTCGCGGCGTCGAGGTCGCATTTCGCGTTTCTCAGCCGCTCGTCCGCGGCTTTGAGGTCGCGCATAAGGCAGCCGAAGTCATACAGCCAGACCGAGACGTCGTCCCGCTTTTTTATCTCGTAGTATTCGAGGTAACGGCGTGCGCGGTCTGCTTCGACGCGGAGCGGCTCGACCCGTCCCTCGAGCTCGGACAGGATATCGCCGAGTCGGACGAGGTTTGCGTCGACGTCATCGAGCTTCGCCTCGGCTTCCTCTTTCTTATAGCGGTACTTGGAGATTCCGGCGGCTTCCTCGAAGATTGAGCGCCGCTCGTCGCTCTTTTGCGAGATTATCTCGGCGATGCGACCCTGTCCGATTATCGAGTAGCCCTCGCGTCCGACGCCGGTGTTCATGAACAGCTCGTGTATATCACGCAGTCTGACCGGTCGGCGGTTGATGAAATAGTCGCTGTCGCCCCGCCGGTTATATCTGCGCGTGACCGACACCTCGTCAAAGTCCGAATCGAGCATTCGGTCGCTGTTGTCAAGCGTTATCGTGACCTCGGCAAAGTTCATCTGCTTGCGGTCGTCCGTGCCGCCGAATATGACGTCCTCCATCTTATTGCCGCGTATGCTCCTTGATGACACCTCGCCGAGCACCCAGCGCATCGCGTCGGAAATATTCGATTTTCCGCTTCCGTTCGGCCCTACGACTACCGTCGCGCCTCGCTCAAACCCGAGGCAGGTTCTATCCGGAAACGACTTGAACCCGAACAGCTCAAGCGACTTCAGATACATATTTTCCTCCGCTTACTATGGGGACGCACTGGGGAAAACCTTTTTATTAAGGGCGGCTCCCGGCAGGCTTTTCCGCATAAACTGTTACCGCTGCTTCCCAAAGTTTTTTAGAACCGGGTTGACGTTAGATAATATTTTTGTCAGAATGTCCTTATTCTTATATTATACCAGAAAAGCTCGGGATTTTCAATGATTTTGATATTATTTACATTGTATTCATTTTGCAGCCGGAGTTTATTTTTTCTGTGCTGTCCCGAGGTCTTGGAAGTCTCGCCGATTCCGGTCTCGATTACGATATTCTTACCCGAAATCATGTCGGCGAGGTGGTTGTCGTCGATATACCGCTTGATTTTTCGGTAATACAGCTCATTGTATGCGAGCTCGCCGACCGCGCTGTGGTAGTCGCCGGCTACGACCGCGCTGTCATTGTCCGCGCCGGCGGTTGGGGCGGAGCTGTCACTTTTATTATTGCCGGTCAGGTTCTCCGACGCGCACAATCCGACGCGGATTACCTTTATCCTACGCTCGGCGAACAATTCGAGCAGGTCGGCTGAACGCGATACGGCTTCGTCGAGCGTCAGCGGCGTATAGCCGTGGTCGAGCATATCGCACAGCTCGGTATCGCGGAACACCACAGTCGGGTATATCCTTGCCGCGCCGCACAGCTGTGAGATCTCGTCGGCGGTCGCGAGCTCGTCCTCGCGTGTGGCCAGCGGCAGTCCGACCATCATCTGACCGACGAGGTTGAAGCCGTACTCTGCTATCAGCTTGCAGGCAGCTCGCGAGGTCTCGGCGGTATGACCGCGCTTTGAGGCGCCAAGCACGCGGTCGGACATCGACTGTATACCGAGCTCGATGTCGGTGACGTGGTGGTCGCGCAGGATATCGAGTATTTCGCGGTCGATATAGTCGGGGCGGGTGGACAGGCGTATCGCGCCGACCCGACCCGACTGTATATATTCGTCGGCGAGGTTCAAAAGGTAGAGCATATCGCCGCGGTCGATGCCGGTGAAGCTGCCGCCGAAGAAAGCGATTTCGACGTCGGCGTCGCGCCTGACAGTCGCGAGCGCGCGCTCGATCTCGGGTCGGACGTCGGCGAGTCTGAATTCAGTCTTGCCCGAAATCTTGCGCTGGTTGCAGAACACGCAGTTATTCGGGCAGCCGAGATGCGGAATGAATATCGGGATATTGATGTGACGCTTCGGTCTCTGCGCGGTCGGGCTGTGCGTCGCCGCGCGGCTCGCCGAAACATCCTCGCGCGCGTCTGCTTTGCGCGCGGCATGATCCTGCTTCATTTGTCGCCGAACAGCACAAGCGCTTCCTTAGCCGCGAGCTGTTCGGCTTCACGCTTGGACTTGCCGGCGCCGTGACCGATGACATTGCTGTTGAGGTGAGCCTCGACCGTGAAACGCTTATCGTGCGCAGGTCCCGATTCTTCTATCAGAACATATTCGAGAATCTCGCCCTTTTCCTGCTGCACAATCTGCTGAAGCAGGGTCTTATAATCGCGGTTCTCGCCTTTTTCGATAAAGCCGTTGATCTCGGGTGTGACGAGCGGCAGGAGGAATTTCGCGACCGTCTCCTTACTTCCCGAGTCGAGATATATAGCGGCGAGGATAGCTTCAAAGGCGTCGGCGAGTATCGACACGCGCTCGCGTCCGCCGCGGGTTGCCTCGCCGTGACCGAGCCGCAGGTAGCAGCCGAGTCCGAGTGATGTTGCGAGCAGACCGAGCGTCTTTTCGCAGACCGCGCTCGCGCGTATGCGTGTGAGGTCGCCCTCGGGCAGCTCGGGGTAGCTGCGGTAGAGGTAGTCGCTGACAATTATCGACAGCACCGAGTCGCCGAGAAACTCGAGCCGTTCATTGAACGGTGTATCGATGCCCTTGACGCGCGTCTCATTCGCGAACGACGAGTGAGTCAGCGCGGTCTCGAGCAGCGACATATCGGAAAAGGTATAGCCTATCTCATCACAGAGCCGCTCCATTGGAAGCGGGTAATTTTCCATTTGCTGATTCAATCCTTTCTTTGCAGAGTCAAGACATTCGTTTTAATCTATTGTTTGTCCGCGCTGACTTTATCCGCCGCAATGCTCTCGGTGATACGCGCGTCGATTATCGCCGGAACGTCCTTTGCGATATACTCGCGCGCCTGACGGAGCGCGTTCTTGATAGCTCGCGCGTCCGAGCCGCCGTGCGCCTTGAACACCGGCTTCGAGATTCCGAGGAAGGGCGCGCCGCCGTATTCGCTCGCGTCGAACGCCTTTTTCAGCGTAGTGAATTCTTTCTTTATCAGCAGTGCCGACAGCTTCGAGAGGGTATTCTTCATGAACAGTCCCTTGAGCTTCTTCATCATGAACTTACTGAGTCCCTCGATTGTCTTTAGTACGATATTTCCGGTGAAGCCGTCGGTGACGAGCACGTCGCAGTCGCCGGTCATTATGCCCTTGGCCTCGACGTTGCCGACGAAGTTGAGGTTCGCGGTATTTTTGAGCATTTCGTGCGCCTCGACGAGCATCGGCGTACCCTTATGCTCCTCGGTGCCGTTATTTAATAGACCGACGCGCGGGCGCTCGATATTGAACAGGTTCTCCATATAGACCGAGCCGAGGATTCCGAACTGCACCAGAAATTCGGGCGTGACGACGACGTTCGAGCCCGAGTCGAGCATCAGCACCGGCTTATCCATCGGCAGTATCGTCGCGATAGCCGCGCGCTTGACTCCCTTGACGCAGCGGACGAGCAGGGTCGCGCCGGTCATGAGCGCGCCGGTATTTCCGGCGGAGATGAACGCGTCTCCGCGTCCGGCGGCGAGCGCCTTCAGTCCGAGGCTCATCGACGAGTTCTTCTTCGACATGACGACCGTCTGCGCCGCGTCCTCCATTGTGACGACATCGGGCGCGTCGATATATTCGACCCGGTCGAGCGTGAGCTTCTCCCGCTCGCAAAGCTCGCGCAGCTCCTGCTCGCGTCCGACAAGTATCAGCTCGATATCAGAATATTCGGCGAGCGCGTCCGCCGCGCCCTTTAGTATTTCCAGCGGTGCGTTGTCTCCGCCCATCGCGTCAAGTATCAGCTTCATTTGCGTATACTCCTATATATTGTTATTTCGTAATTGATTGTTTCCTCTGGGGGAGGAGCCTTTTGAAAAAGGCTCCTCCCCCAGACCCCCTCCGCGAAAACTTTCGCAGATTGGGTTTTGGCTGTAATTGTTTTTTTTGCGAGCAGACAGTTTATTAGTGCTCGCTGTTAGAACTACAGAGATGCGCCGCCTAATGGGACCCTGCTTCCCAACCGGCGGCTTGGTTTGGTGGGAACTTGTTTGAATTGGTTTGGCGTGGGATTTGCAGTCAGTGTAATCGGTATTGGTGGTATGGCTGTGCAGTCAGTGCAATCGGTATTGGCGGTGCGGCTGTGCAGTCGGTGCAATTGGCATTGGCGGTGCGGCAGTGCAGTCGGTGCAATTGGCATTGGCGGTGCGGCTGTGCAATCAGTACGAGCGGTTTTGTTGTTGCGGCTATATAGTCAGCCTTGACATAATTTCGGCGCGACCGAACAGCCGGTACATTTGCTATTACTGTTCATCAGATGTGTCGGCTGCGGCGAGACCGAGCTCGGCGGCTTTAGCCTTGATATTTTCAATCGCGCGGATTCCCATAGCCTCGCCGCGGGCGCGCTTGCCGCCCTTGACGCGGGTCGCGAGCGGAGCGGCTATGCCGAAGTTGACGTTCATCGGCTGGAAATTCGCGACGTTCGGGTCGGAGACATAGCAGGCGAGCGCGCCGGTCATGCTCTCGCGGTCGAAATGCACTTCGTCAAGTCCGAGCGCGTACCGCGCCGCGTTCAGTCCGGCGACGAGTCCGCTCGACGCGCTCTCGACATACCCCTCGACGCCGGTCATCTGTCCGGCGAAGTAGAGTCCGGGGCGGGCTTTATACATATAGCAGTCGTCGAGCAGCTTCGGCGAATTCATGAACGTATTGCGGTGCATTACGCCGTAGCGCAGGAACTCGGCGTTCTCGAGTCCGGGAATAAGTCCGAACACGCGCCGCTGCTCGGGGAATTTCAGGTGGGTCTGGAAGCCGACGATATTGTACATCGTGCCGTCGAGATTTTCGCGGCGGAGCTGTACTATCGCGTACGCCTCGCGTCCGGTCGACGGTACGGTGATGCCGACCGGCTTCATCGGACCGAACAGCAGTGTATCGCGTCCGCGGCGCGCCATCTCCTCGACCGGCATACAGCCCTCGAACACGGTCGGGCGCTTGGACTTATCGGCGGTATGATTATCGTCAATGCGGTTACTGTCGGAATCGCGGTCACTGTCATTGTCTCCGGTCGCGCCGGTACTGACATCGCCTTTATCGAAATCGTGCAGCTCGGCTTCCTCGGCTGTAATCAGCGCGTCATAGAAGCGGTCGTACTCCTCGCGCGTCATCGGGCAGTTGATATACGAAGCCTCGCCCTTGTCGTAGCGCGACGCGAAGAAGGCTTTTGTCATGTCTATCGACTCGAAGCTGACTATCGGCGCGGCGGCGTCGTGGAAGTAGAGGTAATCGGTGCCGATGAGGCGGGCGATATCGCGTGACAGCGAATCGCTTGTGAGCGGTCCGGTCGCGACGACGACGATTCCGTCGGGTATTTCTGTGACTTCGCGCTCCTCGATCTCGATGAGCGGATGTGATTTCAGTTTCTCGGTGATATAGTCGGAGAAGCGGTAGCGGTCGACCGCGAGCGCGCTGCCCGCCGGTACCTCGCAGGCGTAGGCGGCTTCGATGATCAGCGGGCCGAGCAGGCGCATTTCCTCTTTCAGCACGCCGACCGCGTTCGTCATCATATTCGACCGCAGTGAATTCGAGCAGACGAGCTCGGCAAAGCCGGGGTAGCTATGCGCGGGGGTGTATTTTTTCGGCTTCATCTCGACAAGCCGTACCCTGACGCCGAGCCGTGCGGCCATATAAGCCGCTTCGCATCCAGCCAGCCCCGCGCCGACAACGGTAATTTGTGGGGTGTTGTTCATAATAGTTTCTTTTATAAGTTATGGTTAGAAAGATAAGAGTGGTCTCTGATTCGGCTCTGCCGAATCAGAGAGAGTGGAGAGCGGACATGACTTTGTCTTTGACAAAGTCATGTGTGGTCATCCGCTTCGCGGAGAGCTGCGGTAGAAATTCGCCGTTGGCGAATTTCAAATTATTATATACGCTTATGCGTATCTCGTTATTATATACGCTTATGCGTATCTCGCTTTTATGAGCGGGAGGGAGGGAATAGAATTATATTACAACTTATCACTCAACCGCCGCAGGCGGTTTTAATCACAAAAATTCCCGCAGGGAATTTTTGTGTACCTCATCTCTCCGCGCAGCGGAGACCACTCTCTCCGACTTCGCCGCAGGCGAAGCCGGAGACAACTCTCCACTCTCTCACAGCTTCGCCACAGGCGAAGCTGTGAGACCACTCTCTATTCGGCGGCTTCTTCCGGCTCGACCTCTCGCTTGTAGCCGCAGCCGTCGGTCTTGCAGACCAGCAGGTTTTTGCCTTTCTTCTTGTAGAGCATACCGCCGCAGGTCGGGCACTTTTCGTTCGTCGGCATATCCCACGACGAGAACTCGCACTCGGGATAGCGCGAACAGCTGTAGAATACCGAGCGGCTGCGCCCTTTCTTGACTACGACCTCCGCGCCGCAGAGCGGGCAGGCGACGCCGATGCCTTTCGTTATCTGCTTCGTGTTCTTGCACTCGGGATAGCGCGAGCAGGCGTAGAAGTTGCCGTAGCGACCGGTGCGCAGCACCATCGGGCTGCCGCACTTCTCGCAGACCATGTCGGTCTCGGCAACCACCTCGTCGAGCGCCTCGCCGTCCTTTGTGAGCGGCTTCGTGTTCTTGCAGGCGGGATAGTTCGGACAGGCGGCGAACTTGCCGTAGCGTCCATTCTTGACGACCATCTTCGCGCCGCACTTCTCGCATACCATGTCGATTTCCTCGACCGGCAGCGCGTATTCGTCCTTAGTAGTCGAGTTTTCGGCTTTCTCGAGTGTTTTCGCGAAATCGTCATAGAACGCGTGCAAGACTCCGCTGACCGTGTTCACTCCGTTCGCGATTTCGTCAAGCTCGGTCTCCATCTCGGCGGTGAACTCGTAGTCGACAATTTTCGGGAAGTAGTCGACCATGAGACGCGTCGTGACCTCGCCGAGCTCGGTCGGCTTTAGCGACTTGTTCTCGCGGACGACGTATCCGCGCGTGATTATTGTTGTTATAATTGTAGCGAACGTGCTCGGGCGACCTATGCCGCGCTCCTCGAGGAATTTGACGAGCGACGCTTCGTTATAGCGTGGGGGCGGCTCGGTGAAGTGCTGCTGCGGCTTTGTCTCATTGTGGCGCAGCTGCTCTCCCTGTTCAAGACGCGGCAGCTTCGCGCTCTTTTCGGGCGCGTCGCTGTCCTTTTCGCTCGCCTCCTCCGACTCCTCATACACGGTCATATAGCCGGGGAACTTGACCGAATAGCCGCTTGTGCGGAAGATGTAGCCGCCCGACTCGATGTCGGCGCTGATTGTATCGAGCTCTGCCGACGCCATCTGGCTCGACATGAAGCGATCCCAGATGAGCTTATACAGCTTATACTGGTCGCCGGTGAGCAGCTTCTTTATCTTCTCCGGCTCGAACTGGGTCGACGACGGGCGTATAGCCTCGTGCGCGTCCTGCGCGCCGGCTTTGGTCTTATAGATACGGCGCTCCTTCGGGTAGAACTGCTCGCCGTACTTCTCGGTGATATACTCCCTCGCAGCGTCGGCAGCCTCGTCGGCGATTCGGAGCGAGTCGGTACGCATATAGGTTATAAGACCCTGCACTCCGCCCATCGAGCTGCCGAGGTTTATACCCTCGTAAAGCTCCTGCGCGACTCGCATTATTTTCTGCGACTGGAAGCCGAGCCGTCTCGACGCCTCCTGCTGGAGGGTCGACGTGGTGAAGGGCGGAGCGGGGTTCTTCATCCGGACGGCGTTCTTGACCGAGCGGACGACAAACTCGCGTCCCTCGACGGCGTCGACTATCTTCATAGCCTCGGCTTCTGAGCGCAGCTCGAGCCTGCCGCTCTCGTCGCCGTAGAACTTTGCCTTTATCTTACCGCCCTGTTTGTTTTCGAGCGAGACGTCGATTGTCCAGTATTCCTCGGGCACAAACGCGCGTATCTCGTTCTCGCGCTCGACTATGATGCGAGTCGCGACCGACTGCACGCGTCCGGCAGACAGTCCGCTCTTTACGGTTTTCCACAAGAACGGGCTCAATTTATAGCCGACTATACGGTCGAGCAGGCGGCGCGCCTGCTGTGAGTTGACCAGCCCCATATCGATGTCGCGCGGATTCTTGATACCGGCTTTGACCGCCTTTTTTGTGACCTCGTTAAAAGTCACGCGGCGGATCTTCTCCTCGGGTATCTCGAGCGCGATTGACAGATGCCACGCGATAGCCTCGCCCTCGCGGTCGGGGTCGGTCGCGAGGTAGACCTTGTCTGCCGCCTTGGCTTCTTTTTTTAGCTCCTTTATAAGCGGGCCCTTGCCGCGGATATTTATATATCTGGCCTTGAAATCGTTCTCGATATCGATACCGAGCGAGCTCTTCGGCAGGTCGCGGATATGTCCGGTCGACGCCACGACCTTGTAGCCCGAGCCGAGATAGCCTTTGACCGTGACCGCCTTTGGCGGCGATTCCATGATTACGAGATTAGCCATTTAGTGTGATTTCTCCTTAAAATATTAATTCGTCGATTAGATTGACAATCGGGTATATCTATTTGCACAATTGCGGCGAGATGTAAATAGTCAGATATTCCGTCTGAACAGCCCGCCGGGGAGTGATTCGACCGCCGAATAGAGCTCGAGAATCGTCAATGTCGCGAGCACGTCGCTTGTCGGCAGGTCGTCGCGCGTGAGCTTGTCCGGTGAGACCGCGCTGCCATCTTCGGGCAGCAAGTTGTAAATTCGCAGCTGCAGCGGGTTTAGCCGGCTTTTATCAAAGCTCGGCTTTTCCGTGGGCGCGGCGTTATGGGACCGGCTCTGTATAGACCGGAAGCCGCTATTATCAGGCAAAGAATTGGCGGGCTTAGCAGCTGAATCGCGCGGTCTGTCGTGTGCGGACTGTGTGCAGCCGTCACGGTCGGACGAGGAAACGGCGGGCTTAGCAGCTGAATCGCGCGGTCTGTCCTGTGCGGACTGTGTGCAGCCGTCACGGTCGGACGAGGAAACGGCAGACTTAGCAGCTGAATCGCGCGGTCTGTCCTGTGCGGACTGTGCATAGCCGTCACGGTCGGACGAGGAAACGGCGGGCTTAGCAGCTGAATCACGCGGTCTGTCCTGTATAGGCTGGGCAGCCTCGGTGTGGACGGCTTCATTTGACTTCATGTCAGCCGTGCCAGTGTCTTTGAGCGGCGCGGACGCCGGTTTGAGATTGTCACGCGGCACAGC
>ERZ1643251.2630-NODE-2630-length-17945-cov-4.153102_pt1 | contig 17945 bp, 10 predicted proteins | sample MGYA00579261_ERZ1643251 | MGnify/ENA primary metagenome ERZ1643251 (study PRJEB29033, sample SAMEA4952267) | chicken gut metagenome | biome: Broiler Chicken; feature: Gastrointestinal Tract; material: Caecum | place: Ireland | collected 2018 | study: Broiler...
GACGGGCATAAACTTCTGCCGGTAGTGGATAAAGTTATTCCCAACGTTTCCATACAATCTGCTTATTACGGCGGTTCTCAAACGAATTATCTCGAAAACGGTAAACTTATCGGAAGCGAGGATAATATTATCAGAGAAGATCTTACCGTTAATTTTATATATACGAGCGGTATTTCCGACGTCGGGATTTACGCAAGGAAAAACGTCTTTGACTTACCGCTGGATCCGAACGATCCGATTGTCGGATTTTCTTCCGACGCTTTAAGCGGTAAATACGGACTTATTTCCCAGGCAGGTATAGACCTTAACGACGGAAGCTGGGAACTTCTCGACGGTAAAACAGCCTCCGGAGCGGCGGAAGGCGCGCTGTGGCGCTGGATTACCGAAGCAAGCGGAAAATCCATAAAATACCGCTACGACATCATTATAGTCAACGGGGCGGGAGTTTATTATTATCTCGACGCAGGCAACGTGTTTATCGATACCGTCGCGCCCGAAATTCACGACGAGTTTACTTTCTTTGCTCTCGCCGGTGACGCAGAAAACACCGCCGACGTTATAGATTTCGATTCCCTTAAAAAAATCGATCTCTCCACTTATACAAACGACAACGTTTACGCATATTTCCGCATTACCGACGCAGCGAGCGGGATAGGTGAAGTTTATACCTATCTTTCGGGCGTAAAAACCTCCTTGGAAAAGGTTACCGTCAGAAGATCGGTGGACGGTGTTTATTCCGAAGAGGAATATTACCGTCTGTTGCTTACCGAAAACCTCGATTATAAGATTATTGCCGTCGATAAAGCGACAAACGTTTCGGAAAGCGAGTCCTTCAAACCGCTTATAGACAAAACCGAAGTAGATCTTAAAATTACCGCCGTTACCGCAAGCGATAAGATTTATACGAGCGGAAAATTCACCAATGAAAATTATATCCGCCTGACTCTTTATGTCACAACCGGTATAAGCGGCTTCTCGGAAACCACGTTTATGTTGAACGACGAAGGACCCTTCGCTATCGATTCGCTTCTGAACGAAGGTAGCTGGGTGATTACCGACAACGGAAGATCGGCTACGGTAAGTTTCTTCCTCGCCGAAGAACAGAATAAAACTTACACCTTCCGCGCGTACAATAATATAGATACCGAGTATGCTGTGGACGGAATTAAACCTTTCTACGAAAGGCAAATAACCATAGCCATCGACCGCACGGCTCCCGTTATCGACGAAAACGACGGAAACTACCTTTTTGTTACCGAAAATTGGCATCCCGACGGACAGGTGCTACAACTCAATATCTCCGATCCCAACGATTACGGTTCGGGTATAGCTTCGGTAAAAATCGATTTTACCCTTAACGGCGTGGCACAGCCGCAGGCGGAAATGAAACTTTCCGACGACGGATATTATTATTCTCATTATAAGGATAAGGAATTCGCTTTAGGGTATTATGCCGATTATACGCTTACCCTTACCGATAACGCCGGGAACAGAACGGTTAAAGTAATTCGTCCTAAGGTCGATACCGTAGATCCGTCTTTCGGTGCTTACGCGGACGGCAGTCTGTTCCGCCTTATGACGGCTGCTCGCTCCGACGACGAGGAGGCGCTCACTCCGTACGAATATACCCCCGATACCTGGACGAAAATGAACGTCGAAAATTATATGAATATCGTTTATTCCATCAGCGGAGCCCGTCTCCAATACGCTTATGCGGTCAAGGACGGCACTTCCTTCGGAGAATGGAAAGACGCTTTCGGCGCACAGTTTAACTGGGAGGTCGAAGTACCGCCCACCGAAGCCTGCGGCACCACGGTTTCCGTAAACGATTTCATTTATCTGTTCGACGTCGCTTTCGGCGGCAGTATGGATTACACATATAAATTCCGTATCGTCAGCGGAGCGGGCAGAGTAAGCGAGGAACTTACCGTAGGTCGAATAAAAATCGATAAAGTTAAACCGGAAATTGTAGTTAATACGCGTATTAACGGAAACAATACCGATTACGGAACGGCAGGGGAAAACGAAACCGTCTTACCCGGTTGGATAGACAACTATCTCTACGTTAACGTTTCCACCCCGTCCACGTTGGTAAGCGGATATACCGTTTACTACAATATCAGCCAGTCCGATACCCCCGATTGGAAACCCATTACTCTCGGGTTCGTAAATAATCAGAATTTCAATTTCGATTATAAGACGCAGCTTCTTATTCATACCGTTACCAACTCTACCAATAACGAAACGTATTCGTATTACTTCGAAAGCGCTTCGGGTATGAGAAGCGAAATCTATCACGTAAGGGGTATCAAAATCGATATGGTTAATCCGAGTTTTACTATCTTCGGAGAGGAAAGCGACTCTTTCGGTACTCCGAACACCGATCCCGATAAGCTCAATACGGGAACGGCAGCCGATTATACCGGAGACCCGGATAAAAACTATAACTTCGCAAACGCCGTATGGACAGACAGAAACTCCGTAGTTATGAAAATTTTGATTGAAGAAATCAGAAACTACAGTGGTTTGAGTCTTTACATCAACGACGTTCTTTACGAAGAAATACCTTACGGTACTCCTACGCCATACGAAAGTTATTACGTGGTGGACAAGACTTCGGACTTTACTTTGGTTTTGAGAAGCGGAGCCAATAAGACCGCGCAACAATCGGCTAAAGTAAGGATAGACAACGTTATTCCTATGCTCTATCTTGCGGGCGTCGAAGGCAACAAATCCACTAACTGGGACGATACCGCACCAAACAGCTGGTACACAAGCGTTACCAGACTTAATTTCAAGGTCGGTACACTCGTTAAAGGCGAAGACGGCACTTATTCGTTCAGCGACGACTTCCCTGCCAGCGGATACGAAATTCAATATCGCACGGGCAGAGAAGTGGACGACTCCTGGAATTCCAACGACGCTAGTACCGTTCTTACGGTCGTCGGCAATCCTGCCGAACAGAACGATTATTCCTTCCGTATAGTTTCCGGTTCGGGAATGACCTTTACTCTCGGTTCTGCGGCTCTCGACAATATGGGTTCGGTTGCGTTTACCAACGAAGAAATTTCCCTTCTTATCGGTAGCGCCGGCGGATTGATAAGCCATTTGTCGGAAGAAGAATTCAAATATATAGTCAACGTAGACAGCAACGTTTATTATCTCACCACCAGACAGCTCCTCGAATTGGAAGCCAACGGCAGGGATATACTCGTAACCAGCACTACGTTTGCCGATTATACGGTAGAACTCCTTTTGAACGGATCGTTCACCGTTATACCGGTAGCCGAACAGATTTTCCATCGCGGCGATTATATCCGTGTAAGTTATGACACCAACGATTATATTCACCGTTATACCGATTACGGAGTGATCGACGAAAACGGCGACTGGACGGACGTTAAGGAAACCTACGAGGGCACCGCCGATAACGAAATACAGGGATCGTTCGAATTCAGGTATGTCAACAGTTCCTATACCGTCAAGGCGTACTTTATGAAGGAACTCGACGTAACTTACGGCAAAACCGTTATGTATAAACAGTCGGAAACCGAAGCCGCGGTCACTGCAAGTACGTCCTTTACCTATACCACCGACCAGGGAGCTATAGACACCGTAACCATACCTTTGCAAATTACTTATACCGATATGAACGGAGTTCCCGCACAGGCGGATAATCTCTCACTCGGCGGATATATAGTCAATACCGAAGTAGTAGGCAAAAATGCTTTGAGTTTCCGTTTAACCAATCCGCAAACGGTTCTCCTCGTCAAGTATTTCGACGAAAAACTCGCCTCCGACGGTTCTGAAACGGCTAATTCGGAAACCAATCCTTACGACGTGAGGGCGGCTGTCGATATGGAATATCTGTCCGCCGTTTATTATAAGGATTATACCCAAACAGAGGAAGGTTTTGTGTTGGGTACGCCTTACTCTTACTCTACCGCTTATTTCAGAATGAGCGAAGATATTACGCTCGCCGATACCTTTACTTCGGTAAGCGGAGTATTCAGCGGTTCCTTCGACGGCAACGGACATACCGTTACCAGAACGGGCGGTATCAGAGTGGACGGAAATTACGGATTGTTTGAAAATCTTTCCGGTAGCGTGGATAACCTGACGGTTAAATTAAACGGAGAAATAAGCCTTTATAACGTTTCACGTGCAGGTATTCTTGCCCAGACCATTACGGGCGGAAAAGTTACCGATACAGTGGTGCAAGGCAGATTTAACGTGATTACTGCGGCTATGGGCGCACAGATAGGCGGTTTAGCCGGTTCGGTTACCGGTGCGGAAATAGGTTCTTACAGCGGCGTATCCGACAGACATCCCGTTTATATCGACGTGGTTATTTCCAACCTCGGGAACGCTGTCGCTTCGGCTTCGGTAGGAGGTCTTACGGGCTATCTCGGCGACGCAAAACTGTTCCATACCTATACCTATTCGCATCTGACGTTCTATAACGTGGACGGCGGAGTAAAAGTGGGCGCGGTTATAGGTGAGGCAGAGCGTACGACTTACGGTGAAGAGGCGTACGAGTACTTCTTCAACAACAGATATCTCGCCGCAAACGTATTCCTCAACGACGCTCTGAAAGACGGATTTACGGGAGTTGCGACGGATATTAACGACGCTACGGAAAGCAAAAATACCGTACAGGGACTTTCCTATGAAAACTTTATCGGAGTCGGTTCCGCTTCTCAGGCCGGTACGGTAAACGTTAACGGCAGTACGATCAGAACTATGGTGCTCGACAGACTTTATTCCGATTTCGGTATCGAAGACGCGGAATATGCTTCGGGAACGGGCATAGAAGCCGATCCTCTGCAGATAAGCGTCGTTACTCAGCTCAGGGCTATAGACGAATATATGAACCTCAGTTTCTCGCTTATCGAAGACCTCGACCTTTCGGACTTCGGCCAGGCTATCGGGTTGCATAAAGTTTATGCCGGTAAGTTCTTCGGAAACGAACATAAGCTTAATTCCTTCGGTATGGGTTACGATATATCCGACGGAGACAGAATAGGGTTGTTCGCCGAAGTCAGCGGCACGGTCGCCGATTTGATTTTCCTCGATGTAGCGGTTAATTATGAAGGAAATATCGGTAATCTCTATTCCGCTGTGGTTGCCGCAAGACTCAACGGAGGCACGGTAGGAAACGTTTATGCCATAGGTACTTCCGTAGTGGATAACGGTAACGGAACGCTTTACTCGGGCGCCGTGGCAGGCGAAGCCGTAAATGCTACGGTTTACGATATATTCAGTATTGTGAATATAAAAGTATCCACTACTACGGAGGTTTATGCCGGCGGAATAATCGGAAAATCCGACTCAACTCGTCTGGGTAGTTATACCGACAAATATAACGTAGAAAAAGTCGGCGCGGTATTTGCTCTCGGCAGGACGGAAATTGTCGGCGATATAGTTCACTCGGCGTCGGCTGTCGCGGAGGGGACCGTACAAGCGGATTCCGTTAACGTGTTTACCATAGCAGGAAACGTTTATACCAACGGAAAGACCGTAGATAAGACTTTATCCGACGCAATAAGCATAGTGGACTTCGAGTCTCTCGAAATGAGAAGCGAGGTATTCTCTAACGGCGTCAACGCGTTCAATAAAGTTTTCGAAATCGATAATCTTTACTATCTGCAAGGTAAAGGTATTTCTACCGACAAGTTTATAGTAAGCAACGTGGAAGATTTTGCAAAAATCGAACATATGCTTTACGCCGACTACAATATTGCAAACGATATCGATTTCGGCGGAACGGAGTTCAAGACTATCGGAGAAGGTTTACTCTTTACCGGGTCAATAGACGGTAAAAACGAAAACAGCGGAAGCGCTGAAGAAGGAACGGTAAGCAGTCTTACCAACGTGACGGACGCCTTTGTATATAATAATGCGGGAAGCATTTCCGACTTGGTTATCAACATTCAGTACGAAAGAACCATAGACGGAGAAGACCTCGTATTCGGTGCCGTTGCGATAATAAACAGTATCGGAACCATTCGTAACGTAACCGTAAGCGGAACCATCGACATCAACGCACTTAACAAAAACTCCAGCGTAACGGTATCAGGTTTCGTGGGAATAGCCGAGGGCGGCAGGATAGAAACCGACAGTAAAGTGCAAAACAGCATAAGCGGATTGTCTATTACCGTAAGCGACGTACTGACCGTTTACGCAGGCGGCTTCATCGGACTCGTGGAACACGATATGACGCTTACCTACGGAATAGGAGACGGCGAATTGATTATCGAGAACTGCGACAACGTCAATGCAGGTACGCTCGTCGGACGCGCTAATGCGGTGTGTGACTGGTCGTCCATTGCAGAAACGGAGGAATACCGTTATACCGTATTTATCGACGGAGAAGAAAGCACCGAACTTTTCGGATACAAATCCGTCTGATACTACAGCATAAAAGGGGCGTATGACAATATACGCCCCTTTTTTTCGGAAAACACTTGCCAAAAAGCAATACCTTATGATACAATAAACACGTTTACGGCCCCATGGTCAAGCGGTCAAGACTCCGCCCTCTCACGGCGGCTACAGGAGTTCGAATCTCCTTGGGGTCACCAAAAAAAACATACCCATTTATTAGTGGGTATGTTTTTTTTTGCCCAAGAGATAGACCCCTGTCAGGAGTTCGCAAATTCTGCGAAACGCAACGTCGGATACAGACTAAAAGAGTAGAAAGGAAACAATAAGTAATTAAGGTTAAATAGATTTAAGATATATTTTTCCGCCTTAGTTGCGGAAGTAAATTACTACAAAGTTTTCCACGATAAGTTTCTTGAATTATACGTATCCTTAGCAACAAATATAAATATATTTATTCAGGTGTTTCGAATTAAGAATTGTTAACGGAGAGTTGAAATTTAATTTTCATATTGCGGATTTTATTGGTTTATGTTAATATTATTAAATAATAAATATTTTTTGAGGAATTTTATAATGATTGACGTTCAAAATATTTTAAGTAAACTTACTTTGGAAGAAAAATGCGCTTTGTGTTCCGGTATCAATTTCTGGAAGACTACGCCTATTAAAACGCAGGGAGTTCCTTCCGTAGTCATGAGCGACGGGCCGCACGGATTAAGAAAAGAGAAAGCTACTGCCGACGTCGCCAACGTTATGCAGGAGAGCGAAAAATCAACCTGCTTCCCGACGGCGGTTACTCTTGCTTCGAGCTGGGATCCGGATTTGGCAGGCAAAGTTGCGTCCGCGATTGCAGACGAAGCCATAGACCAGGGAGTCGACGTAGTACTCGGACCCGGAATAAATATTAAAAGAAATCCCCTTTGCGGCAGAAATTTCGAGTATTTTTCCGAAGACCCTTTCCTTGCCGGCGAGTTGGGAGTTGCTTACGTAAACGCAATGCAAGCCAAGAACGTAGGCACAAGTCTTAAACATTATGCGGTAAATTCTCAGGAATACAAACGTATGACGGTCAGCAGCGAAGTTGACGAGAGGGCTTTGAGGGAAATTTATCTTCCCGCATTCGAAAATACCGTAAAAAAGGCTCAGCCATATACCGTGATGTGCAGTTACAATCCCGTAAACGGAGTGCACGCCAGCGAAAACAAAAAACTTCTTACCGATATACTCAGAGAGGAATGGGGGTTCGAAGGCATAGTCGTTTCGGACTGGGGCGCCGTTAACGATAGAGTGAAAGGTATTCTGGCAGGGATGGATTTACAGATGCCTGCCGACGAAGGAATAGCCGACAGAGAAATAGCCGAAGCCGTGAAAAAAGGAGCCATAAGCGAAGCGGACGTCGATAAAATCGTTGTCAGAATGCTCGAGTTTATCGATCGCTGTCTGGAAGACAGAGTAATTCACGGAGTCAAAAAAGCCGATTACGAAGCGAATTTCGAACTGGCAGGCGACGTTGCCGCACAGAGTGCCGTTTTGTTGAAAAATAACGGGATTTTGCCTTTAAGCAAAGGTAAAAATATTGCCGTAATCGGGTCGCTTGCAAAAGTAATGCGTTATCAAGGGAGCGGTTCCTCTCGTATCAATCCTTATAAATTGACAAGTTTTACAGAGTATCTCGACGAATTGAAAGTTAATTATACCTATGCGGCAGGCTACGACTCACACAACGATAAACCCGACAAGGAACTTATCGACAGGGCTTGCAAAGTTGCGGAAAAAGCAGATACCGTCTTGCTGTTTATAGGACTTACCGACACCTACGAGAGCGAAGGTTTCGACAGAAGACATCTCGGTCTGCCCGATTCTCATAACGCTTTGGTTGAAGCCGTTCTGGAAAAAAACAAAAACGTGGTTATCGTTTTAAGCGGCGGTTCTCCCGTGGAAATGCCTTGGATCAACGAAGTTCCCGCCGTTCTCAATATGTACCTTGCCGGAAGCGCAGGAGGAAAAGCGTGCTACAAACTGCTTTACGGTGAGGTCAATCCTTCGGGAAAACTTGCCGAAACTTTCCCGTTATCCATAAGAGACAATCCATCCTATCTTTATTATCAGATGGGACCGAGGACGGTGGAATACAGAGAAAGCATATTCGTAGGTTACCGTTATTTCGACACGGCAAAGAAAGAAGTTTTGTTCCCCTTCGGATACGGCTTGTCTTATACGCAATTCGAGTATTCCGACCTGAAATTCGATAAGAAAGAAATTTCCGACGGAGAAGAAGTTAAAGTTGCCTTTAAGGTCAAGAACGTCGGGGCGACTGACGGAGCAGAAATTGCCCAACTGTACGTTAAGGACGTTGAAAGTTCTATTTTCAGAGAAGAAAAAGCGCTTAAAGGCTTCAAAAAAGTTTTCCTGAAAGCAGGCGAAAGTGCAGAAATAGAGATTACTTTGGATAAACGCAGTTTCGCTTTTTACAATACCGCAGTCAACGACTGGTGCGTGGAAAGCGGCGATTTCGAAATTTTGGTAGGGGCGTCCAGTCGCGATATCCGACTTAAAGACATAGTTAAGGTCAACGCCGCAAAAACGGAAATTCCCGACTATAAAGATAAAGCGCCCGTTTATTATAATATTGCCGAAGCTACCGAATTTTCCGCAATCGAGTTCGAAGCGCTTCTCGGAAGACCTTTGGTGGACAACGTCAAATTCAAGAAAGGAGAAATTGATTATAATTCCACCGTTGACGATATCGGAACTTGTTGGATAGGAAAACTTCTTCGTTGGGCGACATATACCTTCAGCGGCGTCGTATTGCCCAAAGGAAGTCCCGATTATATGAAGAAAATGGTGCAATTATCCGCGTTGGGTATGCCTTTACGCAATATTTACGCAATGACTAACGGTATGATCCAGAAAAAAGTCGTGGACGGACTTATCAAGCGTTGCAACGGCAGACCTTTTAACGGAATAGGAATGATTTTAAGCGGACTTCTCGGAAAGAAACCCGTAAAGAAATCCGCTATATACAAGGATTAAGCCATGAAATTGGTTATAGCGAGCAATAATGCCCATAAAATTGCCGAAATAAAAACCATAATAGGCGGTTTCTTCGAGGAGATATACTCCTTGAAGGAACTGAGCCTTGAAATAGATCCCGAGGAAACGGGGAAAACATTTGAGGAAAACGCTCTTCTGAAAGCACGTGCCGTAACAGAGGCTACGGGGATGTGTGCTCTCTCCGACGACAGCGGGCTATGTGTCGAGGCATTAAACGGAGCGCCCGGCGTATATTCGGCCAGATATGCCGGCGTCGGACACGACGACGGCGAAAACAACGCTTTGTTGTTAAGAAATTTGCAAGGCAAAACCGATCGGGCGGCGTATTTTGTCAGTTGTGTCGCGCTGACTTACCCCGACGGGAAAGAAATAATTGCAGTAGGCAGGACTTACGGAAGTATTTTAACGGAACTGAAGGGGAATAACGGATTCGGATACGATCCGTTGTTTTACAGCGACGACCTGAAGAAAAGTTTTGGCGAAGCCTCCGCAGAAGAAAAGAACACCGTCAGCCACCGCGGCAGAGCTTTGGCTGCCTTAAAAGAAAAACTAACGGGACAACACGGATAAAAGCGATTGACAAAACCGTCCGATTATGATATCATCTAAAGCGATATTCAGCGCGGAGAAATACCCAAGAGGCTGAAGGGGCTCCCCTGCTAAGGGAGTAGTACGGTAAAACGTAGCTCGGGTTCAAATCCCGATTTCTCCGCCACAGTTAAAAAACGCACAGAAATGTGCGTTTTTTTTATTTTTTATGCTTATTAGGGATTTGAACGACGGAAATAGATTGCGGTCATATTTAATGATTGTATTTAACGAAAATTGTAATTAAAGACTAATTTAAGCCGCTGTAAGTCGGACAAATGTAAAAGTTGGGTTATGTTGTGTGGCGGAAAATCGGTTAAATCGTGAGTTTTGGCGAAAAAGGCGGCGGAAAAAAGAGGTTGCATAATTTGGACGTTTGTGCTATAATATTAGCTATTATAGTTTTATAGGAGGTGGGTGATGACCTTCGTATTGTCTAAATTGAATCACGAAGATAAAGAACAGATTTCGTCTTTGGCTAAACTTGCTTATAAGAGTACCGTTATCGATTCCAAGTATTACGAAAAGTACGACGTCAAGAGAGGACTCAGGGATATTAACGGCGCGGGCGTCCTCGCAGGACTTACCGAAATCAGCGATATCATAAGTTTCAGGGAAGAAAACGGCGCTAAAGTGCCGACGAAAGGCGAACTCTATTACAGAGGTATCGATATCAAAAAACTCGTTAAAGGTTTCGTCAGCGAAAAACGTTTCGGTTTCGAGGAGACCGTCTATCTTTTGCTTTTCGGGGAGTTGCCCGATAAGAACAAGTTGGAGGAATTCAAACAGCTTCTGGTAAGGCTGAGAGCCATTCCTAAAAGCTTTGTCAGGGATATAATTATGAAAGCTCCCTCCGACGATATGATGAATTCGCTGGCAAGGAGCGTGCTTGCGTTGTATCCTTACGACCATAAAGCCGACGATTTGACCATTCCGAACGTTTTAAGGCAATGCCTCCAGCTTATTGCACAATTTCCGTCCATAGCCGTTTACAGTTATCAGGTAAACGAATATTACAACAACAATAACAGTCTTATCATTCATCAGTCGGACGATAAACTTTCGACTGCGGAAAACATTTTGCATTTATTACGACCCGACAGCCGCTATTCCGAACTGGAAGCCGAGCTTTTGGATATTTGTCTTGTCTTACACGCAGAGCACGGCGGCGGCAATAATTCCACGTTTACCGCGCACGTGGTAAGTTCGTCGGGGGCGGATACTTATTCGGTGGTGGCGGCGAGTTTAGGCTCCTTGAAAGGTCCCCGTCACGGCGGCGCAAATATTAAAGTCGTCAAAATGTTCGAAGACATAAAAGCCAACGTTCCCGACGGCGACGAAGGCAAAATGAAAGATTATCTTGCCAAAATCCTCGACAAGGAAGCCTTCGACAAGAGCGGACTTATCTACGGAATGGGACACGCCGTTTACTCTCTCAGCGACCCGAGAGCGGATATACTGAAGTATTACGTTAAATTGCTTGCCGAGGAAAAGCATCTCGACAAGGAATACGAATTTTACGAAAAAATCGAGCGTCTGGCTCCCGAAGTCATTTCCGACAGGAGAAAAATATATAAAGGCGTTTGCCCGAATATCGACTTTTATTCCGGTTTCGTTTACAATATGTTGGGATTGCCGTTAGGGTTGTTTACGCCGATGTTTGCGGTGTCACGGATAGCAGGGTGGTCTGCCCACAGGATAGAAGAACTTTCCAACAAAGGAAAAATCATTCGTCCCGGTTACTGCGGTGTTTGCGGCAGGAGAGAATACGTTTCTCTCGGAAACAGATAGTTCTTTCGAAACGTTCCATATAATAATAAAGAGAGGTATGCGTTGCGCATACCTTTTTTGTTTTAAGAAATAAAAAGCGTAATTTTGATATGGAGTTGTCAGTGTTTTAAGAGTTCGAGATATTTCTTAATCATTTCCACCGTGCCGTCTATGCCGAGATTTTCGGTATCCACGCAGAGGTGGTAGTTCTTGGCTTCGCCCCATATCTGGTTGGTAAAATAATTATAATACGCAGCACGGGCTTTATCGGTTTTGTTTATACGGGTTTTGGCATCCTTTTCCGAAAGACCTTCTCTTTCTGCCACGCGAGCTATACGGGCGGAGAGGGGAGCGTGCACGAAAACGTTAACTACGTTTTTATAACCGTGCAGCACGTAGTCGGAGCATCTGCCTACTATTACGCAAGATTCCTTTTCCGCAAGTTGTTTGATTATTTTGGACTGTTCGATATACAGTTTAACCGAAATGGGCTGTTCGTACATATAGAAAGCTCCCGTCCCCCAGAAAAACTGCGGTTTTTTCTCTTCGTTTTCGGCGATAAATTCGTGAGCAAAACCGCTTTGACGAGCAGTTTCGGCGAGAATTTCTTTATCGTAAAACTTTATGCCGAGAGCTTTTGCGAGTTCCTCCCCGACGTGGCGACCGCCGCTTCCGTTTTCTCTTCCTATGGTTATGACGAGATGTTCCATTGTTCAGACCTCCTTTAGGTTTATATAACGATAATTTCCCCTTATTTATATTATAATATTTGCATTTCGGTAAAATCAAGAGGGCTTTTGCAAAATAGCCCTTTTATGATATAATAATCTAAAGAAAAAATATTTATTCTTTAATTTTTTGGTAAAACGACCGTCGGAAATTGTTTATTATACGGAAGCGGTCGACGGAGCGGAACGCGGATGAGACACGAACACCTCGACAGAATTGCCGAACGGCTGAAGACAGGCGAAGAAAAAGCCTTCGACGAGCTTTACGACGCAACCTATAAAGCCGTTTTCGTCAAGGCGTACTCGGTTTTGAAGGACAGAATGAAAGCCGAAGACGTACTGCAGGAAACGTATCTTACGATTTACAATAAAATAGGTACCTATGTTTCGGGAACGAATTTTTTGGCGTGGATATTGACGATAGCGGGACGACTTGCGATAAACGAATATCACCGCTTAAAAAGGGAAACACCTGCCGAAGACGATTATCTTAACGTAAAAATCGGAGGAAAAGGGTTCGACGGGACGGAAAACTGGTTGGTGGACGCGGCGGGTAAAATACTGGAGCAGGATGAGTTCGAAATAGTGATGGCGGCGGTTATGGGGGGATACCGAAGACGGGAGATTGCCGAAGTTTTGGGTTTACCCGTATCGACGGTCAGCTGGAAATATAAAAAAGGACTGGAAAAACTGAAAAAATATTTGGAGGAGAAAGCGGAATGAGAATCGGAAAAATCAAAAAGACGTTGAAACGCCAATCCCGTGCGCTTTTGCCTTCGGAAGAAAATAAGGAGAGGATAAAGAGCAATCTTGTTTTTTCCGAAAATAACAACAAAATTGCCAAAACTTCTTCCCGCAAAGGATGGTTTTACGCCATAGGCGGCGCGGTGGCGGCGGTTTTAATCATTGCGGTAATTTTCGCTCTGGTGCCGACTGGCGGAACGGGATCGGCTCCCGGAACGCCGGGCGGAGATACGCCGGATCCGACTCCGCCTGTAACCGAGCTGTCCGCAAGTCAGAAAGTTTACGCTTTTTCGGCAGCGAGCGGCGGACTCACCTTAATGAATTATCGGATTTCTTCGTCCTACGCTTCGGTATCGGGCGCGTCGTTTGCTGCATTGGCTTTTACCGAAACGCCATCGGCAAACTCGGACGAAATCGCTTTAATCAATAAATATATGCTCCTTGCAGAGACCGTTTTAAGCGAAGGACTTGTTACGGTGGAAAAAGAAAGTGACTTGCCGGACTATGAAAAAATGCTTGTGACTCGTATAGGAGGGATAGACGGTTCCTTGACCGAATCGATATTGTACTACAATGAGAATATTATCGAAAAGGACGAAGAAGAAACCGAAACGTCATTAACAGGTATCCTAAAAATGGGGAATACGGTTTTTGAGGTAAGAGGAGAAAGAAGTTCGGAACAAGGGGAAGAGGAGTTGGAGTTTACCGCTACGGCAAAGGACGGTACTTACGTAGTGGTGGAACACGAGGCGGAATACGGCGAGACGGAATATTCCTACACCGTTTATGAAAAAGGAAAGAAGGTGGACGAATTTTCTTTGGAAAGCGAAACCGAAAACGGCGTGAACGAAGTGGAAATGAAAATCAAAGACGGGTCAGAGGAACTTTTGATTTTTTACCAAAGGAAAGAAGGCGAAAGATATTTTACCGTTCTGACCGAAAACAACGGGCAGAGGAAAGTTTACCGCGTAGAAGTTAACGAAGAAAACGGTAACACGTCCTACCGATATTTTGCCGAGAGCGGAGAGACGGTGGATATGGACAGGGAAGACTTTTCCGACGACGATGACGACGATGACGACGATTAAAAAAATTTTTTTTCGGAAACTTTGGCAAAATACGTTTTTCGTTTGTTTATATAGTGAAAACACCTGACAAGGAGGCGTTAAAATGAAAAAGAATTTTATATTTATTTTGGTAATAGCTTTAGTGGTTATTATGTCGGTATTGTTGGTAGCGTGTAAGGACGAAACTTTGGATTTTTCAAACGGAGACGGCGGCGGAAACATAACCGAGGGCGGCGAACAAACCGTAAACAAATCCGAAAAAGCGAATTTTGCTTTTGCGGCGGTGGGTAGCGGGGCGTTGCTGGGCGAACTTTCCGCGTCCGGCGAAGAAACCGTTCCTTCCAATGCTCCGTCCAACGGACAATATGTAACTCAGGATGAACTTCCCGCAGAGGATCTTGCTACGATTAACCGTTATCTCGGCATAGTGGAAAGTTTCCTTTCCGACAGCGGCGTGACTTTTACGGAAACCGAATCCGATAAAGAAGGATATGCTTTCAAACTGGTGGCTCAGTCTAAAGACATGACCGGGAAAGTTACGGAATTTATCCTTTACTATAACGAAACCCGCACCGTAGTAGAGGAGGACGAAACCGAAACCGTGTTGGAAGGAATAATGAGTTTTAACGGGCAGGAGTATACCGTAAGGGGAGAAAGAGAAAGTTCTTTCAACGAACACGAAATGGAATTCATAGCGTATATCGACAGAAGCAATTACGTTAAAATCGAACAGGAACAGGAAGACGGAGAAAACGAATACTCCTACACCGTGGTGGAAAACGGAGTAGCGGTGGCGGCGTTCGAACTGGAGATAGAACAGGAAGCTAACGAAACCGAAGTGGAAATTCGTTCCTATGAAAACAACGTAACTACGGTGATCGATTTCAAAGAGAAAATCGCTTCCAACGGGAAATCGCATATCGAAGCGAAATTCGTGGAAAACAACGTAATGACCCGCTTCTCGATACACGTTACCGAAAATCCCGACGGGACGGAAAGTTACCTTTATAAATTTTCCACAGGCAAAGAAGTCAATATGAACAGGTGCTGGGACGATTAAAAGATTATCGTTTTTAGCGAAAAATATTGAAGATTAAAAATAAAAGTTCGTTCCGTACAAGGAACGAACTTTTTATCTGCCGTAAAATAACGTAATTTAATTTAAGAAAGGATAATTTTGCATACAGTCCGCAAGTTGTTTTTTACTATACGATAATCCTCCTGCGGCTTTAACCAATCTGTTGAGGTTAACGATAATCAATATCGGGGTAGCGACGATACCGAATATAATTTCTAAAAGAATTATCCATACCCATCCGCGGAAAGTTGCCAGAATACCGCGTCCGCGATTAAAAAATCTGTAAACGTTGGGGATACCCATAAGTAAAATTCCTATCAGAAACAAACCAAGACTTCCTTGTAAAAAAACTATCCAACCTACAACGTAAAAAGCTAAAGCCACTAAGACGTAAACGATATAAGAATTCCGTAAACGGGTAAAATCGCTTATGTTTTGTTTAATTACGGTTTCGTAGCAAGAGGGGCAGATTTTGTTATCGTTGCACGTACAAGTGCATTCGCCGCAGATCGGTGCGCCGCAATTAGTGCAAACGGCGGTAGCCGTTCGGTCAGCGTGATAAAAACATACTTTTTGTTCCATTTGTTTAACGTTCCTTTTTATTGTTAATAAAAATTATAGCTAACTATTAGTTAGTTATCAAGCAAATTCTAACCTTCAGTTATAGGTTGAAATTAAAAATATTTCGGCGGAGCGCACAAAATGGGGAGTTTTGAAATAATTAAAAAAAGATTAAAAGAATGCATAAAAGAAAGCGGATTGACTACGGTAGAAATTGCTTCGAAAATCGGAGTGTCTTCGGGAATGGTCACTCAATATTGTACTACTCAAAAACTGCCGAGGCTGGATACTTTTGCAGATCTTTGCAAAGTGCTTAACGTTTCGGCCGATTATATTTTGGGGATAGGGAATTACTGATAATTTTCAAAGGATTTTACTGCGAAAACATTTTCGTATAGTATTGTTTCTTTGAGTGTATTTTACCGATTTCTTTTTGCGGCACGGAAAGTCAGTTCCGTCATTATTACGGTCAGTATTACGAAGAACGCAAGGTATAAGGGGAGAACGGCGAAAGTCGTTAAGTTCCCCAAAAGCCCGAACAGAGGCGGCATAAACGTGGTACCCGTATATGCGCACGCCATTTGCAGTCCGATGACGGCGCCGGAGTTTTCTTCGCCGAAATTGTGCGGGGCGGAATGGATTATACTCGGGAAAATAGGCGCACAGCCGAAACCTATTACGACAAATGCGCTTATAGGCACGGCTTCTGCGTTTACCGGAATAGCGAGAAGGATTATTCCGCATATCAAAACGGAGCTTCCTGCAAGAATAAGTTTTCGGTCGCCGAGTTTATCCGAAATAAATCCGCTTAATATTCTGCCCGAAGTTATTCCGATATAAAAAAGAGAAGCAAGATTGGCGGCTTTTTCCGCATCGAAACCTTTTGCTTCCACGAAATACGTACTCGCCCAATACATTGCCGTGGCTTCGGCAGCGCAATAGCAAAAGAAACCTATCAGAATGAAAGGCACGCCTTTTATTTTCAGCACATTTCCTATACCGATTTTTTTTCGTTTATCGACTTCGACGGTTTTAATCTTTTTCCAAAGAGGAAGGGTAAGCGCGAGCAGTGTGACGATACCGAGTTGAATACAGCCTACTATAAAAAAACCGTCGTTCCATACCGAATTCGAGAGTGCATATCCCATAACGAAAGGACTGATAATCGCTCCCACTCCCCAGAAACAATGCAACCAGCTCATATGTTTCGACGCGTAATTCAGCGCGACGAAATTATTTAATGCCGCGTCGATACCGCCTGCGCCCAGTCCGTAGGGGATGGCAAGCAGCAAAAGCATCCAAAATTCGGTGGCAAAGGAAAATCCTATCATCGCCGCCGCAGTCAGAAAAGTGCTGGCGACGGTGATGGTTCTGGTTCCGAATTTACCGACGAATTTGTCGGAAAACAAACCGGCAATTACGCTTCCTGCCGCTATAATCATCGAAACAATCCCCATAAAGGACACGGGGACGTCGAAATAAACGTGCATTATCGGCCAGCCCGAACCGAGAAGGGAGTCGGGAAGTCCGAGACCTATAAAAGCTATGTATATGATTATCAGTAAAAGAGAATACATTTCGGTTGCTTTAAGAATATATTTTCGCCTGCCGAGACCGACGAGGGGATTTTAATCTTCCGTATCGCAAGGAATTTCGCTTTGCAAATCTTCTTTTTCCGTATCCTTAACGCCTTTTTCGGCTTTTTTACGTTCGGCTATAAGACGTACTATTTCGGCGTGACGATTTTCGTTAAGGAAACATTTTTTGCGGTAAAGAGTCCAGGCTATCAAAAGCCCCGAGGCGGGGATAACGCACATACAGACCAGCAGGGCGATCTTCTTTCCTTCGGGAACTCCCGAAAGTATCTCCTTGATACCTTCTATTTTCGCTTCGTCGGTGATATCTCCTCTCGAAGCGGCGTTTTCCAGGTCGCTTATTCCGTTGGTGAAAGCCGTGACGCCTACCGCA
>ERZ1643251.2631-NODE-2631-length-17941-cov-5.753494_pt1 | contig 17941 bp, 15 predicted proteins | sample MGYA00579261_ERZ1643251 | MGnify/ENA primary metagenome ERZ1643251 (study PRJEB29033, sample SAMEA4952267) | chicken gut metagenome | biome: Broiler Chicken; feature: Gastrointestinal Tract; material: Caecum | place: Ireland | collected 2018 | study: Broiler...
TACTTTTCTTGCCAAAAGAAAGCTGCCCTCTTCGCGGCAGCTTTCCATCTGTCCCGGTTCCGGGAAATATTCAATTACTTTACAGCGCCTGTGATACCTTCTGCGAACTGTTTCTGCAATACAAAGAATACGATCATCGTAGGAACAGAGCAGAAGAGGACGCCCACCATCAGCATACCGTAATCCGTCGTATATCCGCCTGAAATATTGGCGATGAGCATCGGCATTGTCTGTGATTCCGGGATCGTCATGATAACCTTCGGCCACAGATAGGAGTTCCACGCATTCATGAATGTGATAACAGCCGCTGCCGCGTAGGTTGCTTTCATCATCGGCATGTACATACGGAAGAAGATCTTGATCTCACTGAGTCCGTCAATACGCGCCGCCTCCATGACATCTACCGGGAAGTTCCTTGAATTCTGCCGGAACATCATGATCAGGAACGGCGTCGATATGGACGGCAGAATGAATCCCCATACAGAGTTCAGAAGCTTCGCTGTTGAGAGAAGCTTGAACAGCGGGATCATCGTAGCTACCTGCGGGATCATCATGGCAAGCAGAAGCACGGAAAATACGCGGTCTTTCATCTTGTCATGATACAACTCGAATCCGAAGCCTGCCAACGAACAGATCAGGATCGCGAGCAGTGTCTGCACAATCGCGTACAGGAATGAATTTCCCATCGCGCGCCAGAGATCATTTCCCGCCACCAGATTCTGGAAGTTAGTTATAAGATGACTTCCGATCGTGATCTTACCGTTCGCCACATCGAAGGATTCGTTCGTCGCGGCGGAGATCATCCAGTAAAACGGAAATACTGACAAAAAAGCTACAATTATCAAAAATATATATGTAGGGATCAGACGTCTCTGGATCATACTTTTATTCTTTTTCTCAGTCACGAGTATCACCTACTTTCATATTGATAAATGCCAGAATCGCCACAATAATAAATACGAAGAAGGACATCGCCGTTGCGTATCCGAAGTTCGCGACGCCTTGCCCAAGGCTGTTGTTATAAATGTAATGCGACATTGTGATCGTTGCGTTCGCGGGCCCGCCGTTTGTCAGGTTGACAGACTCATCGAACAACTGCAGCGTACCGTTGATCGACATGATAAATGTCATGATGATCGTAGGCTTTAGCAGGGGAACCGTGATACCCCAGAAGGTCTTCCAGCCGTTAGCGCCGTCGATCTTAGCCGCCTCATATACAGAATACTCGATATTCTGCAGTCCTGCGAGATAGAAGACCATGTTGTACCCTGTCCATCTCCAGATCAGGGCGATAATGATAACCACCTTCGCACTCAGCGATTTACCGAGGAAATTATAATTTTCCTGCAGGATTCCCAGATTCACAAGGATCGTGTTGACCAGTCCGTCTGTCGCGAACAGGGATTTGAAAATCAAAGAATAGGAAACAAGGGAGGTCGCACACGGCAGGAACACACATGTACGGAAGAATCCCTTGAGTCTCAGGTCTCTGTTGTTGAGAAGCTGAGCCAGCAGGATCGCGAGGATCAGCATGATCGGCACCTGAATGATCAGATACAGGAAAGTGTTCCCGACAGACGTAAGGAACAGCTTATCCGCGAACATTCTCTTGTAGTTGTTAAAGATCGGTTCCGCCCACTGCATGTTTGCACTGGAACCGGTCTGCAGTGACATAATAAAAGCCTGAATCATCGGCCAGAAGGCCATGACTGCAATAAGGATTGTAGCCGGAGTCAGGAAGATCCAGCCCGCTGCCGACTGTTTGCCGAGCAGAGTCATCTTTCTTTTCTGTTTCACTTGGGCCCCTCCTTTTAATAAACGGGCAGGGTAACGGATTTCTCCGCTCCCCGCCCTGTCTCACATTTCTCTTTCAGCGTTATCTTAAGTTGTGGATCGTCTTAGTTGCCCATCTCGAAGTTAAGCTGATCTTCTGCTTCCTGCAATGCCTCCATTGTATCCGCGCCGTCGATGATCTTGATGATCGCGGAACCAACGTAGTTACGTGCTGAGTAGTGGAAGTCATTCTGCTCTACGATCTCTACGTGTGTACCCATCTCTACGATGTCAGCGTAGATCGGCTGATTGTTGAAGAACTCAACGCCTTCCTGATAAACGTCTGTCTCACCTGCCGGTGCATATGTAGAGATAACGCCGCCATCTTTCAGAGCGTTGTCATATGTTACTGTGCTGCTTCCGAATGTATAAGCAAGGAAATCTTTCGCAAGATCAACATTCTGGCAGTTGGATGTGATATACAGAGAAGATCCTCCGTTACTTGCATATCCCTCTCCGCCTTCCAGCGTCGGCATTGTCGTGATCTCCCATTTACCGCTGTTAGCTTCTACCTTCTCGATTGTCGGAAGGATCCAGTTTCCGTTCATGACGCCCGCTACCTGATCGCCCTGAATCGCTTTGTCTGTATAATCAGACCAGCTGTTCGGCATGAGCAGTGTACCGTCCTTTGCCATCTGGACGAGCTTCTCAACGATCGTTACGAGTGTCTCGTTCTCTGTGATGTACGGCTTGCCGTCCTTGAACTGGGATACGCCCTCAGCCTGAAGCATCATGTATACAAGGTCGTTACCATCGCTGTTCATGCAGAGCAGTGCTTTTCCTGTTTTCTCTTTCACTGCTTTTCCGATCTCCATGAACTCGTCCCATGTGCAGCCTGTCAGATCGTCGATCGTATATCCGGCCTGCTCCAGAAGATCTGTACGGTATGCGCATACGACTGTACCATTGTCTACCGGCACTCCGTAGTGCTCGCCGTCAATTGTTGAATAGTCGATTTTCTCAGCCGAGAAGTCGTCCCAGTTGATATCGATATCGCCGAGCGGTGTCCAAGCGTCCGGATAATCAGCTACATATCTCTGGATGTAGTGATCTTGGAAAAGAACGATGTCCGGAAGATTGGAGTAATCTCCTGCTGATCCTGCTGTTGTGATCGCATTCTCAACGTCCTCAGAAGCAGCCTGCTCAACGATCTCAAGGTTGAAATCCGGATCCACATTCTCTTTATAGTCAGCGCCCGCTGCCTCCATAGCCGGGATATTGAACGCCGGGTCCCATGCGTACAGTGTCAGTGTGTGGCCGTCTCCGCCGGATGCCGCTTCACCGCCCTTGTCGTCCCCGCCGCTTCCGCAGGCAGCAAGTGAAAATGCCATCACTCCTGCAAGCAATGCTGAAAATACTTTTCTTTTCATATTACATAACCTCCTTTTGCGTCCTGTATATTATGTCATCTCTCAGGACATCTTATGGGACAATTATATCAAGAGGCATATTCCAGATGTTTGCAGATTCATCCTCATAGTGTGCATTTTCAACCATTTTTATGTAATATGCACTATTTAATCATTTATATGTCGTGTTTTTGTCTATTTTATACACTGTCTCCCGTTACTTCTTATGCAAAATAAACTTTATCCGGACAGATTTTTTTCATCGCGCGCAGAATCTCATCATTCAGATCAAGAAGAAGCTTGATCTTTCTCCCTTCCTCAGTGATGATCATCGTATAATAAGGGATATTGTCGTCATAGGATGTATAATCATATTTTTTCAGCCTTTCGCTCCCGCCTTTTATCCTGTATTTCGCCACTTTTTCATGCCAGTTCGGCGCAACGGCCTCCATTTCCTGAAGGTTGAGCATATGCGCCTCCCTGCGGTATCGCTTTCCTGTTATGACGGCAACCGTGAAGTTTGCGCCCTCCAGTGTGTACTCATATTCTTTCTGGCTGAACACATCATAAAAAAAGTACAGGCCCACCAGCAGAAATCCCGGGAGCATGAACCCTCTTGAAAGCATAATCCCCATAAGCACAAACAGTACGCCGAAAATGACCATCACCGCTTTAAGCGCTCCCTCTCCCGCTTTCTTTTTTCTTTTCACCTGTGCCGTGATCTTATAATTATACATAATTCTACCATCCTTCCTCCGAGCGAATCTGATACTTCAATATCTGCTGTTCATAGTTTTCCGGCCGCTTGCGCCACTGGGCCGGAGTCACACCCGTAATGTGCTGAAAATTACGGTTAAATGTAGAACTGACTGTAAAACCGCACTTTGCCGCGATGATAGCCACCGGCTCGTCCGTTTTTTTCAGATATTCACACGCGGCCTGTATCCTGACCAGATTAATATATTCCAGCGGACTCATATTCATATAAGACAGAAAAACTCTTCGGAAATGCGTCTCGCTTATGTGCGCCCACTTTGCAATATCGCCCACTTTGAGGGGTTCGCTGTAATGGTCGCTGATATAGTCGAGAACGCGGAAAATCAAATTACCCCTTTGTACCCCCCCCCCTGTATTTCTCGCGTACCCTAAAGTGCCCTCTCCGTTTGTACGCGCTATCTCCATAAGCAATGCAGTCATAAGCGCCTCTGCTTCTTCCTGACAGAACGCCTCCCCTGTCCGCATAATATCCATAATCGTTCTGATCAGCTCCCCCATATACCGGTATTTGCCGCTGTCGGCAAGCGCGGCCCGGCTGTTGACCGCGCGCAGCATCTGCTCCATCCGTCCCGGCGATCCCGCCGCCATCTTCCCAAGAAGCTTTTCTACATCCACAAAAAGATATTCCCACTTGCTTAATTTCCCCGGCGCACTGTTCGTAGTATGCAGGTAATTGGAAGGTATAACAGTAAACTCTCCGCCCTGATACGGAATTTCCTCCTCCCCAAGCACCATTCTCCCGCTTCCCTCGTAGCAATATCCGATCTCAAGGTAATTGTGGAAATGCAGATAATCAATATCCCTCTCGTATTTCTGCCTCCACCTTTCCCCGAGCAGCGCAAAAAGCGCGCAGTTTTCCGGCATTTTATAATAACGGAATTCAGCCACCTGTTTCTTCTTTCGCATGACAGTCCTCCTGTATCATCCAAAACTTTCAGTCATATCTCTTTGCGAGAGTGCTGTTAATTATCATATGTGAAAATCTCTCTTTCGTCAATCGCACAGTAAATCTCCGGGCAATGCACGGCAGCGCAAACTAATCCTTACTTCTCGTTTACGCCCCGCGCACCGCCCGGAGATCCGCAGTCAGCCGTTTCATACGGCCAGATATAAAATTAATCTTTAAAAGTCTTCCATCTTATAGCGCTTCATCATGGCGCCGTACTTCATGCGGATGACTTCATTTCTTTTGAGCACATCTTCTTCGTTGCCCACATACTGGCAGCGGATGCAGTAATACTCATCTTTACCCTTATCATAGAACATATCGATATCAAGGTCACGCATAAAGCACAGCGGACAGCGATAGTTTAATTTTCCTTTTCCAGACTGAGCCATGTAGACACTACCTCCTTATCAGAAACTTCTGTCGAATATCCCAGAGTGAACATCGGGGAGAATGCGTATCCCTCACGGACATAGCCTTTTGCGGAAGCCTTATCCATCCTCATGGATACTTTCGTCTCGATGGCAGGGATGACAGCGCTCACACTCTTAGCACCTTCCATCTCTTCTCCCCTGCATTTGTACTCGTAGCTGATGCTCTTTTCTTCCCCGTCCTTTGTGCATGCCAGCGTAATGCCCGTCATGTCCTCCGGATACTCCGTGGTGCCGTAGCACGCTACCATGTACTCATTAAGCTCTACCTTTGCTGTCGGATCGCTAATCTCAAGGATCGTCCTCTCGATCTGGATATCCGAGCTTCCCTCCGCGAAGATCACTCGTGTCTGCAGCTTGAGCGTCAGCTCATAGAATTCGATGTCCACAGGATCAAGCGTCAGGATCCTCTTCTTTTTGCCGTCTCCCATATCCTCCTCTGAGAAATGCGCTTTTGTCCGGCACAGACAGAGATCGACTTCCTCACCTTTGTATGTCAGCTTGGCGCTGCGCACGGTTCCTTCCCCCGCGTAATGCGTGAAGTATCCGGCTCTGTACTTCTCCTGAATCAGGAAGGGGTAGGATGCGTCCTGCACATGCTTTGTGCCGATGCCGACCTCCCATTTCAGCTTCGCCGCATAAGGACGGAGATCTACGATCGCGCCGCCCTGATCCATATTGACGCAGGCTCTCATATAAGGATCGCAGTACCAGAAGAGCTGCTTGTCAGATCCGTAAAGAATATCCTTCCACAGCGCGCACTCTGGTTCTGTGTAGGTCTTTTTCTCGCGGTAATAGTCCGCAAACTCAGCCATGGTCATATCGTCCAGCTTGCCTTCTTTTTTGAGCTTGCCGTAATACGCCATGCCGTCCTCATAGGATTTTTTAAGAAGCTCATAGGGCGCTTCCCAGCGGCCCATCTTGTTCAGCCACCCGGGACCGACGAACATCATGTTATATGCGTATCCGTTATTGTATTTCTCTAAGGCGCGGTACTGGTCGATGATATTGTACAGATACGGGAACTCCCATGTCTTTGTGTCATAGATCATTCCGCGCAGCACGTTCTGCGGATGAGTCCCGAAGTTGGAGCCGTTTCCGTCATAGCATGCCAGCAGATCTCTGGAGAGATGCGGGATCGCCACGATACCGCTGTCTTCCGCCTCATTCGCCGCAGGAGCGTGTGTATTCTGCTTGGACGGAATCCACGGATTCCACGGGCCGCCGTCGAACAGCGTGTACCATGAGTTGTTGCACGTATGATATGCCTTTGGCCCCTCCTCCCAGCAGGTCGCGATGGCGCACTTCACTGACGGGTATTTCTCTTTGATGTAATTGGTCAGTTCCGCGTCCATGTAGTAGGAGCCTGTGGACTCCGGATAAAAACCGAAGATATCATAGAATTTTCCGAACACGTCGTCCACGATGGATTTCTTATCTTCTAAAGAGAACATCCAGATGCAGAAATCCTTTGTCTTATATTTTTCGCGGAACTGCTCACAGGGAAGTCCCAATAGAGACAGGGCGATCTCGTCGCCGTACTTCTCGTGGTCTTCTTTTGCGATACGGATCGCCTCCTCATTAAAGAGGGACGCATACGTCATATGTATTGTCACCTTCAGGCCGTTCCTATGCGCAGTTTCCTGCTGAAACTTGAAGATATCCAGAGACTCTGTCAAAAGAGACTCTCTTCCGATATCCTCTTCTTTCCCGTGTCCGGTCACCTTCTCAGCATACTCCGGCACCATCTCGGGACGGTGAATAATATTCACAATAAATTTATCCATGTTCCTCGTACCAAACCTTTCTGTCTATAATGACGCCGGTTTCACATTCCCGGCTGTTTCATAGCTTTTGCTGCCTCACGGCTGGAAATCCCGGATCGTTTCCAACGCTTTCAGCGCGTGTCCGTCATAGTCGAACAACGCCTGATTCGCCCATTCGTTCCCTCCGGGCCCCTTCTCCCCGGTATACTTTAGAGCCTCCTCATTCGCCCAGCCGCTGCCGGGAACCGGAAGCCAGCCCGGCTCCCAGTAATAGAAGCCGGTCGCCCCCCTCACGCGGGAGATCCTTGTCATGAAGTCCTGCATGAAGTCACTCTGCCCTTCCGGGGTCATGGGATACTCCACCTTCGCCGCAAGCTCCGGCTTCGTGGCCATGCCTTTCCGCTCATCCGCGCCAAGCTTTTCATAGGACGCGTAGTCTTTCATCGTATGTCCCATAGACACCTCTGCCACGATCAGCTCTTTCCCATAACGTTCTGAGATGTCATTCATATTGTCTTCAAGCTGCTGCAAAGTCCCGTGCCAGAACGGATAATAGGATAAGCCGATGACGTCAAAATCCTCGCCCCGCTTCATGAACTCGTCAAACCATGTCCTGTAGAGTTCATTATTTCCCCCGTTATCCAGATGCAGCATGATCGGAAGATCCGGCGCAACGCTTCTCGCGGCCCAGATCCCGGCGTTCAGAAATCTCGCGATGTTCTCATATTCCGGCACTTTTCCGTAAGGCCAGAGCAGACCATTTGACAGCTCGTTCCCCACTTGGATCATCGTCGGGAATACTCCCGCTTCCTTGAGCGCGAGCAGAGTCTCTTTTGTAAAATCACAGACCGCCTCTTCAAGCTGCGGTACGGTCATTCCCTGCCATGCCTTTGGAATACACTGTTTCCCCGGATCTGCCCAGAAATCACTGTAATGCACATCCAGAAGCAGTCCATATCCCAGATCCTGCGCTCTTTTTGCCAGTTCGATCGTAGTTTTCAGATCATTGTTCCCGGCCCCATACGGGATGCCGCTTTCGCTGTATGGATCATTCCAGAGCCTCAAGCGGATGGAGTTTGCCCCGTATTCCTTGAGGATCTCCAGCAGGTCTTTCTCCTGCCCGTCTTTGTAGTATTTCGCGCCAAGCTGTTCCAGCTCCTTCAGCGAGGAGACATCCATCCCCTTGATAAATGGTTTCATATCATTTTCCTTTCCATCATTTACTCTTTCATATGTAAGCCGCGTATCGGCATCAGCCTTTGACCGCGCCTCCTGTCACACCTTCTACATAGAACTTCTGCATGATGATGAACAGGATCGAGATCGGGATCGATACGATCACGCCGCCCGCGCAGAACTGGGTGAAGTATGTATTGATCAGGCTCTTTTCAAGCATGTTGTAAAGTCCGATGGCAACCGTCCACTGGGATGCCACGCCTGAATTGAGCATCATCTTCGCGTACACGAAGTCCATCCACGGTACAAGGAACGAACTGATGACCGTGTACACGATGATCGGTTTACTCATGGGCATGACCACCCTGAAAAACACCTTCGCCTCGCTGGCTCCGTCCAGATACGCCGCCTCCCTTAAGGATACTGGCACCGTATCAAGGAAGCCTTTCGCGATCAGATAACCCAGACCGGACGACGCCGAGTATACGAAGATCAGTCCTAAGTGGCTGTTGGTCAGTCCGATACTCTTTAGGATAAAGTACACGGCGATCATAGCCAGAACGCCCGGGAACAGGTTGATGATGACCGCGATATTCATCAGGGTCTTTCTTCCTTTAAAACGCATACAGGATGTCGCGTATGCCACCATCAGCACAAACGCTGTGGAGATAATGCAGGTAAAGCATGCGATGAGGAAAGTATTCCAGAACCACTTCGGGAACTGCGCTACGGTATCTGCTCCGAAAAGCAGGTTCTTATAGCTGTCGGCTGCCCATTCTTTCGGGAAGAACGTGGAAGTGTTCATACCTGTATATTTGCTGAAAGATGTGGCAAGGAGCCATACGATAGGCACAAGCCAGACTACCGCCAGAAACGCCAGAAGCACATGTCTTACAACATCTGAAACCTTAATCTTCATTATTGGTACACCTCCTCACGGTCGCCCTTGGTCATCCGGTTAAACGCGATCAGGGTAAATGCCGCGCAGATCACAAAGACTACAATACCGATCACGGCAGCCATCTTGTAGTTGTAGTATTCCTGCGTCAGACGGAACAGCCATGTGACCAGCAGGTCTACCTCTTTTGCCTGCGAATTGGCAAGCGCCTGATTCGTGGTCGTGTAAACGTCCTGCGTCAGCAGGTAGATCACGTTAAAGTTGTTGATATTTTTAACAAAGTCCGTCACCAGAGCCGGCCCTGTGATAAAGAGCACATACGGCATGGTGATGTGGCGGAAGATCTGTGTCGGCGTCGCGCCGTCGATGCGCGCGCTCTCGATCTGGTCTGTCGGAAGGTTCATAAGCACTCCCGTCGCGATCAACATCTGGTATGGAACACCGACCCAGATGTTGATGATAATGATCATTACATGCGCCCATCCCGGTGAGGACAGGAACGGTATGTACGACGTACTGATCAGTCCTACATCTCTGAGGAAGTCCGTCAGTCCGATACCTGCGCAGATCGTGTTGACGATACCGCCGTCAGCGAAGAAGTTCCTTACAAGAAGCAGGGAGACGAACTGCGGAACAGCGATCGTCACCATGAAGAGTGTACGCCACATCTTTTTCATCTTTACACGCTTGTGGTTGATCAAAAGCGACAGCAGGATACCGCCGATATAAGTTGTGAATGTAGAGAACAGCGCCCATACCAACGTCCAGATAAGAACCCTGACAAAGGAATAGCCGAACGTGATTGTCAGGCCGCCGCCTCCGAACAGGCTGATAAAGTTATCCAGTCCCACCCATGTAAAAAGCTCTGTGGGCGGCATGTGCTGCTGGTCGTAATTCGTGAACGCCACTAATATAAGAATCAGGAGCGGCACGACCGTAAATACTACGACTCCCGCAACCGGAAGCGCCAGCAACGTTTTATAAAAGTTCTCGTTCCTGTAACTGTTCAGATCCTCGCGGAATGTATTGATGTGCTCCCCGTTTTCCGCCATTTTCTGCAGCTCATAGGCATTCTTGACATTGGCAATCCAGATCACAAGAAATGCCGCCCAGACCACGATGCTTACAACGGAGAACAAAAGGATCATGAAAGAATTGTCATAGTCATTGACTTCATTTTTCATGGTCATCGGGTTGAATTCCGACGCCCTCTTTACTGTTCCCAATGTCCCGAACTTCGGTATATACTGTGCCGAGCACACGGCGCTGAATACAATGACCAGCGCCTCAAAAATAGTGATAAGGACGGATTTCACATACTGTTTCCTGCGGAAATACCCCGCGCCCATCCAGATCATGGAAAGCTTTACGAAAAGGTCGCCTTTCGCTACAGCTTCTCCGAACCCCCGAAAAAATCTTCCGATACCGCCAAAGAACCCGGCGGCTCTGCCTTTGGATTTTTCCATTTTTCTCTCCTTCCCAATCATTAGTTGACCGGAGCAGTCGCTCCTTCTACCAGAGTGTCAAGCGCTGTCTGTATACCGGCTGCGTCATCCGCCTTGAGTTCGCCCTTTGCAACCATCTCGCCGAACGTCTTTGCCGGATCCCAGTAGTTCTGTCCCGCGAACTGTACGACACCGAACTCATTCTGCGCACCGAGAGCTGCAAGCGCTTCATTGGACTGTACCGCATCTGACGCAAGCACTACCTTGTTGGACGGCCCGATCTGGCGCTCGTCAAACTGTGTCTGCTGCGCATCTTCGTTGGTGATCCAGTCCGCAAGAAGTGCCGCCCATCCCGCATTCTCTGAGTGAGCATTTACACCGACCATCTTGTAGCCGGATACAGAAGCCTGCTGGAGCTGGTCTCCCGCGATCGTAAAAGTCGGAAGCTTTGTAGCTGCGTACCCGTCGCCGAATGCTTCCTGCGCCACTGTTGCATCCCATGTACCGGAAACTGCCGCGCAGAGCTGCCCGGACGCGATCTGGTTGGACATATCGCCGTCAGCAACTGCCATAAATGCCGGATTTCCCGCAATGTTCAACATTGCCTGCGCAACTTCCACCCCTGAGTAGTCCGCTTCGCCGTTCCAGTCAATTGATGTGCTACCGTCATCATTAAGACCTGTAGTGAATCCCGCACTGTAGAAGAAGGATGCGTCATACCATCCAGATGCCAGTGTCATAGCAACCTTCTTTCCTGCCCCACCGGCTTTTTCAAGCATTGTATCCCAAGACGCCACATCATCTGCGGAAAGAACGTTAGAATCATAATACAGGAAGTATCCGTTATCCGCTGTTCTCGGGAACGCATACAGTGTCCCGTCAAATGTACATGCCTCAACAGAATCTTCCGTATTCGCGCTCTCAATGTCTGCGACGCTCTTGCCTGCATACGCCTGAAGAGCCTCGTCCATCTCATCAATAGACTGAAGTGCGCCCGCATTCACAAGATCCGGGAGCTGGTCAGACGCGAATGAGTAAACATCAGCCGCAGCTTCAACATCTGTAAGGATCGTATCTTTTGCCGTAGATTCACTTTCCACACCGACTTCCACTGTAATGTCTGCTGCGTCCGCATACTCCTTGGCAAAGGAATCCGCCATCCCTTTCAGGAACTCCTGATCTTCCTCTGCACCCCACATCCTCAGAGTTACTGTCTGTTTCTCGCCGGATGCCGCGCCGCCTTCACTCTCTTCTTTCTTGCCCCCGCAGCCTGCAACAAGTACAGACACCATTGCCGCTGACAACAACACACTTACCAACTTTTTCTTCATGATTAACCTCCTTCGCCGGAAAATTTTACACCGGCTTTGCATTTTACGGCTTGCGCTTTTGCGCAAGCGCTTGTTCTATTAAAGATAATAACACGCATTGTCGCTCTTTACAATAGCTATATTTACCATTTATGACAGCCTCGCTTTATACATTTTCTACAAAAAACAACCCCTAAATTTGCGCAAATAGCGCAAATTTAGGGGTTTTGACTCTTTCCTTTTCTATTGCTCCGGCAAGAATCTTTATTTTGTCGATTCCTTTAATACCACTTCATAATCCAGCCATGTCTTACGGGAAACCTCTTTTCCTTCCAGCATATCGAGAAGGGTTGCGCACGCAACGCGGCCGATCTCTGTGTTGTCAAATCTCAACGTGGTGACGGAGACCGGATAATTGTCCAGCACTTTACTGTTGTGGCAGGAGGCCACACGCATATCGACAGGAATACGCGCTCCCTGTGCCCTAAGCTCATCAAGGACAATATTGCAGACTGCGTCGTCCTGACAGATGATGCAGTCCACCCGTTTTCCCAGAAGCTCGTCCACATGGCTGCGCATCGCGGATTCCGTCTTTTCCTCACGGAATATCAGGCTTTTATCAATCTCAACGCCAACGTCCCGGTGCGCACGGATATAACCATTGTACCTCGCCTCATCGACAAGAAGGTTTTTCGAGTTCCCCATGTAAGCGATCCTCCTCCACCGACGCGATAACAGAATACTCGTAAGGTCACGGCAGGCGCCTTCATTATCATGGTCGATCTGAACAACCTCCTCATCATCCAGCGAACCGATCGCGACAAAAGGAATCCCCTTTGATTTCAGAAAAGAAGCGAACACATCCTCTTTGTAGGTGCTGCCCAATATCATGCCGTCAACCTTCCTGTTGTCGATCAGCCTCTTTAGCTGACTCGTGTCTTTCCCACTTGTAGAGACCACGAACATATCGTACCCTCTCGCCTGCGCCACTTCATTTACCCCGCACATGCACAGATAAAAGAAAGGCAGCGCCACCACGCCTTTCACATCCGGGATGATGATGGCAATATTATTTGTTCTGGATTGCGCAAGGCTTTTCGCAATACCGTTCGGGTGATAATCATGCTCCTCTATAAATTCCAACACACGCCTGCGGGTTGCCTCGCCGATCCTCCCTTTCCCTGATATCGCTCTGGACACCGTGCTGACAGACACTCCGAGGACTTCCGCCACATCGTTGATGGTCATTTTTTTATTCTGGATTTTCCCCCGCTTTTCTTCCATTTTCACACCCTCTTCGCCGAAATACTTTCTTCCAGTATGCCCCATCCCCTTTGCTATGTCAACAATTTGCGCAAACACAGGCTAGCGCGGCGGAAAAGATACCCATTTTTCGAATAACTTTTCCGCCGCGCCCGTGCAGCACTCTGACCGTTTATTCGCTGCCTTGCACCTCGGGCAGCGCAGAAAACAGGTCTTATTTCAAAAACCTTTCTAAGTTGTCCATGGAAATCCCTGTTTTCGTCCGTTCGATTCAGGGGGACAGCGAATTGGGCATATTCCCCTAGACTTCGAAGATCAGATCACCGTAAGACGGCATCGGCCATGCTTCTTTGTCCACGATCATCTCCAGCTTGTCGACCGGGGCGCGCAGCGCCTCCATCGCCGGAAATACATCTGTATGGTAGAAGTTCGCCTGAACGGCTCCTTCCTCTTTTACCGCCGCTTCATTCGTCACCTTGACCAGAGCGTCCAGAGCTGACTTTGTCTCACTCATAAGCTCTGTTACCTGATTCAGGCAGTCAAGCTGGACCGAAGCGTCTGCGCCCGCAGCCTTAACCGTATTCACGGTATCCGCAAGAGTCTTCGTATATTTGATAAAGGCGGGAAGGAACTGCTTGCTCGCCATGTCGATCATTGTCCTCGCCTCAATATTGATCGCTTTTGCGTATGTCTCGTACTGGATCTCCGCACGGGACTCTAGCTCTGCCTTTGTAAATACGCCGAACCTCTCAAAGAGAGCCACCGCCTTATCTGTAGTGATGGCAGGAATGGCCTCAACCATGGAGCGGATGTTCGGAAGCTCTCTTTTCTGCGCCTCTTCAACCCACGCCTCTGAATATCCGTCGCCGTTAAATACAATCCTCTGGTTCTCCGTCGCGTACTCTTTGATCAGATCATGTACTGCCAGTTCGAAATCATCTGACTTCTCAATCACATCACACGCATCCGCAAATGATTCCGCGACAATCGTATTAAGCACAATGTTCGGAGACGCAATAGAGTCTCTTGAGCCGACCATGCGGAACTCAAATTTATTTCCTGTAAACGCAAACGGCGATGTACGGTTTCTGTCGGTCGCATCTTTCGCAAGATCCGGCAGAGTCCTCACGCCTGTCTGCAGCTTCCCGCCTTTCAGACTGTGCGTCGCCTCTCCTGTGCTGATAAGCTGCTCCATCACATCTTCAAGCTGTTCTCCGAGGAATATGGAAATGATCGCCGGAGGAGCCTCGTTTGCCCCAAGTCTGTGGTCATTTCCCGGATCAGCCGCGGACTCTCTTAACAGATCCGCATGCCTGTTCACCGCCCGCAGAATACACATGAGTACAAGGAGGAACTGCGTGTTTTCATGCGGAGTCTTTCCGGGATCAAGCATGTTAATCCCATCGTCCGTAGTGATCGACCAGTTGTTGTGCTTACCTGAACCATTGACTCCCGCAAACGGTTTCTCATGAAGCAGGCATTTCAGTCCGTGCCTGCACGCCACACGCTTTAGCGTCTGCATCACGATATGGTTGTGATCCACAGCGATATTAGCCTCCGCATAGATCGGTGCAAGCTCGTGCTGCGCCGGAGCCACCTCGTTGTGCTGTGTCTTTGCGGTAACCCCCACTTTCCAGAGTTCTTCATTCACATCTTTCATAAACGCCGCGACTCTCTGACGGATTGTTCCGAAGTAGTGATCGTCCAACTCCTGTCCCTTCGGCGGCATCGCCCCAAAAAGTGTGCGTCCTGTGTAGATCAGGTCTTTTCTCTCAAGGAATTTGTCTGCGTCCACAAGGAAATACTCCTGCTCCGGCCCAACTGACGGAGTCACTTTCTTTGACGTTGTATTTCCAAAAAGACGGAGCAGACGCAGCGCCTGCGTATTAATCGCCTCCATTGACCGCAGAAGCGGAGTCTTCTGGTCAAGCGCCTCGCCTGTGTAGGAACAGAACGCGGTGGGGATGCACAGTGTCGCGCCTGCCGCGTCCTGCCTTACGAACGCCGGAGAGGTGCAGTCCCACGCTGTATATCCTCTCGCCTCAAAAGTCGCCCTCAAGCCTCCCGACGGGAAGGATGACGCATCCGGTTCTCCCTTGATCAGTTCTTTTCCCGAAAAGCTCATCAGAACCTTTCCGCTCGGCTGCGGGGCCGAGATAAAGGAATCGTGCTTCTCCGCCGTAACTCCTGTCAGCGGCAGGAACCAGTGCGTATAGTGCGTTGCGCCCTTCTCAATGGCCCACTCTTTCATCTCGTGCGCGATAACGTCCGCAGTCTCAAGGTCCAGTTCCTTTCCTTCCTGAATTGTTCGTTTCAGTTTTTTGTAAACCTTGTTCGGAAGACGCTGCTGCATCACAGTATCATTAAATACATTTTCTCCAAATATCTCCGCCACATTGATCTTATCAGTGCTCATATGTAATCCCTTCCTTCCTGTCTGGCTTCGACATGGAAAAAGGGCACTCCACGCTATGCTGGAACGCCCTTGTTCATGTCTATGACAGACAGTATAACCCACCCGCCTTCAAAAGGCAAGTATTTTTTTGCATTTTGTTACAGTTCAGCCATCAGAAACGGGCAGGACGATCTATGCTTGCATAAAGATCGGCCCGCTCCATTCCTGATGAGATGAGCGCCTTTTCATGAGTAAAACAGTGGCGGCAGCCACAATAAGCACACGGTGCAGTTTTACGAATGGCGCGCGCTGAACTGTTACTGAACAGTCAAATTCAGGCCTTTCCTACAGAGCCGAATAATTCCATCTTTTCTTTCACTGTAGCCATGATAGCTTCTGTACCCGGCTTGAGCAGCTTGCGGGGATCGAAGCCTTTTCCTTCCTGATCCTTTCCAGCCTCGATGTACTCGCGTGTAGCTGCCGCGAAGGAAAGCTGGCACTCTGTATTAACATTGATCTTTGCAACACCCAGATCGATCGCTTTCTTGATCATATCTTCCGGGATGCCTGTACCGCCGTGAAGCACGAGCGGCATCTCGCCTGTCTTCTGCTGGATCGCATCCAGAGTCTCAAAGCTTAAACCTTCCCAGTTGTCCGGATATTTGCCGTGGATGTTGCCGATGCCTGCCGCAAGGAAATCAATTCCCAGATCCGCCACCATCTTGCACTCGTTCGGGTCCGCGCACTCACCTTTTCCGATTACGCCGTCTTCCTCGCCGCCGATGGAGCCAACCTCAGCCTCGATGGACATATTGTTGTCATGCGCGATCTTAACAAGCTCTTTTGTCTTTTCTACGTTCTCGTCGATCGGATAGTGTGATCCGTCGAACATGATGGAGGAGAAACCTGCCTCAACACATTTCAGGCATCCTTCGTAGCTGCCGTGATCCAGATGAAGAGCAACCGGAACCGTGATGTTCATCTCCTCGAGCATACCGTTTACCATACCTACAACAGTCTTATAGCCTGTCATGTATTTTCCTGCGCCCTCGGACACTCCAAGGATAACCGGGGAATTCAGATCCTGAGCCGTCTGAAGGATCGCCTTCGTCCACTCAAGGTTGTTGATGTTGAACTGTCCCACTGCGTAGTGGCCTGCTTTTGCTTTCTTAAGCATTTCTGTAGCTGATACTAACATATTCTTTTCCTCCACTTCTCAATCCCGGCGTCTGCTGTGCCGCCGGAAATGCTTTATTTAGAATCTGCATCTATTATAGCCCATCAGAGAGAAAAAGACAATAAAAAAGAATTCCCGGGACAAGGCCGTTACATGCTTTCCCGCTCCCGCCGCCATTGTATATCTACTCCCCCAAACAATTGCACCCATTTCCCCGACCGTTGGAATATTCCGGCAGGGGCTTCGCAAGTTGCTGCATTTGTGTTAAAATTAAGAAGCAGGGAACTCCCTCAGTTATTAAAACCTTAGATACTAAACTTGCGCGTTTAAAGGCTGAACATTCTCCGGCCAAAATCGCTCAGAATTGAGCGATACCCACAACGCAGCTGTCAATACTCTCACCATGAAAGGATGTGTTACCATGCCATTACCACAGCAGAACAACCAGTACACGATTGATGATATCTATGCACTGCCGGACGGGCAGCGGGCAGAACTGATAGATGGCCAGATGTATATGATGGCTCCGCCGACACGGAGACACCAACAGATACTCGGCGCTCTCTATCGTAAAATCGCTGACTACATTGACAGAAAAGGGGGCTCTTGTGAGGTAGATATCGCTCCATTTGCCGTCTTTCTGAACGCAGATGATAAAAACTATGTCGAACCGGATATCAGTATTATATGCTCACCTGAGAAGCTCACAGACAAAGGATGCAACGGTGCCCCTGACTGGATCATTGAGATTGTCTCCCCGGGCAGCAGGCGTACAGACTACTATACCAAATTGTTTAAGTACTGCACTGCCGGAGTAAGGGAATACTGGATTGTTGATCCGGAGAAAAAAAGGATCACGGTCTATTCCTTTGAGTCCGACGACACCGCAGAATATACTTTCTCTGAGGTCGTCAAAGCCGGGATCTATGATGATCTGGAGATTGATTTCAGTTCAATGGATATCTAAAAAACGGTTGCCGCTCCACACCATTGCTGGAGCGGCTTTCCCTCTTTATGAACTGAAATACAGACACATCATCACAGACAAAACCTCCGTCATAATGTTGGTGGCCTGCCCCTTGTTTGCCTTTAATATGATGCTGTACTTACAGCATTAAATCAGCTTTGAAGAATAAATATTTTTCGCACTAAAAGGCAGGACTTTATAGCAGATT
>ERZ1643251.2633-NODE-2633-length-17935-cov-4.421197_pt1 | contig 17935 bp, 14 predicted proteins | sample MGYA00579261_ERZ1643251 | MGnify/ENA primary metagenome ERZ1643251 (study PRJEB29033, sample SAMEA4952267) | chicken gut metagenome | biome: Broiler Chicken; feature: Gastrointestinal Tract; material: Caecum | place: Ireland | collected 2018 | study: Broiler...
TCCGCGTCTGTGTCCGTAATGAAGGAATTAAGAGTCACAACCACAGGCACACCGTATTTCTGTATATTTTCAATATGCTTCTCAAGATTTACAATCCCTTTTGCAAGGGCCTCTAAGTTCTCCTGTGCGAGATCAGCCTTTGCAACCCCACCATTATACTTCAAAGCGCGCACAGTTGCAACAAGAACAACGGCGTCCGGCTTTAAGCCAGCCATGCGGCACTTGATGTCAAAGAATTTCTCCGCTCCGAGATCCGCGCCGAATCCGGCTTCCGTGATGGTGATATCGCTCAATTTGAGCGCCATCTTTGTCGCGCGCACACTGTTGCAGCCGTGGGCGATATTGGCAAACGGCCCGCCGTGGACAAGCGCCGGCGTGTGCTCTAACGTCTGGATAAGATTCGGCTTGACGGCGTCCTTTAACAGCGCTGTCATCGCGCCTGTCGCATGCAGGTCGTCCGCTGTCACAGGCTCCCCGTCAAAATTGTAAGCGGCCACGATCTTGCCAAGCCTTTTCTTCAGATCCGCAAGATCATCGGCAAGACAGAGGATCGCCATGATCTCAGAGGCGACGGTGATCACAAAATGGTCTTCTCTTACCATGCCGTCCATCTTATTGCCAAGTCCTACCACGATATTGCGCAGCACACGGTCATTCATGTCAAGACAACGTTTCCACACAACCTGTCTCGGGTCGATGCCGAGCTGATTGCCCTGCTGGATGTGATTGTCCAGCATCGCGGCGAGGAGGTTGTTGGCAGAGGTGATCGCGTGGAAGTCACCGGTAAAGTGAAGGTTCAAATCCTCCATGGGAACGACCTGTGCGTACCCTCCGCCGGCCGCCCCGCCCTTGATGCCGAAGCACGGCCCCAGAGAAGGTTCACGAAGCGCAATCAGAGCATTTTTCCCCAGCTTTGCCATGGCCTGCCCGAGGCCGACCGTGGTCGTTGTTTTTCCTTCTCCGGCGGGCGTAGGATTGATGGCAGTGACGAGCACCAGCTTACCGTCTTCCCGGTCTTTAATCCTCTCCCACAGCTCATCGGAAAGCTTTGCCTTATATTTCCCATAAAATTCAAGCTCTTCCTCCGCGATGCCTGCGCGCGCCGCAACATTTTTAATGTGTTCCATCTGCGCCTCCTGCGCGATCTGAATGTCTGTCTTCATCATGATCTCCTCCTCTGCATCTTTTGTGCTGACTTACTGACTGCTTAGATATTCTTCAAATTCTTCCTTTGTCATGAGTACCTTCCTCGGCTTCGTGCCCTCCTCGGGTCCTACGACGCCCGCCTCGGCAAGCTGATCCATGATACGCGCGGCGCGGTTGAAGCCGATCTTAAACATCCGCTGCAGCATACCGATGGATGCCTTTTCCTTATCGATGATAAGCTGTCCTGCCTCCGCAAAATATGTATCTCTGTTGTCGCCGTCGTCCGCTGCTCCCGCTCCGCCGGAACCTGATGCGGGAAGATCCGCGTTCATGTGTTCTTCAAGCTCGTCATTGTAATCCGTATTCTGATTATGGCTGATCAGATAATCCACCACATCCTGCACTTCTTTATCAGAGACGAAAGAACCCTGCACTCGCACTGGCTTCGGGTACCCGGAAGGATAAAAGAGCATGTCTCCTTTTCCAAGCAGCTTTTCCGCCCCGTTCATGTCGATGATCGTCCGGGAATCCACGCCCGACGACACAGAAAACGCGATCCTTGAGGGCATGTTCGCCTTGATCAGTCCGGTGATGACATTGACGGACGGTCTCTGCGTGGCAAGGATCAGATGAAGTCCCGCCGCCCTCGCGAGTTGCGCCAGACGGCAGATGGCTCCTTCCACCTCCCCGGGCGCGACCATCATCAGATCTGCCAGCTCGTCGATGATAATGACAATCTGCGGGAGCTTCTTCTTAATCTCTTCTCCCGTCTCTCCTTTTGCCACCTTCGCGTTGAAGCCTTTTAAATCTCTTACATTATATTCCGCAAACAGCTTGTAGCGCTTCTCCATCTCGGCAACCGCCCAGTTTAAAGCTCCCGCCGCCTTCTTCGGGTCTGTGACCACGGGGATCATCAGATGCGGGATGCCATTGTAAACGCTCAATTCAACTACTTTCGGGTCTACAAGGATGAGCTTCACATCCTCCGGATCTGCCTTATAAATAAGGCTCATGATCAGTGTGTTGATGCAGACAGATTTACCCGAACCTGTAGCGCCCGCCACCAGAAGATGGGGCATCTTCGCGATATCCGCCACAACAACCTTCCCGGCGATATCCTTGCCCGCCGCAAAGGAAAGCAGGGATTCGCTCTTTTTAAATTCGTTTGACTCTAACAGATCGCGGAGCATGACAGCCGTATTTTCATTGTTCGGCACCTCAATACCGACTGCCGCCTTTCCCGGGATCGGCGCCTCGATCCTGAGATCTGCCACCGCAAGGTTCAGCTTAATATCATCCGCCAACCCCACGATGCGGCTCACCTTCACGCCCTGATCCGGCTGGAGTTCATAGCGGGTGACAGAGGGGCCGCAGCTTGCGTTCGTCACATGGACGCCCACGCCGAAATTCTGCAGTGTCTGTTCCAGCTTAAGCGCAGTCGCCCTAAGATGGGCATCTGAGTCTCCACCAGTTTTCTTCCCCTTTTTCAGAAGGGACAGGGGCGGCACATGATAGACAGGCTGCACCTTCTCCTGCTCTTTCTGCACGGTCTGCGCCACCTGTTCTGCGGCCTCCGCCACTGCGTCGGCGTCCTGCGCCTTGCCCTGCCGTGTTTTTCTCTTTGATGTGCTTTCGACAGGTTCCAGTTCGACCGCGTCAGCGGACGAAGCCACAAACGGCGCGGTGCTTTCGGATGCAGGCGACGCCCCGTTTCCCGGCGCCCCATCATTTCCTGACGCCGTTTTCTCTATCGTGAAGGGATCATCCGCAATATTCTGTTCAGGACTGTCAGCGCGGCTGATCACAAATCCGCTGCCAAGACCGGAGCTTTCTGTCTGCACTTCCTGTATTTCCTCCGGTTTGATCTCATAGATATCAGGCGACTTTCTCTTTCTTCCTCTTGGCTTCTTTTCTTCCGCGCCTTCCGGGGTAAGCGTCGTCGCAAAGGAGACGCCGGACACCTTACGGTCTCTTGCCCGCGTACCCTTATTGTCCACCGCGCTATCCGCCGTCGCCTTTTCCCGCTCCTCTTCCTTGCGGCGGGCCTTTAAGACGGCTGTCTCCTGACGCTTCTTCTTTGCCTCTTCATATGCCTTTTTACTCTGCCTTCCGAGCGGGGCGAGCAGAGACTTCTCCGTGATCAATATGATACAGATAACAGATAACGCAATTAATACTACATATGTCCCGATCTCGCCGATTAGCGGACAAAACAAATTGACAAGGCCGCCGCCCGCCAAGCCTCCGGCGCTGTGATTCCTGCTGGACTCAGTGTAATAAGACATCAGCGACGCGCCCGGCGTATAGGAATGGACGATCAACTCCAGTATTGCCGCAAGCATCAGAAAAAGAAGGATTCCCGCCGCAATCTTCACGTAGGCGTGGGCGTTTCCTTTATTTGAGATCAAAAACGCCGTCAGTCCGAAGATCACAAACGGCAGAATATACGCCATGAAACCGAACAGTCCGAACAATACAGATGAAACTGCCTCCCCCGCAGTCCCGCACAGTCCGAAGCTGCTCAATACAAGAAGAATACATACCGCCAACGTGGCAAATATGATGATCTCCCCCTGAAGCTCTGTATTCTGCTGTCCTTTCTTTGCTTTACTCTTTGTGTTACTTCTGCGCTTTGTTGATTTCGCAGCCATATAATTCCCCCTTGGTAATTAAACATACTATGTCTAGTATACCATCAATTCAAAACCATGTCACCAACTTTTATCAGTTCGTGCCGTTCATGCGTATCAGTTCAGCCATTTGATTCGGCGGTATTTCCGCTTTGTACGGCAGGAAGCGGACGATGAATTGGAAGAAGCAGCCAGTGACGGGGAGAGGTTTCGCTGCGACTTTGAAGGAATCTGACGGAATATCTTATCGGGATGTAAAGCTGTTGTTAAGTCGTGCGAGGAGATTGTCTGAACGAAGTGAGTTGCTCCTCGCACTGCTTTGCTTTTAAACAGCTTTACAGTCCGTTAGATATTCCCAGATTCTGGAACGGAACGGCGAAACCTCTCCCCGCCCTGACTGCATTTCTAAAGTGATTCTCCGCTTCCAGACATCATCACAAAGAAATGCTATCGAATCAAATGGCTGAACTGATACGTTCATGCGGTTCCACTTTTTCTCTCTTTTATCAGTTCGTGCAGTTTTGCGAACGCCTCACTGATCCCTCCCACTTCGTCGATCAATCCTTCCTTTACTGCTTCTTCCCCCTCGAGCATGGTTCCCACATCCTTTACAAGCTGGGTAGAATCAAGCATCAGCTCCAGCAGCCGTTCCTGAGTGATCTTAGAGTGGTCCGAAATAAAACGAGCGATCCGGTCCTGTGTCTTTTCCATATTACGGTAGCTCTGGATCACGCCGATGAACATGCCTGTTGAGCGGACAGGATGTACGATCATTGTTCCGGTCGGCACAATGAAGGAATAGTCCGCGGATACGGCGAGCGGGCCGCCGATGGAATGGCTCCCGCCAAGCACAAGGGACACGGTGGGCTTGCTCAGCGACGCGATCATCTCCGCGATGGCAAGTCCCGCCTCCACATCTCCGCCCAGTGTGTTGAGCAGAATAAGGACTCCCTTTGTATCCTTGTCCTCCTCAATCTGCGCCAGCCTCGGCAGGAGATGCTCATACTTGGTGGCTTTTGTGTTGCCTGACACCGCCTCATGTCCCTCGATCTCGCCGATGATGGACAATAACTGAATCCCGCTTCCGGGATTATCCTTTCCCAGATCAAGCGTACCCATCTCTTTTATCTCTGTGTTTTCTTCATTTCTTTTCTTCTGTTCCTCGGCCTGTTTCGAATCCCTGCCGCCATCTTCTCCCGCAGACGCTCTTTCCACAGATTCTCCTGCCTCGGCGCTTTCCTCTTCACGGGTCTTTTTTGAGAAATATTCTTCTTTCATATATGACTGCCTCCTCTTTTTGCCGGGCGAAAACTGCCGCCTGCATTTTAAGGGCGGATTTGTCCGCTCCGGCTTTATCTTCCGTTAGTATTGAAAAAGCAGCCTTTTTTTATACAGAAAAATGGTATGGACGAAATTGTATACATCCATACCATTTTAGTTACTTCAACGCCTGCTCCACATCAGCGATGATATCTTCCACATTTTCAATACCTACGCTGAAACGGATCAGATCCGGCTGTACTCCGGCTTCTATCAGTTCCTGATCGTTCATCTGGCGGTGCGTGTGGCTCGCCGGGTGGAGCACACAGCTTCTCGCGTCAGCCACATGTGTTACGATTGCCACCATCTTTAACTTATCCATCATCTCAACCGCCGCGTCTCTTCCGCCTTTGAGTCCAAAGGTGATAACGCCGCAGGTACCGTTCGGCATGTATTTCTGCGCCAGATCATAATATTTATCCCCCGGCAGTGACGGGCAGTTCACCCATGCCACCTTCTCATGATTCTGCAGGTACTCCGCCACTTTCTTCGCGTTCTGGCAATGTCTCTCCACCCTTAAATGAAGCGTCTCCAGTCCGATATTGAGAAGGAAGGCATTCTGCGGAGACTGAATGGAGCCAAGGTCTCTCATGAGCTGCGCCGTTGCCTTCGTGATATACGCGCCTTTCCCGAACTTCTCCGCATAGACGATCCCGTGGTAAGTCTCATCCGGCGTCGTCAGTCCCGGGAACTTGTCCGCATGCGCCATCCAGTCAAAGTTGCCGCTGTCCACGATCGCTCCGCCCACGCATGCCGCATGTCCATCCATGTATTTTGTCGTGGAGTGCGTCACAATGTCAACGCCCCACTCAAAAGGACGGCAGTTGATTGGCGTCGCGAATGTATTATCAACGATAAAGGGAACGCCGTGCCTGTGCGCTGCCTTCGCGAATTTTTCAAAGTCAAGCACCACAAGCGCAGGGTTTGCGATGGACTCCCCGAACACTGCCTTTGTGTTGTCCTGAAATGCCGCTTCCAACTCCTCTTCCGTGCAGTCCGGGTCAACGAATGTTGCTTCCACCCCCATCTTCTTTATGGTGTGCGCGTAAAGATTGTATGTACCGCCATAGAGGGCAGACGCGCATACGATGTGATCCCCCGCCTGAGCGATATTCATAATCGCGTAAAAATTCGCCGCCTGACCGGAAGAAGTGAGCATAGCTGCCGCTCCGCCCTCCAGATCACAGATCTTCGCCGCCACAGCGTCGTTTGTCGGGTTCTGCAGTCTTGTATAAAAATATCCGGACTCCTCCAGATCAAAGAGACGCCCCATCTGCTCACTGCTTGTATAGCGGAAAGTCGTGCTCTGGTAAATGGGAACGATTCTCGGCTCTCCATTTTCCGGCTCATACCCTGACTGTATACATTTCGTCTCTATCCTGTAATTACTCATCTGTCCCTCTCCTTCTCCTCTTTTTCTATTCTATGAATACAGATACTCTTTCTCCAGCGTTCTCACCATCTCGCTGTATCTGTCCTTACACTCTTCTTTCCTGCCTTCCTCGATCAGGCGGATACATGGGCGCAGATACTGCTCCCATATTCCCCTGTATATCGCTCCTGCGTCCTCGCGTCTGCCGATCCGCTTCACGATCGTGGGGGCGATGTTATAATACTCCTCCACGATCTCCTTTCCGCCCTCGCTGGACATGAGGTACTCGTCCCTGTATGCCCGAAGCGTGGTCAGTTCATAGCAGCCGTCCGGCTTATGCAGGCTTTCACACACAGCGGTTGTTATATAGCAGAAAGTCCCTTTACGGAAACCGTTCCGTATCTTGTCATAGTCCGAATGTCCGATCTTATACTCCGGCATCTTTGTATTCCAGAGCTCTACAATACGCCCGGAGACAGCCTTTGCGTTTTCGGACGGCATCTCCCCCATGAGCGGCACGAAGAAAGAAACCATGTTCATCTTGTGGTCAAGCGCCTTCATATCCCGCTTCCGCTTAGACGGCTCTCTCCCAAGCTCTTTGAAAACATACTCAGGGATATGCCCTGCAACTGCTTCCATGATCTCTTCGGATTCATCACAGACACGGGCAGTCTCCTGCAAAAGTCCGGCATACCGTTCCTTTAAAGATTCCATATGCTGCTCATAGGTCGTCTTATGAAACTCATACACCATGGTCAGCCTGTACAGTTCTTCCAATTCACTTTGAAGCGCCTTTATCTCCATCTGTGTGCTCCTTTATTCGTTCCAGTTGTGATATACGTCCTGAACGTCATCGTCCTCCTCCAGAAGGTCGAGCGTCTTCTGGATATTCTTGATGTCCTCCTCGCTGGTCAGCTCCACATACGTCTGCGGAATCATTGTAACCTCCGCGCCCGCCATTGCGATGCCTTCCTCCTCGAGCCTGAGCCTGACGTCACTGAATGCCTCGGGAGCTGTCAGGATCTCAAAGCTTTCCTCATCCTCGACAAAATCCTCTGCCCCGGCGTCAAGTGCGAGCATCATCAGCTCGTCAGCGTCCATATCGCACTCTTCTTTCGCCACAAAGATCTGTCCCTTTTCATCAAACATAAAGGAGACACACCCCGGAGTGCCTACATTCCCGCTTCCCTTTGTAAACGCATTCCTCACATTGGAAGCCGTACGGTTCTTGTTGTCTGTCAGCGTCCTGACAATGATCGCCGTCCCATTCGGCCCGTATCCCTCATATGTAATGTGCTCATAATTGTCGCCGGAACCTTCGCCCGCAGCCTTCTTAATATTTCTCTCAATGGTATCGTTCGGCATGTTGTTGGACTTTGCCTTCGCGATCACGTCCCGCAGTCTGCTGTTGTTCGCCGGATCCGGTCCGCCGCCCTCCTTCACGGCGACGGCAAGCTCGCGACCGATCTTTGTAAATATCTTTCCCTTCGCCGCATCATTTTTCTCTTTCTTATGCTTGATGTTGGCAAACTTTGAATGTCCTGACATATGTTAACTCTCCTTTTCCTGTGTCCTTCTTAAATATACGGTAATGCGAAGGCTCATGACCTTGTCTGATCCGGTCACGATATTCCCTTCGCACACATTCACTCTGCAATTTTATCATTCTTTTTACATTCTGTAAATCCTGTTTTCTTATGTAGGAAGCTCCAGACTGATCCTGATCGCCTGATCTACCTTCCTCATCATTCCGCCGTCTATATGGCATACATATTCTTTAAGTCTCTGCTTGTCAATGGTACGTATCTGTTCCAGCAGGATGACCGAATTTTTGACAATGTCATAGTCCCTTGTACTGATCTCGATATGTGTCGGCAGCTTTGCCTTGTTCATCCTAGAAGTGACCGCCGCACAGATGACAGTGGGACTGTGCTTATTTCCGACATTGTTCTGTATGATAAGGACGGGGCGGATCCCGCCCTGCTCAGACCCAACCACGGGACTTAGGTCCGCATAAAAGATATCTCCTCGTCTGATCATCAAATTATCCACACTCCGATCTTCATACTAATGTGATCCGGCGCGCTCTGCACTTCAAAGCACGCTGCATACTTTAGTATTCCCCGTTTCATCGGATGTATTCAGCCTTCTTCCTGACGCTCATCTGTCTTATCGTCTTATCCTAATTCGAAAACTTCTCCTCCCTGACGGTACACGCGCGGGATGCGTTTCCCAAGGCAGCACACAAACTCATAGTTGAACCTGCCGCTAAGCTCTGAAAGCTCCTCCACACTGATCCTGTCGTCCCCGTCTGAGCCGACCAGCATGACCCGGTCCATGAACTTCGTCTCCGGGATCTCCGTCACATCCACCATAAACTGATCCATGCACACTCTTCCCAATATCCTTGCCCGTTTTCCGTGAATGAGGACAGAGCCTTTGTTGGACAATGAGCGCGGATACCCGTCGCCATATCCCACCGGAATGGTGGCCACCTTCATTTTCTCCTGCGCCACAAAAGTCCCGCCGTAGCTGATGGCTGTTCCCGGCTCCACGTCCTTTACAAACGATACATGGCTGATAAGAGAGAGCGCGGGCCTTAGCTTCACTGCCTCCTGATCCACTTCCTCTGACGGATACATCCCATAAGTGGAGATGCCCGCCCTCACAAGGTCATGCTTCATATCCGGGAAATCAATGATCCCCGCGCTGTTGTCACAGCTATAATGCTGTACCGCGACCCCTCTCTGCTCTAGCTGCTCCTTCATCTGGAGGAATTTCTCATGCTGCCCGAGCGTGTATGTCTTATCCGTCTCATCCGCTTTCGCGAAATGCGTGAACATCCCTTCCATCTGCACATGGGGCAGTCTGCTGATGCGTTCGATAACCTCCGCGCTGTTCTCATCCGCCGGAAATCCGATGCGCCCCATCCCGGTATCGACCTTAATATGGAAGAATACATCCTTCCCCTGAGAGGCCGCCTCTTTTGACATCTCCTTTGCCATCTCTTCTGTATAGACCGTGGGGCGGATGTCATAGCGGATCATCTCCTCATACTGATCCGGGAACACACATCCAAGTACAAGAACCGGTTTCTTAATGCCTTTCTCCTTTAGCTGTACCGCCTCCTCAAGGCAGGCTGTCGCATATCCCCATACGCAGGAAACCTCCTCCAGCATCTGCGCGATGGGCACAGCGCCGTGTCCGTATCCGTCCGTCTTGACCACCGCGACCAGACGGGCGTTACCGCCGATCCTGCTTTTCATCTGTTCTATATTAAACAACACTGCGTCAAGATCGATCTCTGCACATACTCTGTTATGCTGTCTCATGACTGACCTTCTCCTCCGTTCCATTCACGTGAACCTCTGTACATTCTGTTCACATAAGCTTTTTCTTCACTCTGTCCCACGCAATACGTCTTCTATCCCCGCTGTCAGATCGCGGGCGAGCACACTGTAAGCGCCCTTCTCTTTTCGCGCCTCGTCTCCGCCGCAGGCGTGAAGGAATACGCCCATGGCCGCGCCTTCAAACGCGCCCATTCCCTGTGCCAGAAGTCCGGTTATGGTTCCTGCCAGCACATCCCCTGAACCTGCTTTTGCCATCGCGTTATTCCCCGCAAGGTTTAAGAAAGTCTGACGCCCTCTCTGCGCCACTGCCGTCCGGCTGTCTTTTAGCGCGCACACTGCCGGATACTCTCCGGTAAACGCGCGCAGGATTGTCATTCGGTCTGCCTTGAGCTCCGCCACACTTTTCCCTGTAAGCCTTGACATTTCCATCATGTGAGGGGTCAAAATAAGGGGCGCGCTGCTCTCCTTTAAAAGCTCCATATGTCCGCACAGAAGATTCAGTCCGTCAGCATCGATCACGCAGGGAATGTCCGCTTCCTTAAGTGTATGGACAAGAAGCTGTTCCGATACCTCACTTTTTCCAAGTCCGCAGCCGATACATACCACATCCGCCCACTTAAGCAGCCTAGACAGTTCTGCCCCGTCGTATCTGCCGTAACAGGAGACAATCGCCTCTGGCAGAAGCTGCTGGATAACCTGTCTGTTCTCCTCTGCCGTATAGATCTGCACCAGTCCCGCACCCGTACTGTACGCTGCCTTTGCAGAGAGGAAGCAGGCTCCTGCCATACCGCTGCTGCCCGTGACCATAAGCACCTTCCCATAGCTTCCCTTGTGGGAATCCGCGCTCCTTTTGGGAAGCAGCGAAGGAATTTCCTCTTTGTCATATGTGAAGCAAACGTCTTTATTATCTTTAAAAATCCCTTTCGAAATGCCGATTGGCGCGGCCACTGTCTCCCCCGCATAAGCTTTCCCCGGGAACAGTTCGCACCCAAGCTTTACACACTCCATGGAGACAGTCAGCTCCGCCCTAAAGGCAGTCCCCAGTATCCGTCCCGTGCGCGCGCACACTCCCGACGGGATATCCACCGCGACTTTCCGGGCGTTCTGCCTGTTCATCCACTCTATGATATCCGCGTATCTCCCGGATATCTCCCGGCTTAAACCCACTCCGAACAAAGCGTCTGTCACAACAGTATATTCCCCGTCCGGAAGATCGGTGAATATGGAGATCCCCAGCCTCTTTGCGATCTTTTTTTGAAGAGCGCACTCCTCGCTTAAAGAAGACTCTTTCCCCGCAAAAAGCACGTCCGCACATATTCCCTTTTCGTGCAAAAGCCTTGCCACCGCAAAACCGTCTCCGCCGTTGTTGCCGCTGCCGCAGACGATAAGGACTCTTGCAAGATCCATTTCCCGTCTGCAGAGTTCTTCCACAATCTTTAACGCCGCCCGCTCCATCAATACAAGAGACGGTATACCAAGCTCTCCAATAGTATAGGCGTCTGCCGCTTTCATCTGTTCTCCGTCGGGGAGATATCTCATATGCGTCACCTGTCCTTTCCCCTGTTACAGTTCAGTCCGCGCCATTCGTAAAGCCGCGCTTTGTGCTTATTGTGGCCGGACTGTACCGTTTTCATAACATACCCCGCAGCAAGCTGCGGGGTCCTGTGGTTTTTATGTTATTTTTTCCGTCCTTCCTCCCGCTGGCTGATATTGTACGACAGCTTCATCAGACTGTCCGAGAGATGGACGCTCTCAATGATCACATTCTTAGGCAGCGTCAGGTCTGTATGAGCGAAGTTCCATATCGCCTTGATCCCGTTTGCAACGAGAATATCCGCCACTTCCACTGCTTTTGATTTGGGGATAGTGAGCGCCGCGATCTCGATATCATTATCATGAAGGAAATCCACCAGCTCATCCATCATGCGCACCTGAATGCCCCGTATGGACATTCCCGCCAACCGGGGATTCACGTCGAAAAGACTTTTTAACACGAATCCGCTTCTCTCAAAGGAAGCATAATTGGCAAGCGCCTGTCCCAGATTTCCGGCGCCGATTATGATGAAATTGTGCGTCTTGTCCAGACCAAGTATCTTGCCGATCTCCGTGTACAGATATTTTACATTATAGCCGTATCCCTGCTGCCCGAAACCGCCGAAATTATTGAGATCCTGCCGGATCTGCGACGCTGTGACGTGCATCCTTTTACTGAGATCGTTGGATGATATCCTTTCCACTCCTGCCTCCAGCAGATCGCCGAGATACCGATAGTATCGCGGGAGCCTTGATACTACTGCCCTCGATATTTTTCTATGTTCCACTTTTACCACCTTCCACCGCGGCCAAGCGCGTTCTCTTCACTAGGCTTTATTATATAAAAATGTTAATATGATGTCAAATACTAGAAATTTATTTTCGTCTCTGTTCTATATCTCGTCTGCTCTTGTATTTTCATCTGTTTTCGATATAATGAATACGTCACAGTTCACACGTATGCCTAAGGACGGCTGCTTTATGCCTGCATAAGGGGCAGACGGCCATAGGCATACGCTGGGAGCGCCTTTTCATGAGTAAAACGGTGGCGGCAGCCACAATAAGCACGCAGTGCGGTTTTACGAATGGCGCTCCTGTGGACAGTGACACGGATATCTGAGAGGAGAGATACCATGATACTCGCATGCCATAATATCGATAAATCTTTCGGCGACCGCGTCATCGTAAAGGGCGGTTCTTTCCATATTGAAGAGCGGGAAAAGGCTGCCCTTGTAGGTGTGAACGGAGCCGGAAAGTCAACCATACTGAAAATGATCATAAACGAGGAGCCTCTTGACGGCGGAGATGTCCTTCTTGCGAAAGGCCGGACTATCGGATACCTTGCTCAGCATCAGGCGCTTCTTCCCCATGGAACCATTTATGAGGAATTAAAAAGCGCAAAGGCCGACATCTTTGAGATGGAGGAGCGGATACGCGCTATCGAACATGAGCTGAAGTCTCTTAGCGGAGAAGCACTGGAGAGCAGACTGGAAACTTACAACCGTCTCCAGTCTGAATTTGAGGCCCGCAACGGCTATGCCTGTGAAAGTGAGATCGTCGGCGTACTCAAAGGACTTGGGTTTGCGGAAGACGAATTTTCCAAAAAGACGGACACGCTTTCCGGCGGCCAGAAGACCCGCGTCGCTCTGGGCAAGCTCCTGCTGACGAACCCGGACATCCTGCTGCTTGACGAGCCGACAAACCATCTTGACTTAAACTCTATTGCATGGCTTGAGACTTATCTTATGAACTATCCCGGGGCCGTGTTCATCGTCTCCCATGACCGTTTCTTCCTAAACCGCGTGGTCACGAAGGTGGTGGAGATCGAAAACGGCGAGATCCGCATGTATATGGGGAATTACCGCGCGTATTCCGAGAAAAAGCAGCAGATACGCGACGCCCGTTTAAAAGAATACCTAAATCAGCAGCGGGAGATCAAACACCAGCAGGCAGTCATAGACAAGCTGCGCTCCTTCAACCGGGAGAAGTCTATCCGCCGCGCGGAAAGCCGCGAAAAAATGCTGGAGAAGATGACTCCTGTTGATAAGCCTCTGGACGCCCCGGAAGCGATGCACTTTGCTTTAGAGCCTTCCTGCGTCAGCGGAAACGACGTACTTTCTGTGGATGGACTTTCAAAGTGCTTCGGACATCAGGTATTATTTAGCGATGTAAGCTTTGAGATCAAACGGGGCGAGCACGTGGCTGTCATCGGGGACAATGGAACCGGGAAGACAACGCTTTTAAAAATACTGAATCAGGTGCAGAAAGCTGATACCGGCTCCTTTACCCTCGGAGCAAAGGTACAGATCGGATACTACGATCAGGAGCACCATGTACTCCACGATGATAAAACAATCTTTGACGAGATATCAGACGATTATCCGACGCTGAACAACACACAGATCCGCAACACTCTCGCTGCCTTCCAGTTCACGGGCGACGAGGTGTTCAAGGAGATCCGCTCCTTAAGCGGCGGTGAAAAGGGGCGCGTCTCCCTTGCAAAGCTCATGCTCTCGGAGGCAAATTTCCTCATACTGGACGAGCCGACCAACCATCTGGATATCGCCTCAAAGGAAATCCTTGAAGAAGCGCTCAACAATTACAGCGGAACCGTCCTGTATGTATCCCATGACCGCTACTTTATCAACCGCACCGCCACGCGTATTCTGGAGCTGGTAAACCGAACCTTTGTAAATTATATCGGGAACTATGACTACTATCTGGAAAAGAAGGATGAACTGACCCGCGCCTACGCCTCCGGTCCTGCCGTGGCTGCCGGAAAAGACGTCGGCGGGAAGTATACTGCCGCAAACAGTGTTTCCGTAGGGGAAAACGCCTCTGCAAACAATTCCGCTTTCACAGAAAAGAACGCCTCTGCGCAGGAACAGGGCGGCGCTGCTACCACAGGATCCAAGTTAAGCTGGCAGGAGCAAAAAGAACAGCAGGCAAAGGAACGTAAAAGAAAAAATGACCTCAGAAAAACAGAGGACGAGATCAGCCGTCTGGAAGACCGCAACACAGCCATTGACCATGAACTGACGCTGGAACAAGTGTACTCTAACTCCGTGAAATGTCAGGAGCTTGCCGCAGAACGGGCAGACAATGAGGCAAGACTGGAAGAACTGTATGAGATGTGGGAGGCACTGGCTGAATAGCTTTATAATTTCATTTAAAAAACGGCTTATCATAAGCACAGCAATAGAGCCGGAGAGATGGTTTTCTCTTCGGCTCTGTCTTTACTCAGCACATTTATCTCTTATTTCCCATGCAGAACACCGCTACCACTCCCGGGCCTGTATGGCTTCCGATGACAGTACCGATATTGTTTATAAGGATATTGTCAATCCCCATTTTCTCGCGGACGAGCTTTGCCACATATTCTGCGTCTTCGATGCAGTCCCCGTGAGTGATCATCACGATGTCGTTCTCCCAACCCTTGGACTGTTCTACCGCCATATCCACGATCTTGTTGAGCGATTTCTTACGGCCTCTCTCCTTGCCGATCACTTGCAGTCTGCCCTCATCATCCATATGTATGATGGGTTTGATCTGCACAAGGGTTCCGATGACCGCCGTGGTCTTGGACACTCTTCCGCCTCTGTGCAGATGGTTTAAGTCATCCACAGTCACGTTATGGCATACATGGAGCTTATTCTCCTCCGCCCACTGTGCCACTTCCTCGATGGTCTTTCCCTTTGCCTTTTCTTTCAGAGCATAGTACAGAAGGATTCCTTCTCCGAGACACGCGCAGAGAGTGTCAATCACGATGATTTTGGCGTCCGGGTATTTCTCCTGCAACATCTCCGCCCCAATGCGCATACTGTTGAGGGTTCCGCTAAGTCCCGAAGAGAAGCCAAGATGAAGAACGTCTTTCCCCTCTTTCACATAAGGCTCAAGCATTGTCGCAGCCTCCTCAGGATTCACCTGAGATGTGACAGACATCTTTCCCTCGCGCAGCTTCGCAAAAAACTCCTTTGCCGAAAGTCCTTCCATATCCGTGTATGTCTCCCCGTCGATCGTATATTTCAGCGGAGCCACGGGAACGCCCCTCTCGGCAAGCCACTCCTTCGGAAGATCGATGGTACTGTTGACTGTGATCACATAATCTCTCATTTTCATTTCCTCCTGAATGATCTATTGATCCTGTTGTTAGAATAAACTCATTTTCGATTATCATACCACTTTTCTTCCGGTCAGGCAAAGTTTTTTAACATTTTTTAAATACTGTATAATTTACTTGGAAGTTATACCATCGGATGCTCCCATGATCCTCTTGTATCGACGCCTGCGTTTGCTGCCTTTGTTTCCAGTTCAGACATTTCGTCCGCCGTAAGAGATATCTGGGCTGCCTTCGCTGCATCTTCTACATGGGAAGCCTTTGTCACGCCTATGATCGGAAGCGTTCCCTTGGCAACAACCCACGCGATCGCAATCTGTGACACGGATGCACTGTACTTTTCTCCGATCCTTTTCATTGTCCCGATCAGTTCTTCAAGCTGAGGGAGGATCGGATTGTAAGTATCTCCTCTCTGGCTTCCTTCCGGCAGCGGATGTTTTGTATCGTATTTTCCGGTCAGCGCGCCCTGCTCAAGTACCATGTATGCAAAGAAGTCGATTCCATTTTCTTTGCAGTAATCAAGAATGCCGCCCTCTTCAGAAGATCTGTAAAGCAGGCTGTAATGATTCTGTACTGCTGAGATGTGTACACCTTCTTTTGAGAGGATTTCCTCTGCCCGCTTAAGCTCTGCAAGATTATGATTGGAAACGCCGACACGTTTCACTTTGCCGCTTTTTACAAGCGGAATCAGATATGGCGTCCATTTTTCTACATCTGCCGGATTATGAATCCAGTAGATATCGATATAATCCGTGCCCAGTCTTTCCAGACTTCCCGCGCACATCAGCGCCATCGGATCCTCCACTTCCTGAGCGATCTGCGGGGTGAATTTTGTGGATAAGATAAGTTCTTCTCTCCGGCATGTCCGCGCGAACGCGCCGAGAATATCCTCCGAGGCGCCCATCCCATATACAACCGCGCTGTCCCAGAGATTCAACCCTTCCTTCATGGCAGTGTCAAATACTTCTCTGAGCTCATTTTCTCCAAGACGGTTTCCAAACACCTGATCTCCGCCGACTGCACCGACACCCCATGACCATGTTCCAAGAGCCACTGACGGCATTTTTTTCTGAATATCCATATTACAATACTCCTTTCGCTTTTTACAAACACATTTTAGTATCTCATCTTTCAACTTATTCTTCTTTCATCTCTCTTCCGAGAGCCATACATTTTGCTGCTGTTTCTCCGGTTCTCAGATACGTATATCCCGGCATCACAAACAGGATCGGTTTATATTTGTCATAGTCGATCTTCCCGGCTTCGTTGAGGATTGCCTCCTCCGCATAGGTGTGGTCGATTGTTAAGATGAAATTATCAAACGTTTTCATCTCATAGTTATCTTCTACTGTACACTCCATGGACAGCTTTGCCTCACTGATCAACGGCGCACCGTTTCTGCCGATCTCGTAGTCGAACAGCTCTGATTTATCAGTTTTTGCGCCGCTGACGCAGCCTGCATAGTCTGCTTTTTTCAGCATTTCCTCATCTACCACATTGACAGACAAGGCTTTTGTCTCTTTAATCCCCTGATTCGTATAATGTGGTTTTGCAAGGCTCACCATAATGTGATCATGGCCCATAATTCCTAGATGTCCTACAAGTACCCAATTCGGTTTTCCGTTCACCATAGTTCCGACTACGACCAATGGCGTCGGATACAATGCAAGTACTGAACCTAAATCTTTTTTCATTGCTTCATCTCTCCTTCATTTTCCTTTTGATCCTGACGGATTTTATATCTCAAATAATCCAGCCGGTCTAACTGTCTCTGTTTGAAATGAATTTCATCCAATGTCCCGTTTCTGTGGGCATCCAGCATTTTCATCCGTTTTGCTTCTGTATTCTCCCCTTCTAAGAGAAGCCGCATATAGCTTTCCACCTCTTCTTTTGAAAAACCCACATCGTGCAGTGTCATGATCAGGCTGAGCCTCTCAATATCTTCCTCGTCATACTGCCATGCGCCCATCACGGTTTTGACTGCGCCGCACAATCCCCAGCTTTCATATTCCTTAAGTATCTCGACAGGAATATTATACCGGCTGTGCGCCTCTCCAATCGTCATGTCCCTCACCTCTTTTATTTTCAAATTCTAATATTGAATACTCCCAATCCAATTTTGTATATCCTCTTGTGAACCCGAGGCGTCTTCTTCATAACAGTCAAAGATGTTATCTGAGATATTCGCCCCATCCGCCGCCTCTGTAATAATTTCTACGCTGTTGGCAAGTCCTCCTGTGCCATGGGAGCAGAACAGATAAACCTGTTTGCCGGATAAGTCATTGTTATCTAAAAATGTCAGCAGAGGCATGGGAACCCCGTACCACCAATTAGGATATTAAAATGTAGCCCGTCCTCTCCAACCCTTGAAAACACTGGGCTTAACGGCTTACACAAGTGTGTTTTCTGTTCTTTTTTAGTAGCATATTGCTCCGACCTTTCCCATTTATTGTACTCTGGTTTACCC